>Ga0315555_1000508_pt1 | contig 27243 bp, 22 predicted proteins | sample SalMarSW160380MG_FD_202113 | JGI IMG/M metagenome (GOLD analysis project Ga0315555, IMG submission 202113) | Salt marsh sediment microbial communities from the Plum Island Ecosystem LTER, Massachusetts, United States - Salt Marsh Sediment SW1603-80 ... | reverse complement strand
TCACCAGCTGGTAGAATTCTAAATGCAATTGTGTCGGTAATAAAGAATGGTCGTCTAAAAGTAACATGATAAACGTCACCGGCTTTGGGCAATTGACTGGCGTCCCCGAAAACATTCAGAAAATCGAAGGCAAATACCACACCCGCCCAGGTTCCGTTGGTCTTTAAAGGACCAGCATAAATCCTATCAGTAAGAATATCGAATTGTCCGTTTTGATCTAAGTCGTGAACGATTAGATCGAGGGTTGCAAGTGAGTCAGGAAATGTCCGATTTACCACGTAGAAATTAAAATTCTCTCTATTTAATAAATGATTTATAATTCGTTCATTACCGACGCCGTAAATCCGGGTAGCGCTGCCCGCACCGGTATAACTGATCCCGTCAGTAAATACTATATCATAATCCCAGGCGAAAAATTTTGATTCGCGACTGGTCGGTGTCACCCGTATCGGTGCCGAGCCAGTAATCCAACCTGAATTTTCATAATCATAAACCGCCGAATCTACCCCAACGTTGATACTCAAACTGATCCCATCGAAAACGTCAGTCTTAATTGTTTTTTGAGAATTGATAAACCATTTCTTTAAAGTATCATCATAAACCAGATTCGTGCCAATAAATTTTTCTGAGTTTTCAACGTAAACATCCAGAGAATCAGTTGCGTCCAAAACTTTGATACTGTTGTTCCGATACAGAATTCCGTATGGAAAATCTTTAACAATTTGTAGTGTATCAATTCCAAAAGTGACTTGATAAAGATGATTCTGCTTCAAGCTTTTATTAGCCAGAATATTAGGAATAACAGTCCCACAACCAATTTTATTAGTGTTTTCAATTAATTCAACATCCTCAGGTACATAACCGGCTGCTTTCTGATGAGGAACGACAATGGCGACATTTTTATCAGTGAATTTGATTTCCTCTGCCTCATCCAGTTTGATTACTGCATTATTCTCAGAAGGAGCGATACCCGGACCAATATCTGGTGCTCCATAATCGTAGGCTACGATGGCATAATAATAAGTTCTACCATTCTGAACATTGGTATCTTCAAAGTAATGTTGAATACCAGCATCGGATCCTAAGTAGTAGCCAACACCATTCACCAGACCAAAATCGGTGAATCCGGTAATATTATCTTTTAAGTCACAGCGGAAGATTGGTTTTCCGTAAGTGGGAGTACCATAGCCATCGGTTATTACCACCGGATCGGACATTTTTTTATCGGTTGCCCGATACAATTTATATCCTTCAAAGTCATTAATATTGCCCATGAAGGGATCACGGGTTTTCGTATCGGCAATATTATCCCAGGTTAATGTTACCTTACCATCACCGGCGGTAGCAGTTATAGTGGGCATTTTCGGCGGCTGGGCAAAGCGATAATCTTTCTCATAAATTACCTGAACAATCTTTTTTAATTCAAACAAAGCCGGAGCCAGGTGTTCCGGCGAGCTTAAACCCTCCAGCGGGTCGAAAGAGTGCAGCTCCGACATTGAAATTCGTTCAGTCAAACCTTGATATAGCGCAAAAGGACCAGAGGCAAAAGTCTCGACAAGATTGGAAATATTGCCTAAATACTCGATTAAAGTATCAGAACCAATGACTTCCCACATGGATTTGTCATTGCGAAACCATTTGTTGTAAGGCGGTTGGTGAGGCTGAATCGGAAACAACTGGAATGAGGTCAACCCGACCATATCCGATTCGCTCACATCAGTAAAAGCAAAATTCGGTTCACAGCCAACTCCTTCGACAAAATCCGGTTTATGATTACATTCACCCTCATCCGGACCATAGTAATTCAGTTCCGTCGGTCCGACACCATCGAGACCAACATCATCGCCCGCATATTCCCCGGTTTCGTTGACCCAGACCGGATTATTGTCAGTGCCTATATTAACAGCATAAACGCCATTGCCATTAAGATCTAGACCATCTTCCCAATCCTGATCTTCGTCACCTTGATAATGACCGTGAAGATCCTCTTCAGTAAGAGAATAAAATTCCAGAAAATCATTCAGATTATCAATTCCATAATAAGGATCATCCACATATGAACCGGCACCATTATCCCGTCTTTCATTTATTATACCATCTTCATCATTATCAATGTCATCAAATGCCAGACCAGGGCTCTCAAGATAAGCGAAACCCATTGTGCCGGTTTGATAGCCGCCCTGTCCGACGCCGTCAATATCCCAGGAATAAGCTAGATCAATTTTTCGATCAAAGTAGCCGAGTTCGTCGTCTTCGCCTTGACCAGCGATATTATCTCCAATAGCATTATCAACCCAATAGCCGAATGCCACTTCTGGCAGGTCGTAATTCGAGATATTGGCAATATTATATTCCCAAAACAGGGCATCCTGAGCTTGCGGATTTTTCCACTGGAAACCGCGCTGCATAACACGAATTCCGAGTCCACCCCAGGGTAAACCTTGCTGAATTGTGACATATTCAGGTCGTTTATCTCCAATTTTAATTCCTGGTCTCGGATAATATTTTACTCGATCTTCCGGACCGAGATATTCCTGATCCTGAGCATCATTGGCTACAAAATAAGTTTCTAAATCAGCATAGATTACACCACGTCCGAAACGGCCATCCCATTCCCCTTGCCATTTTAGAAGATCACCGGTAGCCGGCCAGCCCTGAGGCGGCCAGGAGAGTGAATCGTTACTCATTGCGGGATATTCGCTATTGACGTTAAAATAGCCAAACACGGGGTATAATCCCCATTCATATTGACCAGTGGGATCGGTGTCCATCTCTTCCCGATACTGTGTTTGTAGAAAATACAAAGTATCGAGTTTTTGCTGCGCATCAAGTGAAATTATCGTGTCGGGATCAGTTACCGGAATAGTATCCTGGGTAATAAAAACCTGGGCACCAATTAGTAATCCGATACCATCTATCATTTTAGCACCCTCATAGGTGTTTGGCCATTTGGATACTTCTACCTTGGGCCAATCGGATAACTGAGAAGTATTTCTGAAATATAAGAGAATCCTATTGCCATCCATATATCCTTCACGGATTGCAGTCGGATCACCGGCTGGATCATCGGGACCATCGTAAAGTCTACCCTGCCCGTAAAGGGCTATGTTGATTAGCAAAAATATTATAAGCAACGATAATTTTCCATAACTGCTTTTCATTAAATTCTAACCTCCTGAAATGATCATTTTATTGAATCCATCCAGTGGATATTTAAAAGTCTAGACCAATACCAACTTTAACTAATCGCGGCGCCGAATAGGCACTGGGATCCTGAACCCGGTCAAGATACTCGTTAAATTCACTTTTATGGCTGGCTAAATCGGTATCTCGAATAATAGCCGTATATGCTCTGCCCGTCAGACCGTTGACCCAAACTTCATTCAGGCGGTCAAATAGATTATAGACGGTTAAAGTTAATTGCATTTTGAGCTTTTTGGAGATTTTCAGATTGTAATAACCATTGAAATCAAAATTGAACTGTGCCGGCATCCAGGAGTTATTTGGGAGTAAATTCACGCGAAAAAGAATTGTATTGCTAACCGGTGTCCAGGAATAAGGTGTACCGGAATCAAAAAATCCGGTCAGGTTACCGCCGAAAGTATCGTTATTATAACCGACAGTGGCGTTTAAGGTATGGCGTTGATCCCAGGACATCGGAATCATCTGGGCAATCGGATCAATGCTATCTCCGGCACGATCATAGGTCATGGTCGGGTTGTCCGCATTACCACGTGTATATTGCAGTGTGTAATTCAAACCGGTTGAGAAGCTACGCAGTTTCCATTTATATTTGATTTCCAGTCCCCGGGCATTACCGTAGTCCTTGTTGGTATAGAGACCGTATTCGATCTGGTCGTAAGTACTGACGACCTTGACACTTAGCAGATCATAAATATCTCTGTAAAAAAGAGCTACTTCGAGGTCCATCCCAGGCACCAGTTCCTGCCAGAGTCCAACTTCATAAGTAACCGTTTTTTGGGCATTGATTGTGGGATTTCCAAGTATTGTCGAGTAGTCCGTCGGTGCGATTCGATAGGAATTTCCGACGTAAATTGCAAAGGCGGGCGGCATCTGGAAAAAATGGCCATAACTGAAGTGTAAAACGGCAGCACTGCCCAACTGGTATGACAGACCCAGACGGGGACTGAGCTGGGTTTTCGGCTTGGCATAGACATACCGCGACATTTTCTCCTGATCATCAAACTGAATGCGATTATCCGGATTACGCCACTGAGTCGGGTATCTTTTATTAGGATCAAAGTAGTCATAGCGCAAGCCCAGATTTATTACCATATTATCAAATTCCATTTTATCCTGGAGATATACTGAATATTCAAGCGAGGTAACATTAATCGAATCGGTATAGATTGTCGTATCACTTAAGGTTACCGCCTTATAATTTGGAAAGATTACTTTATATTTATCATTAATTACCTCAAAATAGTACTCACCTTCAATATCCAATCCCTTATATAAATTTTGAATTTGCCGTTCCTGACTGTCAATCAGATGCTGGGTGGCTTGAATCCCGGTTTTAAGACTGTGATGCTTATTCATTTGCCAGATAATATCGAATTTTACATTCTGGTCAATTTGGGTTCTCTCGGTGTGGTGCTTTTGTTGCCCGCCGGTATAAAATCCTGGACCATCACTTTGACTGTAGACATCGTGAATATAGCGGGAGTCTTCAGGATTCTTATACAAATAGTTGCCATAATAGTTATCTATATAAGACAATTTCAACTCGTAGAAAAGCGAATTGGTCAACATATGATTTAAATTCATAGCAAACATATTGGACGTTCGCCACTGTGTAGCTAAACCATCGGGATTATATTTATAGGCGTGATTATAATTATGCCATTCGTCGTTATTTAAGGTTGTCAGGAACGATATCCTCAATTTCTTAAAAAGTTCTGCTGATAACTTACCCATGAAGGATTGATTAACGCTTCGATTCATGGGCACATAGGCACTGTCACCATTATACTCTGTATACCATAATTCGGGATTATCCTCGCCATAATAACTGAAATCATTAACATTAAAGAGACGATACCCATTCAGATGATTTTTATTGTTCTGATAGCGGTAGTTCATTAAATAAAATAATTTGTTCTTCAAAAGAGGACCATTGAGATTAATCTTATAATCCTGATTCCTGTTTATTTCGGAGGGATCGAGTCCAATGAAAATATTGTCATAGGGGGTATAATAGTTGGCTAAGGCACCCGAGAGCGAACCGTGTAATTCATTATTACCCACTTTGGTAACGGCATTAACAATCCCGCTCATGGCTTTGCCATATTCGGCATTGAAGGTACCGGTAATGACTTCCAAATCCTGGATAGCTTCCGGCTCCAGGTCTACTGAGCGACCCTCACCCCCAAAACCCTCATCTACCTGGATACCGTCGATCATATAGGAGACTTCGGTTGGTCTGCCACCCCGGAAATGACCTTTGACGACTCCAGCCTGCATAGCTACTACATCTGATATACTCTCAATCGGTAATTCCTCTATTTCGTCGGCAGATACATTTTTTACGGTGCTGGTCTGATCTTTTCGAATCGAGATTTTCTGTGCGGTAACGACAACCGTTTCCCCCTCTATCACCGTGGATTCCAGCTTAATTTCAAAATATTCAGTGCGATTAACTGAAATCCGTACATCTCGAACAATCACTGGCTTATAACCAATCATCTGAGCTTTTACTGTATATTCTCCCGGTCGCAGATTAATGATGAAAAAATCGCCATTTCCATCCGCCGCGGCTCCGTAAGCTGTTCCCTCCAGAATAATGTTAGTCCCTGGCAGCGGAAGCCCGGTTTTAAGATCGGTAACCTTGCCGGATAATTTACCAGTAGTCTGTCCGGTTGTAGGAATTATCCAAAACTGAATCAGCAAAATAATGGAAATCTGGAAAATTTTGTTGATTTTAAACATTGTCATAAAATTTCCCTTTATACATAATTAATGATGACAGTATGAAAAAAAATATGATCAATAAGATCCGGATTATTTTATTTTCCCAAAAAACCAATATAGTAGGGCACAGTAATTTCGCTGTACCCTACTATCAATAGCAATCAAGTTTATTTAAGCAATAACATCTTTTTGGATTGACTAAATGATCCAGATCGAATTTGATAGAAATAGATTCCCGATGGCATATCTTGAGCATTCCAGATTATCGTATATTTACCAGTTGGTTGATACTGATTGACAAGTTCTGCTATCTGTTGTCCAGCCATGTTAAAGACCCGGATAGTCACATTTCCCGAATGCGGAATCGTATAACTGATATTCGTTGTCTGATTAAAAGGATTGGGAAAATTCTGTTCCAGACGATAGGATTTCAGCACGTTCTGTTCAGGCATATCTATAGCACTCTTGTAACCCATTGTATCGCCGATCCACGTGTAGGCCCATTCCGTCGGCCACTGCCAGCCATTATCGGTATTATAGGGCGAAAAAGCAAGATTGCCTTGCCAACTACCCCCATCATTATCATGAAAATAGAGATCTATCGGGATTCGCATACCGCGTTTTGGATGAAAACGAGCATCGCTAGTGTTTCCGGGCATGGTATTCAGTGGTATTTTAGCTTCCAGCACCCAATCCACACCGCTGAAATCCGCCAGGTAAAAATCGGGATCATCCAGTGTCCAGATGGTAGTTCCACCATATTCATTTATGATACCGTTTGGATGGATCGGTATTTTATAATCCGGTTCTGCGCCCCTCTTATTAGAGGTATGTTTCCCTCCGGTCGAATTGTACAATCCGATAAAGAATTCAAAGGCATCCTGCTCATACCAGGTTCCCGCGGGATCAAAATTATAGGAATCGTCAATGACATCTGCCGCCATATAGAGATTATCATCATCGATAGCCAGATATACCGTAGCTTTCAGATCCAAACTGTCCGTTACCGTACCGGAGGCGACATTATTCACTTCAGGTTTCAATACCCAGGGCATGATATCACTGTTCCACCACTCTGTAAGATCACCATCAGCAGCAAATCCGGTCGGTACATCCTGCGAAATGATTGGAATACCCTGTGCCGTATTGGTAACAGCACCGGAAAGACCGGCAGACCCCATATTCCCAAAAGCATCTTGACAGACCACCGCATAATAATAGGTCAGATCATGATCTTCCAGCGGATAATAGATATAGTGAACCGCACTTTGAATTCCTTCCAGCACTTCTGAAGCAATGATTTCGACATTATCAGCACCTACATCCGTGATTGGTTCAAGACTGGCATAGACATTATAGATCTCCTCTGATTCGCCAAGATTATCCTGCCAGATAACTAAATTGTAATAATCATATTGTGCCGCATCCACCCCTTGAACTTCCAAAGGATTGACAATGTCAACGATTGGATTACCAGTCCACAAATCATCCAAATAGATAACTCGCCCAACCACTGAATTTTCTTCAGACATAAACTGAAAAACTGTAACGTTGGTTGAATCGAAATTAGCGGTACCGTCAATATACACAAAATCGGACAGTTTAAAAGCATAACTGTGCCATTCGCCATCATCCGTTGGAGTAAAAGTCATTCCGCGTTTTGCGGTACCATCCTCAAATTGAAACCGCATAGCCGGAGTACCCGATTCGGCTTTAATTTTTACTTTCAAGGAGTCGACTCCCCAGGCAGCTGTCAAATCACGGCCAGGACTAATATCAAATCCGGCACCTGTCGAGCCGGTCCCCCATTCGTCACCCTGAGTCCATTTTAACGCGTTTGAACCGGGAGTATAACCTACGCCTTCTTCGATTTCCAATGTCGATTGTCCCCAGGTAAACGTGGATAGTGTGCTATGCAGTGTTTTACCGTTAAAAATAATAAAGGGCGCTGCAACTGGTGCTTGCAATGTCATATTATCCAAAATAAATGTTCCTTTGGAACAGTCTCCAACTCCACTCCCGCTGATTGACCATTCAAAAGTAAATCCTTTAATCTGGTCACGATCAAGTGTTTGATTTCCGGCTATTCCGGCCCAATTTGTCATTTGAAATATATCAGATATATCCTGATTACTACCCGAAATACCGTCTAATGCAATCTTTATTTCATTCCAACCCGGTGCGTTATCAAGGACTTTGTGAAATGAATACCAGTATTCACAATTTGCATTAGTATAGGTATCATATCCAGTAGGTGAGTCACTCACATCCTGTAGACACACTCTGAACTGAACTCTTTCAGCTAAATTTTGAGGGACAGCATTGTAGTAATAAAGTGATATTGAGTCATAAGCGGACCAATCATACACAGAATTTGGGTCAGGATGATAATGTTCTATTTTTGTATATCCTCCCCAAGATTCGGTATTGTGAACACCATACTCACATTGCAGTGCACCATCACCCATCATAACTGGATCATCTACATGGCTGAGTATCACAAAGCCAGAATCCGGGTTAGCACCGGCATTAACTTCATAATGTCCTCCTGGCCCTGTGAGCTTCGCCTGTATATGATCATTCCATGTCCAGTAATTTGTATCGGTCGAAGCTACATCAAAACTATTGATCACTCTTTGTCCATAAGTAAAACTTACAGCAAAGATCAATACCAAAACTAATAATAACTGTTTCTTCATGTTCTCCTCCTTCGTTTTTAGTTGATAGCTCATGGCTTCTCCCATAAAGTCCTATCAGTACCAAAAATAGATATATTTATTTTTCAGCCTCGTAATCCACATTAGATAAGTTAGAAACAATAATTAAGCCAAAATATTTTCATATGTATTTGGGATAATCACGACTACAATCAATAGCTCATAATTGACCCGTTATACAAAATATTATTAGATTGATAATACCCTCATTATCTTTTTAATAAGAAATCCGTTATTTAAGCCCGAGCTCCTTTGCAATGCGGTAGTAATTCGGTGGCGCCAAGCCTAATTTTTGGGCGGCTTCGGCATCGGTCTGGGATTGTTCCCGAACAAACTTTAGATACTCTTTCTTAAATTGTTTTTCGACTTCTTTAAGTGCTACAATATTTTCGGGATTAAAGTCATAATGAGATGTTTTTTCACGATAATCCATTTTCATCCCGATGGCATTAAAAACAGCCTCTCTGGATACGGTTTTCTGGCATAGAAATAATATTCGTTGAGTAACATTTTGCAGCTGCCGGATATTACCTGGCCAGGCATAACTCACCAGAATTTCCATGGCACCAGATTCGAATTCTGGCGGAATTCGGCCCATCTCCTTGCTATATAGATCCAGATAATATTCAATTAAAATCGGAATATCTTCTTTGCGTTCTGCCAGATCAGGAACGTATATCTGGAGCACATTCAAGCGATAGAAAAGGTCTTCGCGAAATTGCTTTTCAGTGACCATTTTTTCGAGGTCTTTATTGGTAGCTGCAATAATCCGAACATCTACGCGATAATCTTTTTTGCGACCGATTTTATCAATTTGCCCCTCTTGTAACACCCGCAGTAATTTCGATTGCGCTGAAAGCGGAAATTCAGAAATTTCATCCAGGAAAACCGTCCCGCCGTTGGCTTGTTCAAAAAGTCCCGCCCGCGATTCCTGGGCGCCGGTAAAAGAACCTTTTTCAAATCCAAACAGTTCACTCTCGATTAGTTCGCCGGGAATGCTGCCACAATTAATCGGTATAAAATATTCGAATTTGCGGCTGCTTAGATAATGAATATTCAGAGCCACCAGCTCCTTACCCGTTCCGGATTTCCCATAAATAATTATATTGGCATTAGATTCGGCGTACTGGTTAATCTGCTGCTTTAATTTTTCAATAGCGGGTGACTTCCCGATAATGTTCTTCCTAGCTAAAATGTCCAGGATATTCTGATCCAGTTTCTTTTTTGAATTATGATGTTCAAGTTCCAACTGTTTCTTCTCATAGGCATTGACAATACTCAGGATAAAATCGGTTGGTTGATAAATATAAGAGTCAATATCGCCCGGATATTTGGTACAAAACCAAAAAGCACCAGCCTGAATTAAGCGATTGGCAAAATCAAAGTCAGTTTGATAAATAGTCATTTTGGTAACGACAATAATCTGGATAAAAGGATTGATTTTTTTGATTTCCCGAATCAGTTCTTCACCCATTATTCCGCCGGCAATCTGAAAATCCATAATGATTACATCATAGATATTCTTCCGAGATATCAGGTTTAGAGCGTCAGAGCCGCTGGAGACAACATCAGAGATGATTATTTGTGAGAATGGAGCAACAGTCCTCTTGATCCGGCGAATGTCAAATTCTTCGTCTTCAATCACTAAAATTCGAATCGGATTTTTAATCATTATAATTAATTCTTGGTTATTTTTGTGGAATTGTCAATGTTATTATGCACCCTCTACTCGGGAGATTATCCGCATCAATCTGCCAGCCACAGCGTTTAGCGCTTAATTCATGGGCAATATAACAGCCATATCCCGAATTTTCGGCATTTTCCCGGGTTGAGGTATTTTCCAGAAAAACCCTTTTAATTCCATCCGTATTTCGCTGCAGTAATTCCGGAACAATTCCCTTACCGTTATCCAAAATCGCCACTTCCGAGATTCCTCTGTCCTGATAATATCTTGTTCTAAGGGTAATAGTGACATTGCGATCCAGGTTATGGTCAATACTATTCTGAATTAGCGGTTCCAGAATTTCCCAGATGACATATTCATTAATATAAACCTTAGGTAAATTCTTATCTAATTCGAGAATAAAGTTAAAAGCCGTATTTTCGCCAGTAACTCTTTTAAAAAGATATTTTACCAAAAATTCGATAACCGCATTTATGTCGGTCTCGAAAATCGGATTGCGGGTCGCATGAATTGGAGGATCATACCACTTCATGTCATATATTACCCGAGAAATAAAATTCGAATAGCGAGTAACTATATATTTGAATTGCTTGATATTCCGGGTATTAAGCGAACGGATCTCGTCCTGAATAAAACCCATCACCTTTTCGGCTTTATGATGAGCGTGATAAATTCTTTTAGTAAAAAGAGTTTCTTTTTGATGGGCAATTTCAGCTTTGAGCTGATGCTCTCGTTCTTTGAACAGCTCAGCTTGAGCCAAATCACGATCGCGAATAGTCTGCGAGGTGATGTAAAACATTGCCAATAACCCAAACAAAATCAAAGCTGTAAAGATGATCCCGGTCTCATCATATACACTTGATATTTCCTGTGCAATATTACTAACATCTGGTGTAATTTTCATGTAAACAATGCCTTCGAATTCGCCCTTTGGGACGAAGGGAATTAAGACATGAAAAGAGTGAAATTCATCCCAGGTGCAGTATATTTGTTCAGTGTCCTTGATCTCTCTGATAATAGATTGATAATGGTTAATCGCGTAATTGTATTCGAGATTTTTAGAGTTATGGGGAATTTCATGCTGAAAAATAAAATTATAAAGATTATGTCCTTCATCAATTGCAAATAACTTTTCACCAGAATCAAAGATCAGGCAGGTTTCATCAACATTCTGCTCTAAGGTCTGCTGATTCAGGATAATGTCAAACGCCTGAATTGCTCTGCGACGCGATTCGTCAGTTATCAGCGGATATGAAAGACTTTGTTCTACTAAAAGTTCTAAAGAGGTGGTCGTCAGATTCCCAAGCCGGATCGCGGAATCGCGCCGATATAAATCCATGGTTTGTTCGATTAGCTTCTTACTTGAGATATTATGCAGATAGGTTAGTAAAAATTGGAAGGCGGCTAAAATAATAAAAAGAATAATAAAATGCCGAATCTCAAACCGGTAATCCTTTAATCGTCTTCGTAAACTCATCGCTACATCTAATCATCGTAAAAATATTTGGTCGGAGGCAATTGTCTGATCTACAAGTTGCATGGCTTTCTCAACTGACAAATCCTGTTTTAAAATACCGTTCAAATAGAATGCCAGAATATCCGAAATCTTGGTATAGTTGACCACCGCCGGACGATAGATTCCATAGTCCATCATAGACTCAAAAAATTTGATATAGGGGTATTTCGTTACAGTTTGCTGATCGTTATAGATCTTTTTCAGGATTGGTAGATAGCCCGAGGTCTCAAACATAATCTTTTGTGCTTCTTCAGAGAGAATATAATTCAGGAACTCGATAGATTCGGTCTTCTTCTTTGAGTACTTCGAAATCATCAAGTTCCAGCCACCAAAGATGGTTACCGGAGGATTATCTCCAAAATGAGGCAGATAACTCACCCCAAGATTTTTTATTTTGATGGAATCAGCTGTACCTACCGGCACATCTTTTAAAAAATTTGACCATCCCCGAAAAAATGGTGCATTCTGTTCCAGGGCATATAGATATGATTCTCTTTCGATGAAAGAACTCACTATCGGTGGTGTTACTTTATATTTTGTTATTAAATCCAGCATAAACCTGGCGCTTTGTCGTCCAGTCGGGGTATTCAGAGAAAATTGATTTTCAGCCGACCACTTGCCACCCATACTCTCTAAAATTTCAAGATAATTGCAGACTAAACCCTCATATTTTTCACCTTGATAAAGGTAAAAAGGATGTCCGGGAAATCGCTTTTGCCCATATTCAATCAAATCATCCCAGGTTATCGAATGTGTTAGTTTTCGCATAATTTCATCCGACTCTGGGGTGTTTTTAATCAAATCCTGACGATAGTATAAGACACCGAGATCAATATACAGGGGAATACCGAGAAGTACGTCTTGATAATAACAGGTCTTCAAAGCCTGGGGCACGATTTCTAATAAATCGGCATCGGAAAAATAAGCCATTAGTGGTTCACCCCATTTGGCAAATCGGGGTATCCATATCTGATCCACCGCAAAAATATCAATCCGACTACTGCGACTTCTTAAGGAGCGGGCGATCAACTCCTTACGATCGTTCGTGGTGAATTTTTCAAAAGTAAGGTCAATTGGCACAACTTCGATATTTCCCAGGTGGTCTTGATTAAATTTTTTGATGATCTTTAGGTGTGCCTCTGACATGTTATCGGCAAAGTATAACTTGGTTACCGATTTTTTAGGATACCGGTCCCGTTTCAAAGAAATCAAATTGAAAGTCAGCACAGCAATAATAATGAAAATGAAGATTGCAAACAGAATTCCATATCTTCGGCGCTGATCTTTGTTAATCATCTGTAAAACTTTAACCTTTCCCCTACTCCACTATCTTTTCGCATTAACAATATAACCGAAGACTTCCAATCTTTCAACCTGATTGTCCATCAGCTAATTTTCCTATCAATTTACACTCAGAAAAAACTCAGGACGATCAAGAACAAAATTACGAGTTGATCTGGTCATAGACTGAAATTATCCCAGGAAGAATTTGGGGAAAATTCAAAAATACGTGTCCCCCATGGTCAAATAAATTGATAGTGCAGTTACTTTGTTTAAAATACTCTTCAGCAATCCGGTGATTCAATATTTCGTCATCGCGATTCAGATAAACATAAAGCCTCTCGTAATGAATTTCCTGAGGAGAATGGTAATATTTGGCTAAATGCGGAAGGTATCTCTGCTGCCATTCAGCCGAAACCGATGGATCGAAATTGCTGCGATTATTTATTTGACTTTCCAAATTGGAGATAGGTCGCACGGTGGGATTTAATAAAACCGCAAATAAATGGAATTTTACGTGGAGATGGAGAGCAAAAAAACCTCCCAAACTACTGCCAATTAACAGGAGCTGCTTTGAATCGCATTTATTTAGTATAAAATCCTCTAAAAATTGGATTGCTTGCTGCGGTTCCTGAGGCAAATCGGGCGAATATAGAGGAATTTCAGGATATAACCGCCTTAACAGACGGGCTTTAAAGGCTTTGCCACTACTTCCGAATCCATGAATATAGATGATCATTACTGCTCCTAATATCAGCAAATATACAGTTAAATAAAAATCCACTCAATAATTTTAAATGCCCTGTTGCGGTTCTATCAGACAATTTGTATTTTAATCATAGGTAAACTGAGTGATGAGATTCAATCTACCATTCTTAAAAGCTTTTCTTGTACTTCTGTTAATAAGCGCATTCTGCTGTAGCAATTCGCAGGATCAGTCGCCGAAATTTGTTCAGAAGCGAATGGAAATGGTCCAATGGCAGATTGAAGCGCGGGGCGTTCGAGATCCAGCTGTCCTCGCTGCGATGCGGAAAGTCGAACGTCACCGCTTTGTGCCTAAAAATTATGAACCATATGCTTATGATGATTACCCCTTGCCTATCGGTGAAGGACAAACTATTTCGCAGCCCTATATCGTAGCTTTAATGACCGAAATCGCAGCTCTGAAAAAAACCGATAAAGTCCTGGAAATTGGAACTGGTTCCGGTTACCAGGCAGCTGTTTTAGCAGAAATTTGCGACTCGGTATGTTCGATTGAAATTAATGAGATTCTAGCAAAAAACGCCCAAAAAGTATTAACGGAATTAGGTTATACTAACATCTCGATTTTAATTGGCGATGGTTATCAAGGCTGGCGTGAACATAGTCCTTATGATGCGATTCTAGTTACCTGCGCTCCGACCTCAGTTCCGCAACCTCTAATAGATCAACTGCGAGATGGCGGTCGCTTAGTAATTCCCGTCGGACCTGCGAATAATCAGTACCTGGTACTTTATCAAAAACAACAAAACAAAATATTTCAGAAAAACTCAATTCCCGTCCGGTTTGTGCCAATGATCGATAAAAAAGGTCGAAGCTATTGAGCTACTCAATAATTTCCTTGTCAATTGTCAAAAAATTAGTTACTCTTGAATAGTAAAAAGCGGTTAGTTAAAAACCATGGATAATCAAAACAGGCAAGATGTTGCAATGCATAGAAGAGCGAATATCTTAATTGTAAACAGCTTTCTTCATGGAAAATTTGCCTTACTTATCCTCTTTTTAACGATGGGGATATTTGTTTTAATAATTCAGATTGGAGCGGAACCTCAGCAAACTCCAGATATCAAATCTGCACAGCAAATTCCTAAATCAACTGAACAGCAAACATCATCAATAGATCAATCAGCAGAACCGATTCCGGTCTCGCAACTGTGGGCTGAATTTTATGCTGCCAGAGATTCCGCCGAAGCTACTCGTGATCGTCGCGATATCGCCGCAGTTACCGCAGCTCTGCTTAAAGCTTCCCATGCAGCTCTTAACCTTAATCGCAAAGACCTGGCTGCCTGGCAATTGAACAACATCGGCTATTATTCGATTGAAGAGTTTAAAAAACGAACCGATTATACTTTTCGCTTAAGTACCATCGAAAAAATGCGCCGGGGTCCTGAAAAAGTAGTTTATATAAAGGAAACCAAACGCATTTTTAAAGACAATTTATATCTATTGACAGATGCGACTAAGCATCTGGAAGAAGCCTACGAAATGGATAAAGATATGAATGATGATGATCGCACCCAGAAAATCTACAGCAATCTGGCATTCATTGATTGGGTGCGGAATTTTGCTGATAGTAAATAAATTTTCCTTTACTATATCAAATTAGATCCATTTTAAAATAACACCAAAAATAATTAGAGCGGTAATGTCAACTCCGTAGATTATGCTTAGGGCATTAATCTTTTTACGGATTTTATCCATATCGTATACCCAGTAGGTCACCAAGAAAAAAGTCAGGTAGCCAAATAAAAATATTAGCAACGGAAATCTGGCATTCCACCAAGAATATTCCCAGGTCAAGGCATCGGCAGCATTCAACAAAATCTCAACAAATACACAGAAAATAGCATTAACCACCGCAAAAAATATCCGGTTAGGAATGCCCAGAATTTTTAGTTTTTTATCCGCGGGCAACATTTTGGCAAATACAATCCCCGCCACAGCAAACATGAAGCAGATTTCGATATTGAGTCCAATTAAAATCAGATAAGCGGTTTTTCCGGGCGCGCCCCAGACCGGTGCATAATTTGTGAAATGAAACACCAAACCATTCCAGATTTCGTTAAACCAGTCCATTCCCCAAAACGCCAAACCGGCAAAAATCAGATTCCAGTTGCGCCTTTCAATTTCAACCGCATATACATAAACCACAAAAGCAAATAGCGTAATCACATACCACTGAAAGAGCGCCGGATTTCTTAAGTTACTTAATGCTTGTGATGCAAATTCCGTCGGCATAATCTCCCTCCCTATTTTTGCCTGGAAATTTAAAATAATTCTTGTATTTGGACAGAATTTTATTTACCGGAAATTTTGAAATCAATAATTCCAACACTGAACTGAATTATTCAGATTGCTTTTGGGATTCTATAAAAATCATCCCTGGCTGATCAATTGATTTTAGCAATTCGAACCCATTGATTTGAAGTCTGGTGACAATTGATTCAAGTGGTTCGATAAAATCACAACAAACCGGCTCACCAATATTACGGTGAACGTCATTTACCTCATGACTGCCCTGATTATGCAGAATATAATATTTTCCTCGGGGAATCAACACCCGGTGAAACTCTTGCAGGGCTTTCTGTTTATATCGTAAATGCGGATAGAGACAATAATTAATAATAGTATCAACTGTTGTCGAGCGAATCGGTAATATCTCAGCCAGCGCTTGCAAAGCAGCGTCTTGTGATCGTAACTTCTCGTGAGATCGCTCGATCATATTAAAGGCAAAATCAATCCCGTAAAGCCTTCCACGAGGAATGTTTGCTTGTAAAAATTGAAACAGACTACCCGGACCGCAGCCGATATCCAGAACCACTTCATCACCCCGAAAACTGATCAATTCTCTTAATCGTCGAAAAAACTTGTCATGAACATCTGGTAGCTGCCAAGCTGCAGCTCTTTGCTCAAAAAATTCCCGGTGCTTGTTATAACTGGATAACTGCATAAAATCAATTAATATTTGGCTGTAATTCCGATCGTAAAATTCCTTCCGGGCATAGGAAAGCCGTTTACTGTTTGATAAGACACATCAAGTAAATTGTTAATCTTAGCTGTTGCTGATAAGTATTTATTTATATCCCAATTAGCATTTAGATTAAATAGCATATAAGGTTCCAACCGGACGTAAGTGGCTTTAGGTGAATTGATCGTACTGGCATAAGGATCTACCAGGCTAAATAAATTATTGATCCATTGTCCCTGAAGTCCAAAGGTCAAATTTTGGAGAACTTTGTAACGTACGGCAAGATTGACCTTTTCACCGGGGCTTTCGGCAATTGTTGACGAAAATTTGGAAGAACTAGCAGACCAGTTAATGGCACAATATGGCGGCAGAAGTAATTCACCTTCCCACTCAACTCCGGTAATGTCAATATCTTGGTTATTCTGATAAACCGGACCTGTACTTGTGAATGCTTTCTGTATTAAATTAGCCGCCTGGGTTTTATATAATGTAATTGAAGATGTTAGAAAAACTTTAAATTGTTTTTCTAAACTAAACTCAGCATTTTTACTCGTTTCCTGCTTAATCTCAGTAGTAGAGGGTTTAAAAAGATATAACTCATTGATCGTTGGATTACGATAGCCCTCAGAATATGAACCCTTGGCTGTAATTTTATATGGTAATTGTAAAGATATGCCGAATGACGGTATCAAAAGATCTCCAACGATATTGTGATTGGTATAGCGAATTCCGGCATCAATATCCAGACATTTAATAAATTTCTGATGATAGATAGCATACAGACTAACTTCGTTAACTTTGTGTTCAATCCAGCTGCCATACAATAATGCTTTGCCACCGTACCATTTAGTATCAATGCCACCGGTTAAACGAGTACTTTGATTCAGGTTGTAAGTTTCAGTTAAAATTATTCCACTGGTAAAATCATCGGATTGATATCCATCAAAAATATCGTGATGCCCGGAATTATAGTGAATTTTCAACTCACTGACAAAATACTTATAGTCGTGTCTTAAGGAAAGATCGCCACCATAGCGGATGATTCGGTAAAATTGAGTATCCGCTGCAGCTGTAATCTGCCCTGGATCATAAATTTCATAATTCATAATATAGCTATTAAGCGAAGCCTTCAAATGTTCTAAAATATTGCCATGAAGCTCCAGATTGCCGCTTTTTGAATCGTAAGTGTCTCTTGCATCGGTTCGGTATCCGTCACTCTTGCGATAGCCAGCAGATAAGGAATAACCAAATTGCCCATTTTCAAAAGTATTGCGGATAAACGACTGGCTGGTATTATAACTACCATAAGCTATTGGCAAGTAGAAATGTAATCCTTGCTGCTGTTTATGTCGAGGAATAATGTTAATTGCCCCGCCCATGGCATTGGAGCCGTAAAGCACCGATGCTGGACCACGGATGATCTCGATTCGATCTATATTGTGCATGAAATAAACATCACTTAGTGGATGACCGAATAATCCCATAATATCCGGTCGCCCGTCAATCAAAACCGCTACCTGAGTGTTGGGAAAACTACCAATTCCGCGAATGGAAATCTGCCCGGCCGCACCTGAAGAAACACCATAACCAATATTAGTTCGCTGAGTAACAAACAATCCCGGGACATTTTCAGATACGAGATCAAGCATGGGTTTATAATTTTCTTCGTCTATTACCGTACTGGAAATGACGGAAATAGACATTGGCAAATCCTTTTTTGGCATTTCAACTCGGGTACCGGTGACGACAACCGGATCAAAAGGATAGACTTTTAAAGTATCCTTAAATACCGGTGTATTGGCTTTGATAACGGTAAAAGAAAAAATTAACAGACCTGTATAAAATCCTCTTTTCACCCTATTCCTTTCTCATAATTATACTCCAGACAGATTCTTGCCGGTCGAAGTAAAAGTTAAATCGCCATGTTTTACACCCCGGATACCAATTATTTTATCAGCTAATGGCTTTACTTCACTATACTTGCCTTTCAGGATGATTACTTCCAGACAATTATTATGGTCTAGGTGAATATGAGTGGTTGACAAAATATTATGATAATGATCATGTTGTAAATCATTTAGTTTGTCTGATAAGTTCGGGACATGATGATCATAAACCAGAGACAGAACTCCAACAATTTCCTCATCCTTATCGAGGTCGCGTCTGACTAAATAATTGCGAATCAAATCACGCAGTGCCTCAGAGCGATTCTGATATCCCTTCTGCGAAATTTCTGTATCAAAGCGTTCAAGTAAATCGTCAGGCAAAGACACGCCAAAGCGAATTAACTCACTCATTTGACAATCCTCGTATCACTAATTTAAATATCGTGCTACAGTAAGTTAAAAAAAAGTTACTCTATAGCAAGCTGAATTTTGGGCATTTCAATTGTAAAAGTGCTACCCTTTCCCAATTCACTCTCTACAAATATTTTTCCCTGATATTGTTCAACAATCTGTTTGACTAGGGGCAATCCCAGCCCGGATCCAAGGCGTTCTAATTCCCGGGCATTTTTACCGCGATAGAATTCCTCAAATATTTTTGTCTGATCTTCTTCAGAGATTCCGATTCCGGAATCCTGCACCGCAAAACCAAAAACATTTCGTTTGGCAAAAGGCGTGACTGTTACTTCCGAACCAGGTGAGCTATAGCGGATAGCATTATTAATTAAATTTGCTAAGACCTTTTCGATTGCTGGGGTATCTAAGCGAACCATTTCCTCTTTATTTTGTTTATTGATAACAATTGAAATATTTTTCTGTTCGGCATAATCGCGGAATTGGACCGATATGGCTTCTATCCAACCATCAAAATTGACCTCTTCGATCACCTTTTCCCTGCTGCCATGACGATATTGGGTAACATCAATCATATCCTTAACCATTAACAAAATCTGGTCAGTTCGAATAACCGCCCTTTTGAGCATATCGGAGACTTCGTCATTTAATTTACTGGAATAGACTTCCTCAATTACGGCAAGCATACTGCGTAAAGTCGTGATTGGCGACTTGAGTTCGTGAGCGGTAAAGCGAAAGATTTTATCGCGCTCCTGCACAGTATTTTCAAGCTGGCGGCTCTTTTCATCAATTAATCTTTTCAAATGGCGGTAACCGGAAATGAAATCTTTGATGACAAAGGTAGTTATAAAAATCAGGATATAAAAAGCACCCAGGGAAATGATTATTACCGAAAGTCGCAGCGACTCTTTAGTTATCGGATAGGTCGGGACGATTTGATTATATTCCAAAATAGTCCAAATGGTCAATAAAATGGCTGCAATGGCGGCATTAACGTAGGGCAAATTTCCAGGCAATAAGACCCCAGAAATGATAATTGCTACCATATAAATAAAGAAAAAGGGATTGCCTATACCTCCAATATAGTGGACTAAAAAGGAGATAATAATCAGGTCCAGTATCAATTGGATTTCCGTAAAAGTTAGTTCCTGCTGAAAATCTCTAAACGGAAAATAACGGAATAGGAAAAAATAGATTAGATTTAAACCTAATACTATTGCTGAGATTGTATATAATTGGGGATAGGCAATTGGCAAATGCAATACGCGTTGGCTGATTGGAATAGCCGCCAATACACCAAAAAGTTCAATCCAGCGGATGTTAATGATCCAGCCGATTCTGTTCCTTAATGTATCAATGGTGTAAAACGGCAGGATTAGTTTAGCAGGTTTACTATGTTTGCCATTCGTTTTGAACATAATATCAATTAATTAAAAAAAGAATGAATCCCCTTGATAACTTCAGGAGAAATTTCATTGCTCATGGCAGTAGATTTTGGTTCAATGCCGAGATAACGGATTTCACGAACTCCATTAGCTGCCAAATAATCGGCAATTATTTTCATCGAGTAGGTATGAGTACTGAATCCCTTAGAATCAATTGATTCTGCAGGTATTTCTTGAATTGTCCCAGGTGGAGTCTGCATTTTGGCTGTATCAATAAAAATAACGGTACTCGGATTTTGTTTAATAATCCTTGACAGATAATTTTCGGGTGTCGTATAGCATTTGATCAGCTGTTTATCAGGAATGATTTTATGTTGCCTCAATTGGTTGATAAATTCCAATCCTGCTCCATCATCACCACGGATTTTATTGCCTAATCCTACAAAGATGACTTTTTGGTCGGGGATTAGAGATAATATCCGGCTCAATTCTTCAAAATTCATCCTTGACAACGATTCGGTGGCGGCATTTTGGGCAGACCTCTTTAATCAGGTCTTCCCGACGTAATTTATCTTTGACGCGGGATGGATCAACCGGAGTAAATTGAAGTTGAGTCTCAATCAGCAGATTGGGATGCGCATAGGCTTTCGCGCCCAAACGTTCTTTTACGAACAGCAGATGATCCCGACAGGCAATCACTTCACCGCAGACTTCACATAAGGCTAATTCCTTTTCGACGGTCTCGAAGACCTCGGGTGCTTTCAAATCGGGCGTTGAAAGCACATATTCGTTGGATAATTTGATCCCCTTCTGCGTAATGCATTTTTCTTCACATTGACCACACTGGGAACAGGAAGCGTAATCGAGCACTAACTTCCGAATTAGTTTTTTCTTATCATCAACGATTTCGATGGCATTTGTAGGACAAACCTGGGCACAGGTTCCACAGCCGACGCAGTCAGCCTGATAATATTTCGGATAGCCGCGATACTCCTTGGGTGCCTGATAGGATTTAAAAGGATATTTGGTGGTATAGGCTGGCGAAAAAAAAGAGCGTAATGCTTCGGTAATCTCTCGAATCTTTGGCAGATACATGACTCAATCCTTCAATTCTTTATCTTCTTGATATTGATCAACAACCGTTTCTTTGGTTAATGGAATTCCACTGCGATGTGCTGCCCGGGCAATAGCATGAGCAGCTACCGGTGAAGTCAGGAAAATAAACACAATGCCGAGCAGCACTTTAAATCCAAAATTATTGAAACCTTGAATTATAAAAACGCCAAAAAGTACCCCGGCAGAACCAAAGGTTACACATTTGGTTGCCGCTTGTAAACGATTATAGACATCGGGTAGGCGGACTAATCCCAGTACTCCAAAAAAATCGAATGTAATTCCCAGTACGATGAAAATCATACCAATGAATTCTCTAGTCATCCAGGTCCCTCCTTTCCAGAATTTTGGCAAAAGCTAGTGAGGCAATAAAACTCATCAATGCCCAGATAAGACCGATATCCATAAAAAATGATTGCTGGTGCACCAATCCCAAAAGAGCAAGTAAGCCAATAATCAGGATTCCCAAGATATCCACGGCAATAATGCGATCTGCTGGTGAAGGCCCAAAAAGTACCCGGAAAAGTACAAACAAACTGCAGAATAGAATTACGTTAATCAGCTTATAAAAGATTATACCCTGATAATAAAAGAAATTGCCATAGAGAAAGGCTGCAATAAACAGCAATCCCAGAAACCAGCGTAATAGTCTCATTCGAAGACCTCCGTGAGAAGTTTTTCAAATTTGCCCCCAATGGTTCGGGTATTCTCCTTAATATCCCTGGATAAGACCTCGATCCAATGAATATATATCTCCTTCTTCTCGGGATTGATATCAACCGTCAGAGTACCGGGAGTCAGGGTTATCGAATTCGTCAATACCGTCAGGGCTGAGTCTTTAGTCAATTTGGTTTTGATCTTGACAATTCCCGGTCGGATTGGCAAATAGGGGTGAATAACGATGAAAGCTACATGCAGATTGGCTTTTGCCATTTCCCATAAGAATTTAAAAAAGTACTTGAAGGCTGAGAAATAGCGTTTGACAATATGTTCGCTTTTTTCCGAGGTGATCAAAAATTTGCCAGCAAGCGAACTCACAATGAAAGCCGCAATCAAACCGGCAATTACCTCTTGTATATCTTTGATACTGGTCAATGCCACCCAAATCAAAAAAGAAAAGATGAAAACAAATGTACGACTTCGATTTTGTAAGGTCATAATTACCTCCCGAGAACCGCAGAGATATAGCCGGTTTTATTGATGATTACGGAAACAACCGGGTCGAGGGTCAATTCACGAATACCCGGAACAATCATCAGGCTGGTCAGAATACACAAAACCGCTAAAATGACCATCGCGGATTTCATCCCCAAACTGACCGGAATCTCGGTTTTTTCCACTACTTCTCCCCCGCGGAATCCGTAACGTTGTACTTTCATATAATAGATAAGTGTTAGCAGGCTTCCGATAATCGCAATAACTGCATAGACAATATAATTAGCCTGTACTGCAGCAATAATTATAATTAGTTTGCTGAAAAACCCATTAAATGGTGGCAATCCGGCGATTGACAAACTGGCAATCATAGACGTTGCCGAAGTAACCGGCAATGCCTTTTTTAAATTCCCCATTTTACGCAGATCCCGCGTTCCAATCGCCATTTCCAACGCCCCGGAATTGTAAAATAGTAATGCCTTGAAAACAGCATGATTAAAAATATGAAAAACCGCTCCTAATACTGCCAGCCGCGTGCCGATTCCAATCCCTAACAGGATAAAACCTATCTGACTGATACTTGAATAAGCCAGTAGTCGTTTCAGATCCCATTGACCAAGCGCCAGGTACGAAGCAACGATTATGGAAATTGAGCCGATAACCATGAGAATTATCATGAAAACTTGGGGTGCTCCTAGAACATTGTAGAAGAATCGTATAATGGTATAAATTCCCAATGATTTTATCAGGACACCGGAAAGCATTGCCGATATGGGTGCGGGCGCAGATGAATGAGCATCGGGCAACCAGGCATGAAATGGCATTACCGCCGCCTTTAAGCCGAAACCGGTCAGGAAAATTGCCCCAACCCAATAGGTCAATTTAGTATCCAGCATTGGCAATATTTCTGCGATTTTAGCCATGGTTAAGGTCGAAGTAGCGCTGTATAAAATGCCGATTCCCAACAGAATTAAAGTTGACGACACCGAACCCATGACGGCATATTTGAAGGCTGCTTCATATTCTTCTGCCTTGCAACCAAAAGCCACCAGTCCATAAGCAGCAAATAAGGCAATCTCCATGAAAACAAACAGGTTAAAAATATCACCGGTAGCGATGACACCATTCATCCCGGTAATCAGCAGCATAAATAAGGCATAATATTTCCAGGGTGCTGAATAATGCCGAATATAACTCACCGAAAATATGAGTGAGGTCAGGGCAATCAGGTTGACAATGACTAACATGAAAGTTGAGAGAGCATCCTGCACCAGACAGATCGTCAGCGGAATTTTCCAGCCGCTCATCTCGTAGATAAACGTATTGTTACCGGTAGTAAAGAAACTGAAAGTGGATAATGCCAGCAGGGATATTGCTGCCAGAATGGAAAGAACAATTGCCCAATTATCTTTTTCTCCGGATATCAGCGTAATTAGAAAAGCCGCCAACAATGGGATAATAATTAAAAATGGGAGGATCATCCTGATAGCCTCCTAATTTTAGTAATATCGAAAGTTTTATATTTCTCGAATAACCGAATAGCCAGAGCAACCAGCATCGCGGTAATTCCCAACTCGATCACAATTGAGGTTAAAATTAAAGCCTGAGGCAGCGGATCAACCATCTCGGCAGCTGCCTTACCTTTAACTAAAATTGCATAACTGGCACCAGTTCTATAGGCGAAAAGAATGAACATTAAATTGACCGCATAGCCCATGATACCCAGTGACAGGATTATTTTAATCAAATCTCTCTTTGTCAGGACTCCGTAAATACCAACCAACAACAGGGCAAAACAAAGAATATAAATCACCATTACTTCTTCTCCCCTTTATCTAACAAATGAAAAATTGAAAGTGTCCAGACAACAATAAATAAGCCCATACTCACTTTTGCACCAATTACGATATTTAATAACGGTATCGTTCCGGAACTTAGCAGATTGAACAGTTTGCCATGACTGATAAAATTGGCTAAAAATCCACCACCAACCGACATTCCCAGGATTCCAATTGCCAGAAATATTGCCGCGCTGGAGGATTCGATATCATGTAAAAAACCGATATTAATCCAGCGGGTGATAAAATTACGCCCATAGGCCAGCATTACATTCAAAAATGCCAACGCAATAATAACCCCACCGGCAAATCCGCCTCCGGGACTTAGATGACCATGTAAAATGATATAAATCCCGTAGAGGATTATGAGCCAGACACTGATTCTGGTTACTGTTTTAACAATTAGTGTCATCCCTTCATTCTGTTTCATGGTCACCTCCCGCTGATTTGTCAGCCGCACCCCGCAAGATCGAAAGCGCACCCAGGATTGCCGTAAATAGCACGGTTACTTCGCCCAGGGTGTCATAAGCCCGATAATCCAGAATAATAGACGTGACAATATTAGCCGAACCGGTTTCAGCCGCTCCTTGCTCAACATAATGTTTTGCAGTTGTAAATAGTGGTTCCCCGAAAGGCGGCAATAATTTAAAAATCTTGATACTGAGTATTAGAATTAATCCTAATGTGACAATAGTTACTAATGTTTGAATGATATGCACTTTGGATGGCTCTTGAATATGATACTCTTTACCGATAAAAGCCCGTACTAGAATAATCAGGGCAAAAATCTCAAAAAGAAACTGAACGATAGCCAGATCCAAAGCCTCCAGCAGCAGAAAAGCCATTGATACTCCCAAACCTACAATCCCGACCGAAATTACAGATGATAATAAATCTTTCAGCTCCAGTGCAATTATCGACCCAACTATCATAAAGCCAAGAATGAACATCAACCATATTTCTATCGGCATTTATTCCTCCGCAATTAAAAGATAATTATTATTTATCATATCGCCACCAATAAAAGAATCAGCAATCCCAGCACTAGCCAGAGATTATAGAAAAGCAGCTGACCGTTATGGACCTCGCTAAACATTTTTGCGATTGCTAAAGAACAGCGTCGGCTGAGATCGTAAATATCCAGGTGTTTCTTTTCGGCACTATTATAAATGCCTTTTAACGGTTTCATATTACGGATTTCATTATAAAAACCGGTGCCGGTTACCCGGAAATGCTCCAACGCTTCCATACCTCCAAGATAGATCTCATCAAAACGGACTTTGCGAGTGAGCCAGTAAATCATTAATCCAATTATGAGCGCCAGACCAAATAATCCAAGCAATAGTAAAGGATTATAGGAACCCAATAGATTTAACCCTGATTGTTTCATCACCGGTAAAATAAAATGCTTCAAAGGCAACTCTTTAGCAAAAATACCAAAACCAATACATAATCCTGAAAGCAGCATCGTAGCAAACCACTGATTGAAGGGTGCTTCATGAATATGGGCTAATTTTTCCGGTCTTCGACTCAGAAAAATCGAGTGAATAAATTTCATAAAACTAGCTAGCGTAAGGGCGCTGCCAAATATGGCCAGGATCAGGCAAATTAATAGCCAAATCTGAAAACCGGGGGCAGATTTGCTGGCAAAGTCTAGAATACCCTGATAAATCAGCCATTTCGAATAAAAGCCGTTAAACGGTGGAATTCCTGAAATGGCGAACGCTCCAATAATGGCAGTTAAAAAAGTCAGCGGCATCCGGGTTCCCAGCCCGCCAAGTTCGTCCAGATTATTAGTACCGGTTCGTTTCTCAACCGCTCCCAATGATAAAAAGAGATTCGACTTATAAAGAGTATGGTTGACCATGTGGAATAAGCCGCCAATAATAGCCAGGATATTTCCGCTGCCCACGCCCATCACCATATATCCAACCTGACTCACGGCATGATATCCCAGCAGTTTGCGGCCGTTATGCTGGATCATGGCCATCATTACTGCAGTTATTACCGTCAGGGCTCCCAAAGTTATAATTATTAAATGAATGACGGAATTCAAAACAAAGGTTGATAACACAAGCCTGGCTAGAAGATAAATACCCAGCAGTTTGTCCAGAGAAGCTGGTAAAAAAGCAGCACTTTCGACGGGAGAATCCTTGGCAAAATCCGGCACCCAGCTGTGCAGTGGAAAAGCACCAGCTTTGGCAAATGCGGCAATCAATATACTGAAAAATGCAACATAGGCTAAGCCACCGGATAATGGAATATTTATATCCCAAAAAATCCAATTCTTCTCAGACCTCATAAACCAGATTAAGATCAATCCCAATATCAGAAAAACATCGCTGCCACCGACGATCACCATGGTTTTTTTCGCAGTATCCGGAGCATCTTTAGTAGAACCTAAAACGGCGAAAAGATACAGCGTTATTCCCGTCAAGCCCCAGAATATCAGCAAGCTGATCGAATTAACACTCACCGCAACGCCGTTACAGAAAGCTATCGTCATTGGATACAGCACGAAAAAGGATTTCTGAATATTATTTTTGACTCCTTTCAAGGAGAATATGAGGATAATGCTGCTCAAAACCTGGATAAAGGT
>Ga0315555_1000506_pt1 | contig 27330 bp, 21 predicted proteins | sample SalMarSW160380MG_FD_202113 | JGI IMG/M metagenome (GOLD analysis project Ga0315555, IMG submission 202113) | Salt marsh sediment microbial communities from the Plum Island Ecosystem LTER, Massachusetts, United States - Salt Marsh Sediment SW1603-80 ... | reverse complement strand
TCGAGATTCTCGACCTCTTGACGCCGCGCTACGACGTGGAACGGCTGGGGATCCTCAAGGAGGCCTCCCCTCGTCATGCCGACATCCTGTTGTGCACGGGGCCGGTCACGCGCCAGTCGCGCGATCGCCTGCGCCGCATCTACGAGCAGATGCCCGCGCCCAAGTGGGTGATCGCCATCGGCAGCTGCGCCTGCTCAGGCGGGGTGTTTGCGGGCGGGTACAACGTTGAGGGAGGGGTGGACCAGCTGCTGCCAGTCGACGTGTACGTGCCGGGCTGTCCCTGCCGTCCCGAGGCTATGATCGACGGCATCCTCACCCTTCTGGAGCAAGTGCAATGAACCTTCCGCGGATCCTGGAGCTGTTGCAGGAGGTCCTGCCGGTCGCTCGCCTTGAGGTGCAGACGATGCCTATCGACGAGCATTCCATTACGCTGCCACCCGACAACCTGCACGCTGCTGTGCGGGCGCTGCTGGAACGATCGCATGTCTATCATCTCTCGACGATCACGGGCCAAGACGTTGATGGGCAGATCGAGCTGCTCTATCACTTTTGGGAGGGAGGCGGGCTGACCCTGCGCACCAGCTTGCCGCGCGAACAGACGTCCGTCGAGACGATCACCGACCTGATCCCCGGTGCGTCCTTTTACGAGCGAGAGATCGCCGAGATGCTGCAGGTCACGTTTGTCGGGCATCCGAACCTCCAACGGCTGCTATTGCCCGATGACTGGACCGGCGGGCCACCGCTGCGCTACGAGTTCACGTTGCCGGACGATCGGGAGGAGGGTGAGTGATGTCGAACCGAATGACGATCCCGATCGGGCCGCAGCACCCGCTGCTCAAGGAGCCGCTCTCCTTCATGATCACCGTCGAGGGCGAGCGGGTCGTGGACAGCACGCTCCGTCTGGGCTATGTGCATCGTGGCATCGAGCGCTTGTGCCAGACAAAGACCTACGTGCAGAACCTGCACCTTTTCGAACGCGTGTGCGGCATCTGCTCGCACGTCCACACCACGACGTACTGCCAGGGCGTGGAGGCCCTGCTCGGCCTGGAGGTGCCGCCACGGGGCCTGCATCTGCGTACTCTGTTGTGCGAGTTGGAGCGCGTACACAGCCACCTGCTGTGGTTGGGCGTGCTGGGAGAGAACATCGGCTTCCAGACCATCTTTATGTACGCCTGGCGCGACCGCGAGATCGCGCTGGATATCATGGAAGAGCTGTCCGGCGGGCGGGTGACCCACTCCTGCAACGTGATCGGGGGCGTGCGCATCGACGTGGGCGACGCCCAGTTTTCCTCGATCGTTTCCCAGCTGAATGATCTGGAACAACGTGTGGAAAAGCTGCTCGACGTGATCCAGCACGAGCGGACGCTCCGCGTGCGCACGCAAGGGATCGGGTACCTCTCTCCCGAGAAGATACGGAACTACTGCGTGGTCGGCCCGGTGGCGCGCGCTTCGGGGGTGGACGTCGACCTGAGGCGTGACTGCAAGTACGCGGCCTACGGGTGGCTGCACGTCAACGTCGCCCTGGCGCACGAGGGCGACGTCTGGGCGCGGACCATGGTGCGCGCCAGGGAAGCGATCGAGAGCCTCCGTCTCTGCCGGCAGCTGCTGGTCGGCCTGCCGGAAGGTCCGACGCAGGTCCGCGCACCACGGCGTGTGCCACCCGGTGAGGTGGTCAGCCGCGCTGAAGCGCCGCGCGGCGAACTGCTTTACTATATCCGCTCCGATGGCAGTGACAAGCCAGCGCGGGTCAAGATCCGCACGCCCACGCTGACCTCGCTGATCACGGTGCACGACCAGCTGGAGGGGGTCGAGACGGCGGACGTCTCGGTTGTCCTCTCGGGCATCGACCTGTGCATTGCCTGTGCGGACCGCTGAAGGGGAGCTAGGAAGCTGTGACCGACTTGCTCGATGCTCTGACCAAGCTACTGCTATTCCCCGGCTTTGCCTTTCTCTTTGCCTGCGCCATGCTCTTTGCCTGGATCGACCGGCGGGTGATCGCGCGGCTGCAGGGGCGGGTGGGGCCGCCCTGGTTCCAGCCGCTCGCCGACTGGATCAAGCTCATGGCCAAGGAGGATATCCTGCCCACGGGCACCAATGGCTGGGTCTGTGCCGCGCTTCCTGTGCTTTCCCTGGCGGCGGTGCTCACCGCCAGCATCTATATCCCCGTAGGTGGGTGGATCGCGCAGGCCTTTGAGGGGGATCTGATCGTGGTCTTGTTCCTGCTCAGCCTCCCGCCGCTGGCCTACTTTCTCGGGGGATGGGCGACGGGGGGCGTGTACAGCGTGATCGGCGGCAACCGCTCACTGCTGCAGTATTTCTCCTATGAAGTGCCCTTCCTGATGGCGTTGTGCAGCCCCGCGATCTTGGCCGGGTCGTGGTCGATCGCCGAAATTGCCGCGCGCCAGTCGGAGACGATCTGGGGAGTCCTGGTACAGCCGCTGGGGTTCATATTGGCATTGGTGGGCCTGATCGGCAAGCTCAAGCGCGTGCCCTTTGATATCCCCAAGGCCAAGTCAGAGATCGTCGCCGGCCCGTTGACCGAGTTCAGCGGGCGCAAGCTGGCGCTTTGGCATCTGAGCATAGAGGTCAAGACCGTTGTCGGCATCTTTTTGCTGGTCAACGCTTTCCTGGGCGGCAGCGGGGTCAGTGGCTTGCTGCCAGCCCCGATCACGTTTGCGATCAAGTCCTTGCTGGTCCTGCTCATCCTGTCGGTCGCCAGCGTACTCTATGCGCGGCTGCGCATCGACCAGTTGGCCAACTTGGGCTGGCGCGTGCTGGCGCCGCTTGCACTGTTACAGATCACCGTGACCGTATGGATTGGGGTGGCTTGACGTGCTACGTCTGCGCTCGATCGTCTACCTGCTTCCCGACCTGATGCGAACGCTCTTTACACGTCGCAGTACGGTGCGCTACCCATTCGGGCCGCTCGAACTGCCTTCCTACTTCCGGGGTCGGGTCGTCGTCGATGCCGAACAGTGCCGGGGCTGCGGGGCATGTGTGCGCGACTGTCCGAGCACCGGGCTGCGGCTGCGTCGGGATGGGCAGGGCGGCTACCGGCTGCTCCACTATCCAGATTGCTGCGCAAACTGTGGACAATGTGAGGCCAGTTGCCCGACCGATGCGCTGCACCTGGCCAGCGCGTACGTGGCGCCTAGGTTGGCACGTGAAGAACTGGCAGAGACGCTGGTTGAACACAAGGAAGAGCGCAAGAAAAGAGGCACACGACAGACCCATCCCGCGGGCTGAGGCGTAAAGAGCGTAGACACAACACAGCGGCGGGGGGGGGGGGGGCGGCTCCCCCCCCCGCGCCGCTGTCTGCTAGAACATCTCGATCTGATAGTCGACCAGCTCTGCGTCGAGCCGGTGACGCTCGATCCAGTTGACTACATGTGTGAGTTGGCTGTGCGCGTGGCTGCTGTCGGTGGATACCGTCACCACGCCCAAAACTGCCGACTGCAGCACGTCCTGGTGATCGACCTCGGCAATGCTGACGTTAAACTCGCGCCGGATACGGTGGATCGTGCTCTTGAGCACGCTCCGCTTGTCTTTGAGCGAATACGAACCCGGCAGGTAGAGTTCGATCGTGCAGCAGCCAATGACCATTCTATTCGCCGTTCACGCCCACCAGCGACTTCCACTCGCCGTGCAAGCCTTCCTCACTGACCCCATAATAGACGCGGATGTTGCCATCGCCGCGCTGCGCAAGGTCATAGCGAGTGCGTCCGGCGCGCTTGTACGTGTTGACCACCCCGAGGTCGCCCTGCCAGTCGACGTCTTTTTCCACCACAGGTTCCTCTTCGGTCTGGACGATCGCGTAATGCCACAACCGGCGCGCGGAAGAACGAGTGACGTTCTGTACCCGGTTGCCCTTGCGCAGATCGCACATCGTATAGTAGGGGCGCCCCTTACGCTCGACGATGGCAGCGACCTCGACGCCTGTCCGTGGCGGTTGGATGGTCAGCGTGTCGGGGGCCTGTACAGGCACCTGCTTCTGTGGCTGGCTGGCCGATGCGCGCTTGACCAGTTCGACGATCTCGTCGCGCACGGCAAGGTTGGTCTCGCTCTCGTCTCGGACATAGATCTTGGAACCATCGATCGCATAGGGTGGATCGTCGCCTCGTGGCACCTGGATGCGGATCAGCTTTTTCCCATCGCTCTCCTGGACGTCGATCCCCAGGTCAAGCGGCGGCGTGATCTTTGTATCGATATCGTGCCGCAGTAGCTGCATGACCTGGGTCGTGTCCGAGATGCCGGTGATCGGGTTGCGCGTGTTGGCGCTGGCACCGATATAGATCGTGCCGCCATTGGTGTTGGCAAAAGCCACAATGTCCGCCAGGATGGCGTACAATCGCCCGCCGCGACGTGTGGCGCTCTCGTGGAAAGCCTGCACGATGGTGTTGCCATCCTCTCGCGCCTCGCTGACGTAATCGAACGGCGCAGCCGCTAGCGCGCGCGCTGGCCGCGTCACCGAAAAGTCGTTGTCCAGGAAGGCCTCGCGGATCGCCTCGAAAGTTCGGTCTTTGAGCCGGATCTCGGTCAGCCGGTCGCCGACGCCCAGCCGTTCTGCGTGCTTGGGGTCCGCTTCCAGGCGGTGGGCATCGGTGCCCTGAATACAGTGCATGCGGCGGGGGTACTCGGGCTTGCTGCCATCGTAGAACTTGGCTGTCGTGCGGCGCCCACCCTTTTCCAGGTCCGTAACCTCCAGGGCGTGCAGGTGCGGGTCCTGTGTCCAGGCGATCTTGGTCTGGCCGCCAAAGCTCAACCCACGCATCGCCACGCCGTGTGACGAGTTGGCGTGAGCGGCAATGACCAGCCCTCCTGCTTCATCGATCACCTCATAGGCCGTGAGCACATCGCTGGTCGCGCCTACCTCGGTGGCTCCGCTGTCCAGGTGGCCTACCGGGACCTTGAGCTGTAGGAGGAGATGCTCCATCGCGCGGATAGGCGTACCCTGGGGAAAGATGCCTAACACGTGGAAACCAAACGTTGCGGTGAACTCGAAACCGGGTAGCACGAGGATGTCGTCCAGCAGTCGCCTGTACTCGTCCAGGCGGGTCCTCTCGTTCTTTTGCAGCCGGTTCTGTTGTTCCAGCCACTTGAGCTGTTCGATCTCGTCTTGCATGGCACGGTAACCAGCAACCGTGTTGTGATCCGTAAAGGCGAGGATATCGACTCCTCGTTCCTCAGCCTTTTTCAGGATGTCCAGATAACCAACGCCGGGCTCTTCATAGTCCGACGAGGCGGGCGTATGCAGATGCAAGTCCATACGCCACCATGTCGTATTCAAATTTCGTTTTCGTCTTGTCACATTCTACCTCTCGTTTCTTGCACGAGCCCCGTCGCCTGGCAGCACACAAAGCTGCCAGGTCGCACCAGGGCAGGGCGAAAGGAGAGAACGGATCCGGCAAGGGCAAGGGGATACCCGTTGACGACGGTTGGGTCAAAGAGGTGTGTCTGTGTCTACTCTGTAGAACCCAATGCGTGCATTGCTGGCACGAATCAGAACCAGCAGCCCGTGTCTGCTGGGGGAAGTAGCGCACCCACTGGCTGGCGGGATAGGGCCAGCGGCGCACTAGACCTTTCCTCCGAACGACATGCTCGCTAATGGAGCGTTGGCTTCAGACACACGCTCAATACGGACATCGAGCAAGGTGCGAGTGCGACAACCCAATGAACGCTCACTCTCTTGCCGCAAAAGTCTCACCCGTGCTCCACATGCGTCCAACAGGTCAACGGTGCTGCGTTCGCATCAATCGGACGCCAATATAATCGACGGTCCCGTGGCCTGCAAGGCAATCTTGCCAGCCTACGAAATGCGAGCACAGCTTGCTCTCTTGTCTCCGCCTCTCTCCACGGTCGACATCCAGGCGCCTCATGGCTCCGGGATGTCGCTGTGTGTACCATTCTCAAACGCCGCAGCAAATACCTGATCCACCTGGTCGACGAGCACAAAGCGCAACTTTTCACGTACTTCTTCGGGCAAATCGTCCAGGTCTACCTCGTTGCGCCTGGGCAGGACCACCGTGTCCATGCCGGCACGCGCCGCTGCCAGGACCTTTTGCTTCACGCCCCCGACAGGGAGCACGCGACCTAACAACGTGATCTCACCGGTCATCGCGAGGTGATCCGCGACCGGTTCGCCTCGCAACAGGGAAACCAGGGCCGTAGCCATCGTAACCCCTGCAGACGGACCGTCTTTCGGCACCGCGCCTGCCGGCACGTGAATGTGGACCTCGTTGTTGGCCAGGACTGCTTCGTCGATGCCCAGCTCCCGAGCTCGAGAGCGAACGTAGCTCATTGCCGCTTGTGCCGATTCCTGCATGACCTCCCCTAATTTCCCCGTCAGGGTCAGGCCCTGCTTGCCCGCCATCTTGGTGGCTTCGACGAAGGTGATGTCTCCTCCCGCCATCGTCACCACCAGGCCGACGGCCACGCCCGGCATATTGGCTCGCTGATCGATCTCTTCCAGGAAGTACTTGCGCTTTCCCAAGTGCTTGGGAACATCGCCCGCTGTAACGCTGGTCAGTTCGCCTTCGTGTCCCTGGGCAACGTAGGTTGTGATCTTGCGACACACCGAGCCGACCTCACGTTCCAGGTTACGCACTCCGCTCTCGTACGTGTACTCGCGGATGATGCGCCGGATCGCGTTGTCGGTGAAAGAGATCTCTTCCGCGCGCAGTCCATTCTCCTTGATCTGCCTTGGGACCAGGTATTGCTTGGCGATTTCGACTTTTTCGTGTTCTGTATATCCATCTAGCTCGATGATCTCCATCCGGTCGCGCAAGGGGGCCGGAATCGGCCCCAGTTGGTTGGCCGTACAGATGAACATCACCTGTGACAGGTCAAAAGGCACGTCCAGATAGTGATCGCGGAACTCGTTGTTCTGCTCGGGATCCAGGACCTCCAGCAGTGCAGACGAAGGGTCACCGCGCCAGTCTGAGCTGATCTTGTCTACCTCGTCGAGCATAAAGACCGGGTTCTTGCTGCCCACGCGCCGCAGCGCCTGGATGATGCGGCCCGGCATAGAGCCGACGTAGGTGCGCCGAAAGCCGCGGATCTCGGCCTCGTCACGAATGCCGCCCAGGCTCTGGCGGATGAACTTGCGTCCCATCGCGCGGGCGATCGAACGCCCCAGCGAGGTCTTGCCCACGCCTGGCGGGCCGACGAAGCACAGGATCACGCCTTCTCGCTCACGCCGGATCAGGTCTGCCTCGGATTCCTCTCGCTCTTCTCGTTCTTCCTTGCGCTCCTGGCGCAGCTTGCGCACGGCAAGGAACTCGAGGATCCGCTCCTTGATGTCCTCCAGTCCATAGTGGTCTTCATCCAGTACCTCGTGCGCGTAGGCGACGTCGAGCAGGTCTGGCGTGGTGAGGCTCCACGGCAGGTTCACCATCCAGTCGAGGTAAGTCTTGATCACCGAGTACTCGGCCGCCGCGGTTGGCATCTTTTCCATGCGGCTCAGCTCGCGCTGTGCCTCTTTTTCTGCCTCTTCGGGCATACCGGCCTCTTGGATCTTGCGCCGGTACTCTTCGATCTCGACCGTTTGCTCGTCCTCTTCGCCCAGCTCGCGGCGAATCGCCTTGAGTTGTTCCCGCAAAAAGTACTCGCGTTGCACCTTTTCCAGGTTGCCCTGGGCTTCCTTCTGGATCTTTTTCCCGAGCTCGAGTACTTCGAGCTCGCGGCCCAAAGCGGTAGTGAGTCGCCGCAGCTTTTCCGTGACGTCATCGATCTCGAGAAGCGCTTGTGCTTCCTCGATCTCCATCCGCAGCGCGGTCGCGACAAAGTATGCGAGCTGCAGCGGATCGTCAATGTTCTGGACCATCATCGTCACTTCGTCGGACAGGTAGGGCACCAGGGCCACCAACTGCCCAAAAAGGTCCAGGATGTTGCGCATCAAGGCTTCCAGCTCGACCGATTCTTCCACCTGCTCCGGAATGGGCGTGATCCGCGCCTTCAGGAAAGGCTCTGATTCGGTGAACTCGTCAATCCGGATGCGTTCCAAGCCTTGCACGAACAACAGGATCGTGCCTTCTTGCGTCTTACGTACGTGACGCAGATGGACCGCCGTCCCTACCCGGTAGACCTGGTCCGGCGTTGGCTCGTCCTCCTCGGGATCCATCGACGTGACGATCCCGATCGTGCGCGGCTCGGTGAGCACGGCAGCCTCGACGAGCCGCTTGGAGCGGGGCTGTCCAACCGTGATCGGCACCTGGGTCAAAGGGTACATGACCAGGCCCCGCACCGGCAATATCGGCAACTCTGCCGGAAGCTGGCTCTCTGCTTCTGTTTCGTTTTCTTCAATCAGTTCTCTAACGTCGACCATGAATTGCTCTTCTTCGCTTGCTGCCCAATAGAGCATTTCCTCGTCCCACGGGGACTTGGAATCGAACAATGACACGTAAACCTCCGCCTAACATGTGCTGTCCTGCGAGGCCGTCTTGTCCACCTGGACCCGATGTGGCCTGAGCTTGGGTAACGTCACGGTCAAGAAACCGTTCTCGTACGTGGCCCGAATCTCATTTCGCTCGACAGAGTAGGGCAGAAACACTGCGGTACTGAAATGCCCGTATGGTATCTCTAGCTGTTGGTATGATAACTTGCAGTCTGGATCACGCCGGACGCCCGAGATGGTCAGGGTACGGTTTGATAGGGAAACCGTAAAATCCTCCTCGGACATGCCCGCGATCTCGACCTTGACGATCATGGACTCTTCTGTTTCGTATACGTCGGTCGGCGGGCGCCAATTCCGCTGCTGACGTGTCGAGACGATCCCAAAAGTCGGCATGATATCGTTAAAGAGGCGATTCATCCGCTTGCGTGCGCGGTGGATGCGCTCTTCTAGTTCTTTATCGTCCTGCGACATAGACTTTCTCCTGCCCCGCCACTACTTCGTGAGGTAATTGTACCATAATTTGCTTTGTGATTCAACTCGTTTGCTCTGGTTTCACCTCACGCCTATCTACGAGATAGACGTGCTGGGATCAGCTTGCCTTACCTCCTGGGCACCTCACGAGTGTAGGAGATAACTCGCTCGACGCTGCGCCAAGTGGGCACGTTATCGCCCTTCCCGTTGGCAAGGTATCAAGACGGCTCACGCTCTTCCTGTGCGTGCAGGCTGCGATTCCTCAACCAGGCCCAGATGACCGGCACGGGTGCCGATAACCCAAAGATCAACGCCCCGACGACCATCAGCACGCCCAAGCCCACCAGCGCGGTCCCTGTGCCGATCAGAGCAACGAGGATGCCGATCAAGAAAAAGAGGACGGCCAGGCTTCCTATGACCAGCGAGGTCCGCCGCGCCTTGTCCTGGGAGACGTACTTGAGCCCGTACACCTGGCCGCTCTGCCCGTTGATCCATACCGGGTGCGACTGATCTCCCTCGCGATACCAGGTCACATAGGCCGGGGCCAGTAGTTGGGTCCAGTTGAGATCGTCGTAGCGCGCGTTCATGGACCAGTTGCGCACGTGGTCCGCCTGGCTGGCGCCCTTGCATTCGAGCGCTGCGGCCCGGTCCAGGGCTTCCTCGGCATCGGGCCAGGCGACGTCAGGCGGATAGTCTGGCACGCGGATCACGCTGCGATCGATCGCCTGGGTCGCGTACGGTTTGCGTACCCGAAAGTCATATCCGCTCAGGCGCGACATCCAGGTCTGGTGTGCCTCCATGGCGCGCACGACCACGTTCTCGTAGCGGCGCTTGAGCCGGCCCACGCGCGGCTCCCAGCGGATGCGCTTCTCGGTGATCTGTTCCGAGACCCACTGCCCTCCCTGGTAGCGCTCGCGGAAGGAGGCGGCCTCGTAATCGTAGCCCATCTCGGCCTGCCACACCGCTTCGATATCGCTGTCGATCAGCCAGGATGGGAAATAGTAGCGGCGCAGGCGCGCCGAAAGGGTCTCGACCTGCATCTCGTCGGGCCGGAACCATCCTCCCCTGGCCCAGCGCGCGACGGCTTCCTGTGCTTGTTCACGCTCTATGGCAAAGGGGATCACCAGTTCAGGCGGCTCGCGCCGCAGCCGGTCCGGTTCGGGCGATATGTCGGCCTGCAAACAGGCCGGGCACATCTCTAGCTTGACTTCGGCAGAGGCGAGGTGAGCGGTGTGGCAGTGCGGGCAGTAATAGACCTCCAGTGGCACGCCCCAGGCCTCGGCGGCAGGTGACTCGGCAGACATATTCCTCCTTATCGCTGGTCGGCCTCTCGTGCCTGTACAAAGATATAGATCGAGGCAATCAGGCCCACGAGAAAGAGCACGAACGCCACGGGGAGCACGATCGCCCCCAAGCCGCCCAGTGGCGTGGTCAATAGCCCCACCAGGCCGGCCAGGACGCCTGGCGCGAGTGCTGCGGCGATGGCCAGCCACACCCGTTGCCAAGACACCGGCTTCTGGCCAGCGATCGCGCCTGTCTGCCCGTTGACCAACACGCGATAGATCTCTCCCTGGAACGCGTACGATGCTGCGTACACGGGGAGCAGCACGTAGCGCCATCGCTCCTGGTTCAGGTCGGCGGACATGCTGAAATTGCGTACGTGAGAAGAGGGGATGGAAGCGTAGCACGCATCCTTGGCGTGTTCGCGCATGCGCCGCTTGCCGACCTCCCACGCCGGCTTGAGCGGGATGTCGTACGCCTGCGCGTGCCACCCAGCCAGGTAGGCGCTGTCATAGCTGGTCAAGCGCGTGAGGTCATAGGGATAGAGCCGCTCGACCAGATCGGACCTCAGTTTGCTGGTACCGGAAACCACGAGATTACCCTGCGGCAGGTGGACGTCGCCGTGCTCCCAGCGCCAGCGGATCTCGGTGTGGGTCTCCCACTTGCCGTCGCGATAATGCCGCTCCGTATGCTCGTAGCCGACCTCGGCTCGCCAATGCGCGTCGATATCGGCGTCAAAGATCCAGAACGGCACATAGATCCCGGTGAATTCGGCGACCGCCCCCACCTGGCGCAGTTCGGGAGGGTGCATCCACCCTCTCCCCAGCCAGGCCCGGACCGAGGTCCGGCACGTCTCGCGTTCGACGGAGAAAGGGATCAGGTAGCCAGGCCGGATAAAGTCGTGCAGTGCCGCCTGGGTAGAGACACGGTTGGAGCCACAGAAAGGGCAGGTGGTCGAGAGTTCCCCCTCACCGCTGGTAAAGACGGCGTTGCAGGATGCACACTGGATCGACTGCCGCGCGATCCCCCAGCCGCGTTCCGACTCGCCGAGTGCCTCGAGCGTGAACTCGAAACGGTCTGCCGCGAGCCCGACCACGCGTGCGCCGACAGGCTGCTTGTAGCCACAGTACGGGCAGACCAGTTCCTGATCGCCCGCGTCGTACGAGATCACGCCGGCACACCGCGGGCAGCGAAAAGTCTTGCTCTTGGATCCTGCTGGCTCTTCAGGTGCAGGGGCATAGACTTCGATCCCAGCCACCTGCGAGGGTGTGGCAACAAAGCCAGGTGGCGGGGACCACGTCGCATAGGTACGTTCTAGCGTCATCTTGAGTTAGGTCCGTCCTAGAGTATGAACACGAGGGGATGTGTCATCGCACGGCACGTGATCGGCATGGCCCAGGCTGTGAGGGAGCCTCATTCCTCGTCGAGGAAGCGGCTTACGCGGCCATAGCTGTCTGTTTCGAGGAGACCGTTAAAGAACAACCACTCGTCCATAGCTTGGTCGGCGCATTCCCGGATCTGCGGGTCGGGATCGAGGGTCAGCTCATCCAACCGCTCGAACGCGCCTTCCCAGCCCGTCTGGCCCAAAGCCCAGATCGCAGCCATGGCAATGTCCTTGTCTTCGACATAGGTGAGCGGCCACAGTTCCCTGCCCAGTTCCTCCAACCCGGACTCGCCGACCGCGTGAATGGCCTCTATCCTGAGATCGCGATCGGGGTGCGCCAGCGCTCGCTGCAGGGTCTTTTCCCAACGGCGGGCGCCGTTCCAACCCATAGCCAGGAGAGCGCTGATCTTGGCTTCTTTTTCAGACCGCGCATACAGCTCGGCGATCGCTTCTTCGACCTCTCTATTCGGCATGTGGCTCAACGATTCGACGGCCCTACGCTGCTCTTCGAGCGTACGCGCTGGATCACGGTACACGGACAGCAAAAAGCTGCGCGTCCGCTCCAGGTCGGCAGGATCGAGGGTATCCCCCTGGCGCCAGCCGTCCAGCTCATCCTCTTCCGAGGACGCTACACCGCGGATGTAAACGTAATCGCCGAGTGCCAGGATCGCGGCACAGCGCACCTGAAGCTGCGGGTCGTGCTCGGCGAGCTCGATCAAAGGGGACAATGCGCGATCATCCGCATAGTCTGCGATCTCGCGGATGGCGAGGATGCGCACGCGAGGGTTGGGATCGCGGAGGTTATCGAGCAAAAGAGGGAGGATGCTCCCCTTTTGGCGCGGGCGATCGCGATACACATCCAGGGCCTCAGTCACAGAGTCTTCTCGTTGACCCATTATGTACCTCCCCACGTACCGTCTTCTTGATCACAACGATTGTACCATAGTCATGCGACTGCCGTCAATAGAAAAAATGTGCTCTTGGCCCGGTTGTGCTATAATCGCAGCCTAGCCGTGAGGATAGAGATGAATCCAGCCGTGGAAACGTCAAGAAAGCGATCGGCAACCGAAAGTCTGACCACGTTCGCCGGCACTGCTACGATGGTGATGGTGGCCTTTGTGCTGAGCCGGGTCTCCGGACTGGTGCGCGAGGTCCTGCTGGGGAGCGCGTTTGGCACGACGTCCGAGCTGGATGCGTTCCGTGCTGCCTCACGGGTAACCGAGACGCTCTACTTGTTAATCGCGGGCGGGGCGTTGGGGTCTGCGTTCATTCCTACCTTTCACGTCTATCTCGCGCGCGGGGAGCGCCGCACGGCGTGGCGCGTGGCGAGTGCGGTGATGAACCTGGTCTTTGTGATCAGTTTGGCCGGGGCACTGGTCACGGCCCTGATCGCGCCTTGGCTGGTAGCGCAGGTGTTGGCGCCTGGCTACGATGTAGCAACAGAGGCACTGACCGTCTCCCTGCTGCGTTGGCAGTTGCTCTCGATCGTGATCTTTGCGGTGAGCGGCCTGCTCATGGGTATCTTGAACGCGAACGATCACTTTCTTCTCCCCGCCCTCGCGCCGAGCCTCTACAACGGCGGGATCATCGCTGGCGTGCTCCTGCTGCAGGGGCGGTACGGCGTCTATAGCGCGGCAGTGGGTACGGTCGCCGGCGCGCTGATGCACCTGCTGGTCCAGCTTCCTGCCCTGCGCAAGCTCGATTGGGACTATGTTCCGACGCTGGGGCTGCGCCTGGAGGGCGTGCGCGAGGTGGGACGGCTGATGGGGCCCCGCGTGCTCGGCATTGCCGTCACACAGCTCAACTTCTGGGTCAACATCAACCTCGGCTCGCGCATCACGGGTGAGGGAGTAGTCTCGGCATTGACCTATGGCTGGATCCTCATGCTCTTTCCGCAGGGCATCCTGGCCCAATCGATCGCCGTCGTCCTCTTTCCATCCTTTTCTGCACAGGCTGCGCGCGCCCAGTATGCAGAGATGCGGGCGACGCTGGCCGTGGCGATTCGTGCCCTGCTCTACCTCACCGTACCGGCGACGGTGGGGTTGATCGTGCTGGGCAAACCGCTGGTCGAACTGCTTTTCATGCACGGGGCGTTCGGGATCCGTGCGGTCGACATGGTTGCCTGGGCGCTCGCCTGGTACGCGGTTGGACTGGCCGCGCATTCGGTGCTCGAGGTCGTTACCCGCGCCTTCTATGCCTTGCACGACACGGCGACGCCGGTCTGGGTGGGCGGCGGGGCGATGGCTCTCAACGTCGTGCTCAGCATCGCCTTGATGGGCGCTTTTGGGCGAATCGGCGTGCACGTGCTCGACGCGTACGAGCCATGGGTGCCGCTCGGCGGGCTCGCCCTGGCCAACTCGCTGGCGACGATCGTCGAGACGCTGACCCTCACCCTCCTGCTGCGCGGGCGCATGGGAGGGCTGGAGGGCAGGCAGTTGCTCTCTTCGGGGTGGCGCATCGTTGCCGCTGCCGCAGCGATGGGCGGCGTATTGTATGGCTATCTGCGGCTGGTGCCGGCGCAGAGCCCCTGGGTCATGGGCGTGAGCGGCGTGCTGCTTGGCGCGGGCGTCTTTGGCCTGGTAACGATGCTCCTCCGCTCTCCCGAGATCGACCTGGTCCTCAGTGCCGTGCGGCGCCGCATGGCGCGATGATCCCGCCCGCGGTCCTCGACTGGCTCCTCGACCCCGCACATCCTTCGCCGCGCTACTTCACCCTGCGCACGCTCTTGGGCCGGCCCGAGACGGATCCTGACGTCGTGGCCGCGCGAGAGGCGATCCTGGGCGCGCCGCCAGCGCGCACAATCCTCGATGCCCAGTATCCGGCGGGCTATTGGGTCAAGCCGGACCGCGGATACAGTCCCCGCTACAAGGCGACGGTCTGGCAATTGCTCTTCCTGGCCAATCTCGGCGCGCCACGCACGGAAACAATCACGCGCGGTTGCGATCACGTCCTTTCCGCAACGTTGCACTGTGGGCAGCACCTCTTTTCCGCGCACGAGCACGGTACGGGGATCTATCCCTGTCTAAACGGCAACGTGCTGCGCACCTTGTGCCACTTTGGCTATGGCGAGCATCCACAGGTGGTGAGCGTCGCCTGTGCGCTCGCCGAGCGCGTGGCGCGGCTCGGCTGGACCTGCCCTCGCAACGCCACCAACCCGCGCGACCGGAGAACGTGGCAGCCGTGTGTGTGGGGATGCGTCAAGGTGCTGCGCGGGTTGGCAGCCATGCCGGAGGAGAAGGGCGGCCCCGCTATTCAGTGGGCGCTCGACACAGGCGTGCGGTTCCTGCGGGAGCACGACCTGGCGAGTGACCTGCGGCCTGCACTCGTCGATGCGCCCCCGCACTGGCTGCGTTTTGGCTTTGCGCTTGGCGATGGCAGTGACCTGCTGGAGGCGCTGTTGGCACTGCATGAGGTTGGGGCGCTGCCGCTGCCTGCCAGTGCGACGCAGGCCGTGCTCGACAAACGGGACCCGGAGGGCCGCTGGCTTCTCGAACACGCGCTGCCCAACACCTGGGCGCGTTTTGGCGAGGTGGGGCGGCCCAATCGCTGGGTCACCCTGCGCGCGTATGAGGTCCTATGCGACGGGCCGGTTTCCCCCTAGGAAACCGGCCCGTTGATGCGCGCTGCCGCAGATGAGATGATTCTCACGGGACACCGGCGATTGGCGAGACAGCAAGAGGGCTCTCTCTACTCGGTTGGCGCGACGCGCGTCAGGGTCTCGCCGCCAAAGGGGATCACGCCGACAGTGGCGTGGCGACCGAGCTCGGCGTAGGCGCGATCGAGCGCGGCCTGGACACTGGGCGCCAGGTCGAACTCGAGCAGAGCAGCGTCCTCGGCGGACATGTGGTTGGTGACCAGGATCGTGCGCACGCGGTCGTGGACCATGGCGTGGTACATGGGCACGTTGAGGCCAACCAGGTCGTCGACCTCACCGCGCTCGACGGCAGCGACCTGGGCCTCGAACGACTGCTGCATGTATTCGTGCAGCACCGGTTCGTGCGTCGGCGCGTCGCCACAGAGCCCCTCTTCGGCGTCGAGGAGAAAGATCATGATCCCCCCCTCGCGCACCGCACGGTGGGCATAGGCGTAGGCCTTGATCCCCTGCCAGTAGTCGAAATAGCAGGGATTGGCCGAGACGATCAGGATGTCGGCCTGGGCGGGGATGGGGACGACCATGACCTTTTCGGCCTGGCGACAAGCGGCGCGGTGGGCCTCGATATAGTGCCCGGCATAGGCGCCGAGGAGGTGCTTGTCCTCGTCCATGACCACATTGACGATGAAATCGAGGCCGACCTGGGCGGCGACGGCGTCCATCTCGGCGCGCGGGCGGTTGTCTCGCGTGCCGAGCACCTCGAGCACGGGCTGCACGGTGCAGGCCATGAGGTGCATGCGGTCGCTGGTGCGCCGGCTGCAGACGCCGGGGAGGATGATCTTGGACCCGCCTCCCCAGCCGGCAGAGACGTGGGGCACGACGTTGCCGACGGCGATCAGAAAATCGGCGTCGAGCACGTCCTGGTTGACATGGATCGGCGTGCCGCTGGGCGTTGTGCCGAGGTCGGCAAAGGGACCGCGGCGATAGTCGCGGTTGATCACGCGGTAACGGGCCGGGATCTCATCGCCGAGCTTGGCCTGGATCTCGCTTTCGGTCATGATGCGGTGGGTGCCCATGGCGATAAAGATCGTCACCGCCTCCTCGGGCACGCCAGCGGCGTGCAGGCGGCGCAAGAGGTGCGGCAGGATCGTCCCGGCGGGGGTGGGACGGGTGATATCATCGACGAGGATCGTGACCTGATCGTCCGCGCTGACCATGTCTTCCAGCGGCGGCGTGCCGATCGGCCGCGCGAGTGCGTCCTCGATGACACGTTCCGGGTCAGGCACCTCGCCGGTCGCCTGCTGGATGGCGTAAAAGAGCAGGTTGGCATCGTCTATCGTGATCTCGGTCGTTACGCCGGGTTTGAAGGCCAGTTCAATTGTGGGCATGTCGCGTTGCCTCCTAGAGAGACGGATAGTCGTGCGATCGGCGTACTATGCTCCCTGGACTGTTCCAAAAGGCCGCACGTGCTCGTCCAGAAATGCCACGACAGCGGCCCGGTAAGGATCATAGTCCTCGAAGCGGATGTGGTGCCCCACTCCGGGAATGTGTGCCAGGTGGAGGTTGCTGTTCATGGCACAGGCCTTCTCAGCCAGCGCTGGTGTGACGATGCCTCCCTCGTCCGGATCGGCCGTGATCAACAGCGTCGGGCAGGAGATGGCCTCCACTACTTGCTGCCAGGGTATAGCATCGGGTCGCCAGGCGGAGAGAAAGCCCTGATCCAGCCGCACTTTGGCCTCACACCAGGCACGGAGCACCGGTTCGGGCCACGTAGGGTGCATGGGACGGTTCTGGGCGACGATCTCTTCCACCGACATCTTTGCCAGGCTACGAGCCCAATGCATCAGATCGTTTGGGAGCCGGTCCTGCGAGGACTCGGGTGCGGTGGGCTGGCTTGCCCGCCAGGCCGGGTCCTCCAAGATCAAGGCTCGGACGAGATCGGGATGGCGCGCTCCAAGCTCGGCGGCGACCGTTGCGCCCATCGAGTGCCCGCCGACGATCGGGCGGCCCAGGCCAAGCACGCCGATGACTCCCACCAGGTCGGCTGTCAAATCCACTTTCTCGCCGGGCTCGATCCGGGCCGAGAGGCCGTGCCCACGCGCATCGGGCATCACGATGTCATAGCCGGCCTCCAGGTCGGTTGCCAGCCGGAACCAGCACTGCCCGTCGTCTGAGAAGCCGTGCGCCAGCACCAGCGGTGGGCCGCCCTCCTTGCCGGTCCGATAGTAGTGTAGGTCAACGCCGTTCACGGTGACATTTCCCTGAGACCAATGGGCGAGCATCACACGTCCCTTCGTGAGGCACGGGTGCCAAGCTCACGTGTACGAGAGCTGGTCCGCGGCGACTGCTGGTCGACCCGCATTATGATACCACAACCTATCCGCATCGGCAACGTGAAACGTTTGCTGCTCCGCCTATTCTTCTCTATAATAGGCGTATTCGGAAAGTGAGATGAGCATGTCGAGACGCAAGAGCAAGCGCAAATCAGGAAAAGGCAGCGCCCAGGGGGCAACCACGCTGGCGCGCAATGGCCTGCGGGCGTTTCAAGGGGGGGATTACGATCGGGCCATCGACGCGTGGGAACGTGCGCGCGAGCAAGCGCTGGATCGGGTGCCGGATGCGGCCCTGGCCGAGGCCTACTTCCGGCGGGGGCTGAACCACGTACGCGCCTCCGCGTTGGAGGCCGGCCTAGCCGATCTGGAGCGCGCTGCCGAGCTGCAGCCGGACGACCCCTGCTACGCGCATCACCTCGGCCTGGCGGCGTACCGCAGTGGAGACCTCGACCGGGCCGTCCGCGCGTTTACCGTGGCGCGGCGAGGGGATACCGAATTCGCGGCACGGGCTGCCTATCCCCTGGCGCTGGCGCTGCTGCAGCGAGGGGACGATCCTTCCACGCGCACGGTGTGGTCGGCGCTGTCGGACGAGGAACGCGCCATGCTGCGCCAAGCCAGCGTCTTTTCCCGGCGTCCGTATACGCTCCCACCCGAGGCGCCTGTGCTGTGGCGTGGCCTCTCGGCACTGGATGAGGGTGACGTGGAGAGCGCCCGCCATGCGCTCCAGCAAGTCCTGGCGCGGGAATCCAGCCCGCTAGAAAAGGGCGTGGCTCACTATTACCTGGGCGTGATAGCGGCTGCCGAAGAGAGCTGGGAGGACGCGGCACGGTCCTGGAACGCCGCTCGCGCAGAGGGCTATCGCTGCTCCTGGCTGGAGGAGAATGCGGGCGAGCTGTACCACCGCCTGGCCGAAGATCGGCTGCAGGATGGAGATATAGAGGGCGCACTGGCTGCCGCAGAGGAAGCGCTCCGGCACAAGCCAGGGGACAACCGGCTGCAGGAACTCGTTTCCCAGGCTTACCAGCAACGGGGCTATCACGCTGTCTCTGACGGGAGATGGGAGGAGGCGCTCGCATCCTGGCAGGCGGCGAACGAGGTCGGCGGAGGGTCTTTCCGCCTGGCATATAACCTGGCGCTGGCCTACGAACAGGCCGAGCAGTGGGTCACGGCGGGTGAGACCTGGCGCGAGGCACTGCGCCGCCGCCCGCGAAAGGCCGATCATCCAGATGCGATCGGCGATGAAGAAGTGGCCCGGCTGTGGCAGCGAGCGGCCGAGGCCTATGACCACGCTGGGGAGTACGAGGAAGCGGCCAACGTCTACCGGCAAGCGCTCAAGTGGAACCCGGACGACCTGCAGACGCGCATGGCGTTGGCCGAGGGGCTGATGAACGATGGCCGCCTGACGGCCGCACAGAACGAGCTGGATCGCATCCTGGAACGCGACCCGGACCATATCCCTGCGCTGCTGCGCATGGGAGAAGCCATCGCCCAGGACGAACACTGGTGGCACCAGAGCTCGGCGCCCCGGTATTGGGAGCGGGTGCTGGAGCTGGACCCGGAAAATGCCAGCGCCCGGCAGTCGTTGGTGGAGTTCAAGCTAGGGCAGGCCGAGGATTTGGCCTACTGGGGCAACTATGTTGGGGCGATTGCCACTCTCGAACCGGCGCTCGAGTTGCTGCCGAACGACGGCCGCATCCTGGCGGCGATGGGCACCTGCTACCTGGGGATGGGAGACGAGGAAACCGGGCGCTCCTACATCGAACTGGCCCGGGTCAAAGACCCTCAGAACCTTGGCGTGTACCGCATCCTACTCGATGCCTGGATACAGCAGGATGACGTCGAGCGGGCGCGAGAGGTGATGGCCCAGGCAGAGGCCGCGATCGACGACCTGCCATTTGCCTTTTACCTGTCACAAGCCGCGCTGTGTCTTGAATCCGCGTATGATGAGGAACTGGCGCCTCCGTGGCTGGAACGTGCCGTCGAAAAGGCACCTCCAGGCGAGCCGATCCTCGAGGCCATCGGCGAGATGGCCATGATGGCAGAGGCCCCAAGTATTGCCAGGGAATACCTGCAACGCGCCATCGCCGCCGGACAGGCAACGGGGCAGGCCTATCTGATCCTGGGCCTGGTGGCTGTGCTCGCCGACGACGATCTGGAAGCGGCCAAGCAGCACTGGCGCCGGGCAGAGCGGATCGCCGGCAAGGAGAAAGATGAGGAGCTGATGGATCGCATCGAGATGGCGCGCTCCGTCTTCAGTATGCCTCCAGGCCTCATGGACCTGTTCAGGGATGCAGCGCTCTTCCCAGAGGGTTTTGACCCGGACGAGTGGATCCTTGAAGACATGGACGACGAGGATCTAGACGACGAGGACATGGACGACGATGACATATTCTTCTGAGCCACCACCGCGTAGACACAGCCGAACACCGAACCTGGCCAGCGCTGACCCGTATGCGGTATTGGGGCTGGTGCGTGGCGCCTCTCCATCCGAGATCCGGCGCGCCTATTTCGAGCTGGTACGCGAGTATCCACCTGAGGAGCAGCCCGAGGCGTTCAAGACGATCCGCGCTGCCTATGAACGGCTGCGCCAGGCGGACGTCAAGGCCGAGACGGACCTGTTCCTGTTCCAGCCGCCCGCTCCCTGGGAGCCGCGCAAGCGCAAGCGCAAACTAGACCTGGACGTGCACGCCGAGGATATCTACATGCTGCTCGGCCAGCACGACGACCTGGGACGGACCGACTTTCGGTCCGACTATCGTCCCGTTCACCTATGAGCGAGCGACGCCAGGTCTGGCAGACGCTGTCCGATCTCTTGACGCGCCTGGAAAAGGCGGTGTCCGCGTCGCAGGAGGTGGGCGAGCTCGCGGACCAGGATGCAGGTGGATTGAGCCGGGAGGTCCGCAAGCTCGGCAAAGCGCAGTTCAAGGCCAACTTACTCGCCGAGCAGCAGGTCAGCCAGTGGGAACGGGCCATCGCTGCCGTGGAAGAGACGCAGGCGCAGCATGCCCAGCTCTTGGAAGCAGCCTGTGCCGAGCGGGTCGCGGCGGCACGGCAGGAGCTTCTAGAAGCGATCATGCCGGCGTTGGATGGCCTGGAGAACGCCATAGCCAGCGGCCAGGGCTACCTGGAAAAGCGAGACAAGGCGGCAGCCTTTCCGGGCCTTTCGCCCGCACAGCAGGCGCTGGTCTCTCCGATGGATCGCGAAAAGCTGGTGGCGTGGCTGGATGGGCTGCGGCTGGTCCGGGACCGGCTGCTGGCCGTGCTCGAGCTGGGGCAGGTGACGCCGATCCCGACGGTGGGGCGTCCTTTCGATCCCTACCTGCACGTGGCGGTGGGCACGGTATCCGAGGGCGACGGTATGCCTGGCACGATCGCTGCCGAAGAGCGGCGGGGGTATAGATCTCCGGCTGGCGTGCTGCGCTATGCAGAGGTGATTGTGTATCGTGCGAAAGAGGGTAGATGAGCGAGATCGTCGGCATTGACCTGGGAACGACCAATTCGGGCGTGGCCCTCGTGCGAGATGGTGCGCCGCAGATGCTGCCGCATGGCGACGAGCGCATTATTCCGTCGGTCGTCGGCTACGCGGGCCACGGAGAGTGGTTGGTCGGTACGCCGGCACGTAACCAGTATATCCTCGATCCTGACAATACCGTCCGTTCGATCAAGCGGCACATGGGGACCGACTACCAGGTCTCCCTGGCCGGGCACCCGTTCACGCCGCAGGAGATCTCGGCGTTTATCTTGCGCGAGCTCAAGGCGACCGCCGAGCGGAACCTGGGCCACGAGATTAACGACGCCGTGATCACGGTGCCTGCCTATTTTCCCGATGCGGCGCGCCAGGCCACGCGTGATGCAGGGCAGATCGCGGGCCTGCAGGTGCGGCGCATCATCAACGAGCCGACCGCTGCCGCCCTGGCCTACGGGCTGAACATGGCGGAAGATCAGATCGTGCTCGTCTACGACCTGGGCGGCGGTACGTTCGACGTGTCCCTGGTCGAGCTGATGGGCGGCATCGTCGAGGTACGTGCCAGCCACGGTAACACTCGCCTGGGCGGGGACGACTTTGACCAGCGCCTGGCCGAGCGGGTGGCGAGCTGGTTCGAGGAACAGCACGGGGTCGATCTGCGCCAGGACCGCCGTGCCTGGGCGCGCCTGATCCGCGCCGCCGAAGGGGCCAAGATCGAGCTGTCGTCGCATCCGTTTGCCTGGATCAAGGAGGAATACCTGGCGGAAAAGCGCGGCGTGCCCCTTCACCTGGAGTACGAGGTCGATCGGCACGACTTTGTCGATGGTATCCAGGACCTGCTCGACCAAACGCTCGAGTCGATCGAGCGCGTGCTGGCAGACGGCCAGGTCACGCCCGATCAGGTAGACCAGGTGCTGCTCGTGGGTGGGTCGTCCCGTATCCCGGCGGTATGGGAGATGGTGGCTGAGGAGGTGGGCGTCGAGCCGCAGATGTCGATCAACCCGGAAGAGGCGGTCGCCCTGGGGGCCAGCGTGCAGGCGGCGATCATAGCCGGGGAGCCGATCGACGCCATCCTGGTGGACGTGACGCCGTATTCGCTGGGCATTGCCGTCGCCGAGAGGCGCATGGGCCGGATCATCCCCGACCGCTACCAGGTCCTGATCCGGCGCAACACCACGATCCCGGTGACGAAAGAGGATGCGTTCAGCACCTTGTATCCCGATCAGGATACGATCAAGATCGAGGTCTACCAGGGTGAGAGCAGCATCGCGTCCGAGAACACGCCGCTGGGCGATTTCCTGATCACCGGCCTCGAGCCGGAGGAGCCAGGGGAACTGGCCGCGATCACGGTGCGGTTTGATTTCGACGTGAACGGGATCCTGCACGTGACGGCGCGGGATCGGCACACCGGCAAGCGCGAAGAGATCCGGGTGGAGGCATCGCACACGCGCTTGAGCGAGACAGAGATCCTGGCGGCCCAGACGCGGTTGGCCGACACGCCGGTGAAGCCGGTCGCGGCACACGGGGCTGCGGGCGAGACGATGGTCTTGATCGAGCGCGCCCGCGCGCTGCTGGAGAGCGGCACGCTGGCGCCGGAAGAGCAAGAAGTGCTCGAGGATCTGGTTTCGGAGATCCTAGACACGCGCGCGCCAGGGCAGATCGAACAGCGCGAGTCGCTGCTCGAGGAACTGCTCGACTTGCTCTTTGATCTGGAGCAGTAGGCAGGCCCTTTCACCCGCAGCCGGAAAGAGAGGCGATGCAGTGAACACCAAGGAACGTCTATTCGCAGCGATCGAGCAGCGTCCGGTGGATCGCATGCCGGCCATGACCTACAACTTTCATCCCTACACGTCCCAGTGGCAGGCCAACGAGGACGGGACTTTTTCTGGCCCCTCAGGTTACCAGCCCATGATGGACGCCGTCCTGGAAAGCGGAATGGGCATGATGCCCAAGGTGGGTGCCCGTCATCGCAGCGAGCGACAGGAGCGCACCCACTCGCAGACTTTCCTGGAGGGCGACGCTGAGGTCAGGCTGACCACTCTGGAGACGCCCAAGGGACCGCTGACCACGCGCTTTGTCAAGCCTGCCGGGCAACCCGGCTACTATGTCAAGAGCCTGATCGAGAGCGATGACGATCTGCAAAGATACTTGTCACTGCCCAATGAGCCGGCCCAGGTGGACCTGTCGCACGCCAAGGAGGTCTACGAGCGGCTCGGCAATGGCGGGGTGGTGCACCTGGGCTATGCCGATCCGATGTACGCCGTGGCTCAGCTGTTCGACTTTGAGGATTTCTGCATTCGCACAGTGCAGCAGCGCTCTCTGATCGTGGACATGATCGAGCGCGAGTACGAGCGCATCCGAGTCGAGCTGGCACGGATGCTGGAGCAGGTCCAGGGATACGATTTCATGTTCTGTACTGCCGGTCCTGAGGTGGCCACGCCGCCTATGCTCTCACCGGACACTTTTGCCGCGCTGGTAGTGCCCTACGAAAAGGCCCTGGTGCAGATGATCCACAAAGCCGGGCAGACCAGCGCCATACACTGTCATGGCCGGGTGCGCAGGGTGCTGGACCAGTTCATGGAGATCGGCATCGACGCCCTAGAGCCGATGGAGCCGCCGCCGCAGGGTGACATTTCGCTGGACGAGGCACTCGAGTACGTGGATGGGCGGATCTGCCTCATGGGTTACATCCAAGACCAGGATCTCTACAGGGCGCGCCCCGGTGAGATGCGGGCCAAAGTATGTGCGGTACGCCAAGTGGTCGAGGGCCGGACCGGCTATATCATGACCAGCACAGCCACGCCCTATATGGAGGACCCGCCATCCGATTTCGTGTGCAATTACATCGAGTACGTTCGAGCCGCGACCGAGTGAGCTGTTGGAGGGCTTGGGTAAGCTTGCCGGGTATTTGACAAATGCGCGGTTTGGTGGTACCTTCTGTGTCGCTGTATATACTGTTCCTATCGAATCCTCCCCAGCCTTCCTTGGCAGCACGGTGTGTGCTTCAGCTTTTGCCAGCTAATGATGTGCGCTGTATCGGTTCTTTTTACAGTGTGATTTCTGCTTTCAGCCGATCCGTCGCTGGCGCATTGTTGATAGCGCCATGCTTGAGTCGTTCAGACGTCCTTTTTTGCCTGTAATGCTCCTAATCCGCACGTGGCAATCCGCCGGGATGCCTTGTTCCATCGAGTCTCCTTGGGAGATGGACGCACTGTGGTATAGTCAACGATAGAATAGAAGCCACACGCATGCCAGACAGGAGGTGATGAAGCGGAAAGCATAATCTTGGGATCCGATTTCCGACCATCAAAATAGGAGGAATAGAGAACATGTCCAAGGTGAATCGGAGAGAGTTTCTACATCTTTCGGTACTTACCGCCGCTGGGGTTGTGGTGTCGGCCTGCGCCAAGGCAACCGAAGCGCCGGCAGAGCCGACCACGGCTCCGGCAGCGACCAAGGCGCCTGCAGCCACGGCTACGCCTGTTCCCCAAGCAGGCCCATTGGCCAAGCAGGCGCCGATGCTGGTCGAGCTGGTTAGCGCGGGCACGCTGCCCGAGGTGGACGAGCGCACTTCCAAGGACCCTGAAGTAGTGCCGGTCAACGAAGAGATCGGCCAGTACGGCGGCGTGTGGCGTCGGGCAGGCCTCGGGCCGACGGACGGCTCGAATCCCAGCCGCCTGATGCACAATGGGTTGCTGCAGGTGGACGTCAGTGGCTTTGTGATCGAGCCCCAGTTCGCCAAGTCGTGGGAGATCGAGGACGACGGCAAGTCCTTTGTCTTTCACATGCGCGAGGGGGCTAAATGGTCGACTGGAGACCCGTTCACCACCGAGGACGTCATGTTCTGGTATGAAGACGCGATCATGAACGACGAGCTCACGGTGAGCAAGCCGTCCTGGCTGCAGATTGCCGGCGAGGTGGGCGTGTTCGAGGCGCTGGACGACTATACCTTCAAGCTCTCCTTTGTTGCGCCCTACCCGCTGATCCTGGACTGGTTCGCTCAGCGCACCCAGTGCTACGTCCCCAAAGCCTACATGACCCAGTTCCACCCGGACTATGCCAAGCAGGAAGACATCGACGCGGCCGTGGCCTCGTTCGAGCTGGATGACTGGGTGCAGTTGTGGGGCAACCGGAACCACGACTGGAACAATCCCGACAAGCCGAGCATCGATGCATGGGTGCGGACGAACCCCATGTCTGACCCGATCTGGACCTTGACGCGCAACTCGTACTTGCAGCGGGTCGACCCGGAGGGGAACCAACTGCCCTACATCGACGAGATGTCGGTCAAGCAGGCGGACAGCGTCGACGTGATCACCCTGTGGGCAGCCTCGGGCGAGATCGACATGCAGGCGCGCAACATCAGCCTGGACAACTATCCAGTGTTCAAGGACGGGGCGGAAGGGGGCGACTACCGGATCATCCTGTGGGGCAACTCGGGCGGCTGTGACGCCGGGCTGATGTTCAACAATGACTATGACTTGAACGACCCGATCATCGGCAAGTGGACCACCAACCCCGACTTTCGCACCGCGCTCTCCTACGCCATCGACCGGGACGAGATTAACCAGGCCGCCTTCCTGGGGCTGGGCGAGGCCCGGCAGTTGTGCCCGCCACCGGACTCACCCTACTATCCGGGAGACGAGTATTGCTACCGGGCGGTGGAGTACGATCCGGACAAGGCAAACCAGATGCTCGACGATATGGGCCTGAACCAGAAGAACGCCGAGGGCTATCGCACTGATGCGGACGGCAACCTGATCTCGCTGGTCATCCTGGCCATCGACGCCTTTGGGCCGTGGCCGGACGTTGGCGAGCTAGCGGTCAGCTACTGGGACAAGGTGGGGGTCAAGGCGACCCTGGACGTGATCGAGCGTTCGCTCTACTATGAGCGCATGGCTGCCAACGAGATGATGATCGGCATCTGGAACACAGGTGGCGCCGAGCACCACTTTACCTATCCCTACTGGGCCATGCCCTACGGCACCAGCTCGCGCATTGGACCCGTGTCGGGGATCTGGTATTCGTCGGGCGGCAAAGAAGGCACGGAGCCCAAGCCAGCGATGAAACGCGTCTGCGAGATCCAAGAGCTGGCCAAGAGCGCAGGCCCCGATGAGCAGGCTAAGCTGGGCCAAGAGGTCTTTCGCATCAACTGCGAGCAGTTGTGGACGATCGGCACGATCGGCCTATCCCCCATGGTGATGGGCGTGTACATCGTCAAGAACAACTTTCGCAACGTACCAGAAGAGGCCGGGAACAGCGATGCGATTAGCACGCCGGGTAATGCCAACCCGGAGCAGTTCTTCTGGAAACAGGCGTAAACGACGGGTGTTCGAACGGCAGCGGGGCGCATGCCCCGCTGCCCCATCTTGTGTCCTGAACTGACCAGATCGGATTGGGTCCTGCGGTGGTTGCATCGGGGTCGCTGGCGGCGCGTTCTCTCCCGTACAGCTCGATCTTGCGCTCGGATACGATTGCCACAGACTCTCCACTTTGGCAGCACCAGGGAGGCCTCTGTGCTACAGTATATCCTGAACCGCGTCTTTGTCGCCATCCCCACCTTGGTCGTGGTCTCGATCATCTCGTTCGTTCTGATCCAGCTTCCTCCTGGCGACTATCTAACGACTTACGTGGCGACCCTCGAATCGATGGGGCAAATCGTGCGAGAGGAAGAGCTGAACAACCTCAAGCAGCGTTATGCCCTGGACAAGCCGATGTACGCCCAGTATTGGAATTGGATCACGGACATCGTGTTCCGTGGCGACTTTGGCGTTTCTTTTGCCTACGACCAATCTGTGCGCGAGCTGGTTATGGAGCGCATGGCGCTGACGGTGGTTATCTCGACGGTGACTATGCTTTTTAACTGGGCGGTGGCCTTCCCAATAGGTATCTATTCGGCCACCCATCAGTACTCGATCTTTGATTACATCTTTTCGGCGATTAGTTTCGTTGGCCTAGGGACGCCTGGATTTATGCTTGCCCTGGTCGTCATGTGGATCTCGTATCGCTACCTCAACCTCAGCGTGGGAGGCCTATTCTCACGTGATATGGAGACCGCCCCCTGGACGATGGCCAAAGTACTGGATCTGTTGCAGCACTTGTGGATTCCGGTGGTGATCCTGGGGATCGGGGGCACGGCAGGGCTGATCCGGACGATGCGGGCTAACCTGCTCGACGAGCTGCGCAAGCCATACGTGACCACAGCTCGGGCCAAGGGACTGACGGAACGGCGACTCTTGTTCAAGTACCCGGTCCGCGTGGCGCTGAACCCCTTTATCAGTACGGTCGGGTGGATGCTGCCGCAGTTGGTCTCGGGCTCGACCATCCTTTCGGTGGTGTTGAGCCTGCCGACGACTGGTCCGCTGTTGCTGCGTGCGCTGCAAAACCAAGACATGTTCCTGGCTGGGAGTT
>Ga0315555_1000505_pt1 | contig 27357 bp, 24 predicted proteins | sample SalMarSW160380MG_FD_202113 | JGI IMG/M metagenome (GOLD analysis project Ga0315555, IMG submission 202113) | Salt marsh sediment microbial communities from the Plum Island Ecosystem LTER, Massachusetts, United States - Salt Marsh Sediment SW1603-80 ... | reverse complement strand
CAGCACATCGCATTCGCTGCAACTATGTGCCGTGCATAATAACTCCTCCTCTATTCGAAAAACTACTCGTCGGGGCTTGCCCGCCGCAGCCCGGCAGAAATTGCATCCGCCCGTCTTGGCTCGGCCCCGCTCCGACTCATTCGGCCTTGACGCGCCGAGACAGGCAGGGAGACCAAAATACACAGATGTCGGACTATGCAGGCGCAAGCTTCACTAATATTATCTATACCAAATTATCTACTTCCCCGTCAAGCAAAATCTGTCGAATTATAAACCTTTTTCAACACTGTCAAATATATTTAGCCCCTCAATTTATTGTTATTGCGGGGTTTTTGTTTAGCCGTCGTCGGCACGACGACGCCCCAATGCTTTCCCCCGTATTTCTCTGCCTGTGCCCGCGAAGCCTGTCCTCGACTCCGATCGGGAAGCGGGAAGCAGTAATCCAACCTTATTTCCTACAAAGCAATAAAATCCCGTGCTAATCAGTGAAATCTGTGGTTGATTTTTCTCAATAGTCAATTACCTGCTGCCAGTGCCCGAGCCAACGTTACCGCCCAGCCGGCAGCGATAATAACTATTAGGGCTAAAATAATGTACTTTACTTTAACCTCCCTAAAAAAACGCTCTAAAAAGCGGAAATACAGCCCAAAAACGGCTATAAGAAAAGCCAAAAACCCTATAACCACCAGCACACAACATAATAACGCACAGGCCGGCTGGATATAAAACGCCTCGAAGATTTTGCCCTGGGCGAAGGCAAGTGTCGCAGTGGTCATTCCGCAGGTTGGACACGGCAGCCCGTATCTTTGCTTGAACCCACAGTAGCCAAGCCACCGCCCCATATCAATATTATAATGTCCCGCCAGTGCAAATAATCCGAAGAAACCGATCACCGCCAAGCAAACAATCACCGCTGCCATTCGCTGGCGAGAAGACGCTCGGATAAAAATTTTCAACTTATTTACCTGTTGGCTTGTTGGCATAACTACGTTAGAATAAAGCAACTGGGTAATTCTGTCAAGAAACGACTAATAACCGTTAGTTATTGAAAAAAATTCGAAGTATGCGTTGTGAGATACGAATATGCCATTAGAGCAGAGAGATTTGAGCAGTATGCTGGAAACAGCTATCGTGTCGGCACGTCTGGCCGGCCAGCGCGCAATGGAAGAAATCAACTATATCAAGGCCTCGGTGAAGAACGGCACCGAACTCGTAACCCAGGCAGATGCCCGATGCCAGAAGATAATCATCGACCGAATCAAAGAGAACTATCCCGACCACGGCTTTATAGCCGAAGAAGGCGACCAAGGCAAGATTTTCAAACAGCCCCCACGAGGCGACCGGCAGATATGGTGGGCCATCGACCCGATAGACGGAACGAACAACTTTGCGCATCGCATGCTTTTCTTTACAAACAGCGTCGCTGCGATATACCAGGGCGAACCGATTGTAGGTGTGATTTTCGAGCCTGCCACAGAATCAATGTTCACGGCTGTCAAAGGCGGCGAGGCACAATTGAGTAGCAGGCGAATAAGTGCAAGCGAAGAAACAATGGATAAATTTTCAAGCATTGGTCTGGATAGCCATTTTGATAATGGCGTGCCGGGTTGGGTCTGTGAAATTATGCAGCAAACAAGATTCCGAAATTTAGGCACAACCGCACTGCAGTTGGCATACGTGGCAAAAGGCGGCCTTATAGCCACTATTGCCTCTGACCCGAAGCTATGGGATATAGCAGCCGGGACTGTAATCGCTGAGGCCGCCGGAGCTATCGTTACCGATTGGCAAGGTGGAAAAATCTTTCCCCTCGATTTGGAAAGCTATGAATCTCAGCAATTTCAGGTGATAGCGTCTAACAAAAAAGTCCACCCAAAACTATTGGAATTTCTAAATGATTGACGATTTCCGAATGCCGATTCAAGTCGGATTAATCGCAAACCAAATTGTTTGGTTCTTTTCTTTAACTCATCAGGAGTCATAATCCCAGGTATTACAGTCCAGGTATGGAGCTTTCAATCAAAAAACCAAAAAGGAAAATCGAAAATCGGTAATCGAAAATCCCTTATCTTGGGTCGGGAATGGGGTGTAAGGCAACGATTTTCACTCTATCGCTGCGGCGTCGTTATTCTTTGGCTCCGTGCTTACGCAACAGTTCAACGATTTCCTCGTGGCCTTTCTGTTTCGCATACCACAAGGCAGTTCGGCCCTGGTTGTCTTTGGCATCTACGTCCGCACCTTTGGTAATAAGCAGTTCGACAATATCCTTATGACCAGCCTCTGCAGCACAATGTAAAGGCGTATAGCCGTACGCATCTTTTGCATTTACATTCGCACCCTTGGCTATTAGCAGTGCTGCAACGTCACGATGGCCTTTCTCTGATGCATGATGGAGAGCAGAGGTGGAAAGACTGTCCCTTCTGTTGATATCTGCTCCCCTATTGATGAGCAGCATGGCGATGTCTGTGTGGCCATATTCGGCCGCACGATGTAAAGGTGTGAAGGCCATATTATCGAGGGCATCGATGCGAGCACCATGTCTAAGGAGGACTTCCACCACATCTTTCTGACCAGCAATGACCGCCCGATGTAACGGTGTTACCATATCATCACGGTCAAGAGCATTGATATTGGATCCGGAAGAAATAAGGCTTTTAACCTGGTCAATGTCACCTCTTGCAGAAGCTCTGTGGAGAGAGCCGGGTGGCTTCATATCGCTGGAGCCTTCTTGAACAAACTGCGGTTGCATTTGAGCTGAAGCGGACGGAAACGGCTTGGTGTAATACACATAAGCTCTGCCTATACGAACCCCACGCTTTCCTGGATAGAAGCAAGCGCTGATGACCAAGTCAGCCAGGTGATCACCATTTATGTCCCCCAAGGCTGTGTTCCAACCGAACATCCCTCCCTCTCCAGTAAAGGTATGATCGCAAATTACATCCATTGAGTCCTTCTTAGCACCGTAATAAAGATAGACCCTACCATCTCTGCTCTTGCCGCCATTGTAGGCCCCAACCAGGATATCGCCATACGCGTCATCATTGAGGTACCCACAATCTATATTGTCACCTCCAAAGCACATTCCCCATTTGCCATCAGATACCACTTCCCCGTCAAATATCAGTTCTGGCTTAATAGCTATATCTTTCCCACCCCAATAGAGATACATGCGCCCCTGACCGCGTCTGTAAAACCGTGCTCCAATCATGACCTCCGCGTAATCATCGCCATCAATATCAAAGAGGCAAACCGAAGATCCGAACGCGTCTCCTGGGGACTCACCCGTAAAGACCTTATCGCACTTCGTATCAATAGTTTCCTTGGGGCCACCGTAGTAGAGATACGCCCGACCTTGAGGACGACCTTGTCTTCTTCCAGCCTTCCACGCGCGGCATCCGAAGATGATGTCGCCATACCCATCGCCATTGACATCATCTCCCATATCCATCTCGCGACCGAACAAGTCGCCGGGATTTTCCCCATCGAATATCTTATCTGCAACAGTATCCATGGGACGGCCACCGTAGTAAAGGTAGGCTCGTCCCCTGTCCTCGTTGAATAAAACTGCATCAATAACTAAGTCTGTAAAGCCATCTTTGTCGATATCAGCAGTGTCAATCACACGACCAAACCAGCCAATCTTCTTCGGCTCCCCATCAAAGACCATATCAACATGCTCATCCATATCTGGCCCACCGAAGTAGACATATACGCGGCCTTGCCAGTTTTTGTGCCCAGGGGCTCCCACAATCACGTCTGCATACTTATCCTGGTTCAAATCAGCCAAGATAATGTACTCGCCGAAAATATCTCCAGGAGCTTCGCCATCGAAAATATGGTCCGCGTGCTTATAAACACGATTTCTTCCACCAAAATAGAGATAGGCACGTCCAGAGCAATCATTAAATCTACTTGCCGTTACTGCGAAATCATCGTAACCATCGTTATTCACATCACCGCCAAACGCAACAAACCCGCCAAAAAGGTGGTGAACATCTGATTGCCCGGCCAAGATCACATCTGGTATCGTATCCTCAAATGAGGAGTATCGGCTGGCCCCAATGCTGGCGACGGGACACACACATAGCACTATGGCCACAATATGTATTCGCTTTCTTCCCCTCATGGCGAATCCTCCCAAATTCTGTTATTGTTCCTGTATCTATTTCACCGACTATTGAGTATTGGTATTACGGACGTCGACAAATAGATGCGTGTGCTTGGGCCCGTAGGTATCTCTGCCGTATTTGAGGACGTTATCGGCAAACTCACGCACGGCGTCTAAATACTTACTGTCTTCCTCCGCCCAGGAATTTCCCGGAGGAAGACCAGCCAGAGCAATAAATAACAAAACGACCTCAAGAATATGAAGTGTTTTATATTTATCTCTCATATCGCATCCTCTTTCAAACTGAACTATGATTTGGCAACAGCGTGTAAATTTAGCAAGAGTTGTTACTGTACATCATACTATAAGGGAAATCGAAAATTGGCAATCGAAAATCCAAAATCCCTTATCTTGGATCGGGGACTGGGTGCAACGCAACGATTTTCACTCTATCGCGGGGAGAGTTGACTTGGCTTCTATCGAGTATGGCTATAACTCTTCTTTGTGGGCCGTCGAAGCCGATGCGGACGAGAATATAAGCGGTAAAAACATCACTGCGCACGGTAACAAGATTGCTAATCCGCGAGAAAATCACGTCCCTCTCTTCAAAATCACTTACCGCCCCATCGTCCGGCGTAAGGTCGGGAAATCGGTCTAAATCGAGAGAACTATACAAAGGGTCATAAGCATAATAGCCCATCGCGGGAACCTGCATCATCTCACCGGCACTTTCAAAACCTCCTTCTGTATCTCGATACGCAACTATTGCCTGGGCGATTGCAGGGGACATCCACGGTAGCTGCCCTATTACAAACCATGGGGCAGTATTGACGTTTATCCGGCCTTTTATTCTCGTTTCATATTCTCCCCGGCCAAAGGATGCCGGGTCGATGACCGTCAGATACTGAAAAATATTTGCAAAAGCCGGATTCAGCAAATCAAGCCGCACGGCTTCTTCGCCGGGCTCTGACGCAACTCGCATACCAATCATGTCGCACGGGTCGGCACTCGGCCCCACCTTAAGGACCCTTGCTATATCACCAATCGTAATAAAAGAACCCACGGAATTTGCAAGATTGTAGTTTCTTCGTCCTGCGCTTAGGCCATTGGCTCCACCCAATGTCTCAGCCGCAGACTGCAAATTCTGATACACTACATCCCAGTCGTTGTCAGGCCTGCAGTAAGACTGCCTCGTACCTTTAATAGTATCCCATTTAAACCACTCATCTTGGGTTTGCTGTTTGTCAAGATAGAGTTTTTCAGCCAATGTCGTCCTCGGAAGATAAATGTCATATCTTTCATTTAAGGCATACGTCAGCGGATCCGTACTCACAAGACTATATGTTGCTAATACGAGATTAGGGTCTTCCTTACCCCCACCTGTCCCCATCAAACCTGCGACACCAAACCCGCTCGAAGCTGTAGAGCCGTTGGTTACAACAAATCGGCTGCCGTTCGCTATACCATAGCCGGCCAGATTTATCGTACTCACGACATCGCCATTTTGACGGCGAAGCTCCAGCCGGAAATTACCTAACGGAATATCTACATCGAACGGATTATAAAGCTCGATCGCAAACTCATTACTCTTCGAATCATTTGCGTCCGTCCCGCTGATACTGAACGCTATCTCACTGATAAACGGCTGGGCCTCGAAGCCGTAATATGTCTTTTGCCCGACCGGCAGATAAGTTACCTCTGTATCGGAATCACGAAAGTCAACTATATTGACCGCCAATTGAGCGGCCAATTCATTGGCATCCACAATCACGAAGTTGGGGTCGGCATTCAAAAGTCCCACAAGTATCGCATCATACAGTAAACTTTTATTCGCCATATTGACATTAATCATCTTTCCATCGTTCAGCTCTGAGCCGGCTGGATTAATAATCCGGTCCATATTGTATGTGGTGGCGATATGCCGATACGCATAATAATTTGGGTCAACGCCACCGTCATCATAGGCCCTTTTGAACCAGGCATCCAGCGGTTCCCCGCCTGATGTTAAAGGGGTGGACAAAGTATTATTTCTGAACTCACCCCCCCAATCTTCCAGCCGCGTGTCTATACCGGTATGATTCAATAGGAATCTGTAACGAAGCTCGAGCTCATCGGAAATATCAAAAGGCGTATAAGCTCCGTTTGGCGCACCGTAATACCAGCTAACATTTTGCTCGTAGCTACGCAAATCCATCGGGTCAACACCAACACCGTTGTTTGCTCTTGCTTTAAGCAGACTCGTTTCTTGCGCCGGGGTCGGAAGATTGTTCCCCCGGACGGCCAGAGCCACAAGATTTATCTGCATTTGGCTTGAACCGTCGATGTCGAATATAGTTGCGTTAGGATCGCTCATGTCAAACTTATAAGCCGTATTGACGTTTAACATTGCCCCGTTGTCAATAATTCTGACGGCTGCGTAAATTGGTTTGCCTTTGCCGGAGGTTATATCATCAAGTTTAATCCACTTTGAGTCGCCCACACCGTCACCGTCGGCATCGGCATTAGCAACCAGATTATTGAAATCGGTTATCGCGTCATACTCACCAACAACCTTTGCCTGTATGTTACTGCTATAGCCGGTTAAAAATCCTGTAACATCGCTTATCTGGCGCCAGTAATAATTGCTTCCCGATTTGTATGGCTCAAAACTTGCCAGCCATTTATCCTCCGGGCCGGGATAGTCCTGATATTCTGCTGCTGAGCCGGGGACATCTGAAGCCAATTCCTGCGATATCTTTGCGATGATTGTTTCGGCCGTGAAGACCAGCTCTTTATTTTCCGATATGGCCGAGGTTGCTATCGTGTCAATACGGGTAATCATTACAAAAAGCACACCGACAATAGCCAGCAGACTGGTCAAGACCACCGCCAGGATAAGGGCTGAGCCGACAGAAACCGTACACCTACGAAATTTATTGTTTACTGTTCTCATCTTCTTGTCAAATTACTTGTCTAAATAAACAATGTGAGTAAAAGTCATACCTTCTTTTATAATGCCTTTGGAATCGTATAACGTAAAAGTGAACTTAAGCGCCCGTCCAAGCCCCGGGATAGCGTTAAAATGCGCCTCATCTACCTGCTCTCTGGGATAATTGATGTTGTTTATAGTTACCACTCCGGAAGACGGATAGGGATACAGCACTCCGGGAACACTATTTGGGTCGGCGAAGAAGAAATGCGTATCCGCCAAATCCCCGTCACCATCGGGGTCAACCTCCGGTATCCATCGCTGCTGTGCATCATACCAGCCCTGAATCTTAAACTCTCCCACACCTTCACACAAAAGCATATGAATCGAATTCGCGTCCGATGGTTCAACCGTCACCCCCCTGATTGATTCGTTGACATTACTGGTGCCAACCGTAATATCACTCATGACAGAGAGCATATTTATCTTGTTCTCCCATGCAATCTCCTTCCAGCCATCTAAAGATATCTTGTCGTACTCATACCGGTTGTTCCACTCGTACCATTGTGCATCACTGAAGCTATTGGGGTCCGGAAAATCAGCGAGCCTCTGGTCGGCCGTTAATATATGCTGAGCTCTCGCAAGCACTCGCTTGGTTCTGTCCTGCCCCTGCGCCCTGACCATGCCATTCCTTGCAATCATATAAAAGATTCTTGCAATGTTGCCGCGAACCATCGGATTAACCTTATAAGATTGAAAATCCCCATCCGCAAAAAACATTATCCTGTCGAACCTCTCATATCCGTCAAGGTCGTTGTCCTTATAATCAGCAGCAGGCACGGGCTTGGCCACCCACACTACGAAAATTTCCCCATCCTTCCTGAGACCTTCAAAGTCGGCATTGAGCTGGTCGGTAATGGCCCGCAGTTTTTGCATAATTTCAGCGTTCGCGATTGCGGTGCGATGGGCTCCAATGCTGACCTTGAAAATAACGCTCGCAAACGACATAATTATAGCCAGAATCCCGATAGCCACCAGAAGCTCAATTAGTGTAAAGGCTTTATTAGTTCGTAGTTTGTAGTTCATTGTTCATTGATTTATAGATCGCTTTAAACCGCTCAACATCTTTGATAAATCGGTTAGCTCACTTTTCAAATCTACAAATTTCCCATCATCTATATAACATTGTTTAACTGATATTTGTAGTAGCGTAACGCACTCAAAAAGTGAACCTCTTGCCATATATTGTAAACATCGAGATTTTCAAAATTAAATCCCATTGCATTCTCCTTCTATGAACAATGAACAACGAACTAAAAACTCTGTGTTCAGAATCTGATTACTTTCTGATATATCGCTATGCAGGGGTATCTGCCGCCACCGACGGGTGGCGGAACCACCCACACCGAACCGCTCGGCCCGCCCTCCCAAATTCTGTCGAGCACGATTATGTTAGGAGCATCAGTATCCCGCTGCAGGACTCGATAAAGCCGGCCTGTCTGGTTATCCGCTATCGTACAACCGCCATTGATGAACGTTTCCTCACCCGCCACATTTATCATGAGCTTATTTTCGTTACCGGCCCCGGGCACAATTGAAACACCAAGCTTAATCGGAACAGGCCTTTGCGTCCCGCCCGGATACGTGCTTCTGTTACCAACTTTTCTGCTGACAAAAACTGTTACCTGCACAAGCCGGTTAGTCAATGTAGAATTCACTTGCCTGCACAACGCAGACCAGTAATACTGCTTCTGGGCTAAACTCTTTGTCGAAGGATATGCAAACTCGTCAGCGGCGATGGGATTTAACACTTCGAATGGTGTCAGCTGGTCAGCCACCAGATTCGGGTCAGTTAGATTAAAGCCGTACAACCTGATTTTTGCAAAGGCCTCGTCGGCTGCTACCGCCGCGGTGGTTCGCTCAGTGGAAATGGTCGCAAAATAAATACCGGTGAGGAATGTGCCGCTTATGAAAATCATCCCGATGGCGAGCGTGCCAACAGCTAACAAAACCTCGGTAAGAGAAAAACCAGAATTTTTTAGTTCATTGTTCATTGGCCAGCTTGTTTTTCAATCCGTCGAGATTATCGTCCCCGTGTATGGGTTTATATAGACCAGTTCCAGGCTACTTAAATAGTTGAACCTCTCTGTCGGGCCTAATTTATCAAACCGGATTTTGTCATAGATAACGAACCTGTTTCGGCTCGATTCCGCTCCCAAACCCAGCTCAGCATAGTCATCCTGAATGAACATACCCACCCCGTAATTTGTTATATTATCAGGGGAATTGAAGATACCATCCATCGAGACTTTACCGGAGAGGCCATTATTTGGCTGGTAAATTCCATCTCTGTTTCTCACGCGAACATCGCGCATTATCAGCTTGCCGCTCGGCGAGAAAACAATCGAAAAACTGGATGTGTCCGTAAGGTATTTATTCTTTCGGCCCGGCCCGAAATTCTGCGGATTCGTATCATCAAGATAGGCCACTTTAATCGGCTCATCGATGGGGTCTTCCGCATTGGTCCAATGTGTACCGTGGTTGATTCTGACCATCAAGTCCATTACTCCCACACTCTCAGGCAGCTTTATTGGCTTTAGACCTTCAACCGCCCGAAAACCGGGATTTAAACCTGTTTTTTCAAAGTCGTGCACTATAAAGACCATATATTGGTTGCCGGCCAAATCCTGCTGGAACCGTATACCGGCGTAATGCTGCTCCTTCGCAGCTATAGCGCGGGCGCTGGACAAAGCGGCGCTTATCATACTTTTTCCGCCGCTCCCAGACTCGAATGACTCACGAATCACACGCATAACCGGCAAACCAATAGCAACGAGCAGCGATATGGTTGCGATAACAACCACCATCTCTGTCAACGTAAGACCGGATTTGATTTTTGGTTTATGGTTCATAGCATTGTTATTGCGAGCTCGGTGAAACCAAGCAAAGCAATCTCTACTTCTTACTTCAATATTCCTCTCTGCCTTCTGTTCTCTGTCATCTGTTATTTATATCATCAGCAGTGCCGAAAATTTTATCCGGCCCAGCCGATACCAGCTCCGGGAAATTATCACCGGGTACATATCTGTAATCCAGCACCATCCCCCACGGGTCATATATTTCCAATGGCGTCTCAGCAGTTCCGAATTCGTTCTTTAGCAAAGAATCGGCGATTTTTTCCAATATCTTCCGAGACTCCGGTATCAAGCTTAGCTCTTTATAAAGATATTCCGAATGTACAAGCGTATTTATAAAATCTTTTTCAGGCTGTTCGGGGAATTTACCTGTGTATTCGCAATATTCCTGCAGTGCGAATTCCAGCAGTGCAAAAGTACTTTTGAGGCACCTTTCTTTGGACTGATTATCGATACGAGCGGCGATGCCGATTATCATTGAAGCCAGCAGCGCGATTATAGATACCACGACCAGCATCTCGACAAGGGTTACGCCATGCTTGTATTTGTAACTTTTCATAGCTTTAGCTTGCTCAATCAAAATCTTCTATGTCACCCTGAGCCCTTCGCTTCGCTCAAGGGAAAACTCCGCGAAGGGTCTATTGCCTAAGATAGCGAGATTCTTCGCTTCGCTTAGAATGACAAGACACTAAAGCGAGCAATTTGTTATGGGGGGCTTAATTTCCAAAGTTGCGAATGTCGTCGCTTGTCCCGTAAATACCATCTACCCCCGCTGATATCAGTATGTAAGAATCAGGCCTGTAAGGCCAAGGTCTGGCACTTATTTTCGGGTCTCTGATATAATCATAGAAATATTGAAACGGACCGGCAAGACCGCCAGGCCTGGATAAGGGTTGCTCCATATTGTCTGCTTGCTGTTTTATTTGAATAAGGACGTCGTTATCTTGAGCATTGTAAATTTCACGTATTGTTTTCCCTGAAGTGTTTGCCCTGTAATAAAGAATTGGCGCCCCTGCGTTGACCGTCTTGCCGTTAGATAACGTTATTTTCTTTGCGCCAAATACGTCGCAAAGTACAAAAGTATTCGGCGCCAAAGGCTTGGTATCAAAAAACAAGCCGGGGTAAAGAATTGAGATGTTGCCTAATCTAAAAGCATCGAAGGTGGCGAGCTCCAGATACGGACCTCTTCTCTGGTCAAAAAAAATGGGATTGTTGGCATCGTATATGAACCCTCCATCGTCGTTACGTCCATTAGATCTGAAATCCGATTTCGGATGAAATCCTAACAGGTCCCAGCCTACAAGGGCTTCGGCGAGCTTCTGTGCGCCACAGTAATCACTCCCCGGCGCCGGCGGTAATGGCCAGTCAGAGCCAGGATAATCACCATAGTCGTTCTTAAAGGCCGTCAGAGCCAGTTCGATAGTTGTAAACTGTGCCTTTTGTTTTGTCTCTCTTGCCGTATTGCGTACCATACTTAAAGCGGGGATAAGAAGTCCAACCATCAGCGCAATTATCCCGACAGCTGCTAACACCTCAACAACGGTAAATCCCGTCCTTTTTCGTTTCACAGTTATTCCCTCTTTCTTTATATTCCTATGCCTTTTTGCCATCCGAAGCGAAACAAGCCTTCGGCCCTAAGCGAAACAAGGCTGTCCTGAGCGTAGCTGAAAGGTTGAAGGGGAAGAATCTTTACGCGACTTAAAACTAAACGCTCAAACTTCCACCTCCCCGAAGCCGTCATTCTCTGTATTTCCACTCAAAATTACATATATCGTCGGCAGTACCGTACTCACCATCATATCCTGCGGAGAGCAGTATGTAAGAGTCAGACCTATAAGGTCGGCGCATCATGGTAATTTTATCATTCCTTGTATTTCTGTAGAATCTTGCAGGCTCTGAAATGCTGTGTGTTGTAGCCTTACCTGCTTCTTCCCACGGCTTGCCGAGATTGACCAGAGCGTGATTGTCCCAGTAATTGTAGATATTACCCATATTGTCCTGAGGTGTTGGCGCGGTGTTGGGGTCATGCAGGTTATTAGACGTCTCTGCCTTGTAGTAAAGTATGGGCATACCGGTCTTTTCCCCTGTTCGCATCTGACGTGTATATACATCACATAAAACAAAACTATTTTCCTGGAAAGGAGCTGTCTGACCAGTGCCGTATATTTTTGCCAGCATGTAAGCGTTAGCATTTTCAAATTGCAGATATGGCCCCAATCTTGCTTTTAAATTATCGTCAGTAGGCAAGTATATGTTTTTAATACCGGCAGCGTCCATACCATCCGCTCTGAAGGCCGAATCCGGATGAAAGCCCAACAAATCCCGGCCCATCATTGCCTCGCAAAGCTTCATCGCACCACAGTATGGTTGGCCGGCTCCGTCCAGCGCAGCGGAAGGTGGATAACCATCGTTCTCGTTATTGAAAAGTTCTATGGCAGCCTCGATGCTGTGAAGCTGGGCCATTTGTTTGACCTTCTGGGCAAACTTCCTGACGTTGTTCAACGCCGGCACAAGAACGCCTATGAGGATTACAATAATGCTCATAACCGTTAGCAGCTCTATAATGGTAAATGCCGCCTTTCTGTTGGACTGTTTGACGATTGACTTCATTTCTTTTCTCCTTACTGTTCAGTTAAAGGTTTCATTTATTAATTCAGTTCTTATGCTTGCGTGCCTAAGCTTGTAATTACCTGTATCATCGGTAAAAATACCGCTAAAACGATAGTCATAACGATACTGCCCAGACACAAAATCATAATCGGCTCAAGCATGGACATTAACGAAGCAACAAGCACATCAACCTGCTCATCATAATTGTCGGCTACCTTCAAAAGCATCTTATCCAGATCACCTGTTTCCTCGCCCACAGCAACCATATTGGAGACGATTAAGTCAACAGTTTTGGACTGCCGCAGCGGGCCGGCGAACGTATCGCCCTGCCTGATGGAATTGTGGACGTTATTGAGCATATTAGCATAGACTTCGTTCCCTGCTGTCTCACGCGTAACATTAATGGCATCCAGAATCGGCACACCGGCACTAATCAATGTTCCAAGTGTTCTTGTCCACCGCGTAACTGACACTTTACTTGTAATCTGCCCCATAACCGGCAGCTTCAATTTTATAGCATCCAGAACATATCTGCCGGCGCGAAACTTCCTTACAATCCTGAGCAGAAAAATCAATCCGAACGGCGCCGATAATATGATCGCCCAGCCATATTGTGTTGCAATCCAGTGGCTTATGCCAAGTACTGTGGTCGTTACCCGATTCAACTTCCCTTGCACCATCTCCTCGAGCACCGTCTTAAACGTCGGTATCACAAATGTCATCAACAACGTGAGAATAGTGAAAGCCGCGCACAAAACCACCGCGGGATATATCATTGCGCTTTTAACTCTCGATTTGAGTTTCTGGGCCTTTTCCATAAAGTCAGCCACACGTGACAATATCAGGTCCAGCACACCGCCGGTCTCCCCTGCCGCCACCATACTGACTAACAGCCGGTCAAAGGTTTTTGGGTATCTGCCCATAGCTTCCGAGAGCGTGGAACCACCTTCAATATCATCGGCTACATAACCGATAACCCTCTTGAATGTCCCAGACTTTTGCTGTTCCTCGAGAATCCTCAGCGACCGCAAAATGGGCAGGCCCGCATCTTGGAGTGTCGAAAGCTGTCTTGCAAACTGGGTTATATATTTGACTTTGACCTTGCCGCCGGCACCTCGCTTGCGTGTCGGCCTGGCAGCAGCTCTTTTCGCTCCCGCTTTTTTCCCCGCACCGCGCTCACGGACCTTCGTGGGAAAATATCCCATATTGCGTATTTTGCTTATCGCTTCTTTCTGGCTGAGAGCATCTATCTCATCTTTTATCTCTACACCCTGTGCATCCAGCGCTGCATATTGAAAAACCGGCATTTTAAATACCTCCTTATGAACCAGTCCATCCTATACTTCTTCCATTATCGTTTCTTTTACGACCTCGTCTATAGTAGTAATGCTGTCATATATTGCCTCCAGGCCGTTATCACGCATCAGCCTCATACCGGCTTTCTGGCCCGCGGCACGCAGAACCGCCGTTGAAGCCTGATTCATAACCAAGTCTCGTATCTCATCATTGAATACCATAATCTCAAAAACACCCGTTCGACCTCTATAACCGGTACTATTACACTTGCTGCAACCTCGTCCATAATAAAATTTCTTACCTTTAATATCATCCGGCGTAAGTTGTAACTCCATTAATTGTGCTTCACTTGGCTCAAACGCAGTCTTGCAGTTTTCACATATTTTCCTTACCAATCGCTGGGAGACGATGCCTTCAATAGTAGCGGTAAGAAGAAACGGTTCGACCCCCAAATCTAAAAGTCGTGCTATTGAACTCGGGGCATCGGTTGTATGTAGGGTCGTAAACACAATGTGGCCTGTCAGAGAAGCCTGGGCGGAAATCTCCGCTGTCTCAAGGTCACGAATCTCGCCCACTAATATAATATCGGGGTCCTGACGGAGTATGTGTCTTAGGCACCTTGCGAATTTCAGGCCAATAGCCGGTTTCATTTGAACCTGAATAATGCCGTCAATGTCATATTCTATCGGGTCCTCAGTAGTGATTATCTTCGTCCCAATATCATTAAGCTCATTTAAGGCTGAGTAGAGTGTGGTAGTTTTGCCGCATCCGGTGGGGCCGGTAACAATTATAATACCGTTAGGTTTGTGTATAAGCTTGCGGATTATTTCCTGGTCATACGGCCTTAATCCAAGTGCCCCCAAGTCAAACATTGCCTGGCTTCTATCCAGAACACGCAATACAACACTTTCTCCGAACATTGTCGGCAGAACACTAACACGCAAGTCGATAGGATTGCTCTCTACCGTCAGTGATATTCGGCCGTCCTGTGGCAGACGTCTCTCAGCGATGTCCAGGTTTGCCATAACCTTTATACGTGAACTAAGAGCCGCAGCAATGTATTTTGGTGGAGGAACCATTTCGTAGAGCACACCATCAATGCGGTAACGCATTTTATACTCATTTTCAAACGGCTCAAAATGTATGTCTGAGGCCTTGTCACGAATCGCCTGCAGCAAAACCAGATTCAGCAGTTTTTTGACGGGATTCGACTCGGATAGTTCCTTCAATTCATCCAGGTCAATACTTTGATTTCTTCCCTCAAATTCCGCAAGGAAACTGTCACCTTGTATTTCATCTATCAGCTCATTGATGTTTTCGTCTTGTGTCTCATAATATTTTGTCAAAGCACTTTCCAACATATCACGATCGGTTATCTTCGCAGTAACCTTAAAACCCATCAATGTGCTTAGATCATCGGTAGCTCTGAAGTTATCGGGGCTGTCAAGGGCAACGGTCAATTCATTTTGTTCTCGATTGTATTCAATTGGTATGATGTGGTATGTCTTTGCCATTTGCGCCGGCACCTTTTCTACCACATCAGGAGGAATATCAACACCATCAAGGCTCACATATTCCATTCCGCGTTGGGCCGCAAGTGCCATTTGTAGTTGGACTTCATCAATAAGACCCAGTTCAAGGAAAATCTGGCCTATTTTTACGCCTTGTCGTTGGCTCTGGATTTTCAGGCATTCATGGACTTTGTCTCTGCTCAGCGCACCCATTTTAATGAGTATTCTGCCGAGGGTTCTGCCCCTTAACTGCTCTACAGGAGGGAGCTTCTGTGCTTCTTTCATCTTTCCCATCAGAATCTTCCCTTTAACTATTTCGTTTTGAATCCAAACTATTATACGACATTAAAATCTTTTTGACAAATAAATTATTCATAGGACATTTAGTTATTCAGACTAAAAGAGATGCTTATTAAGCCGTTTTGCTACCTGTAATAAATAGCTATAAAAAGTAGAAAAATTTTGTTAAAGAATGAAATGCTACTGTTTCCGAAAAAAAGCGCGGTAAATCAAGGGCAAGAAGTGTATATAGAAGGCAGCGATGCGTAAAAATAGGTAAGATGGGAATTATGGGTCAGAATGAATTTTTGATTAGGAGAGCATATGAGGAGGTAAGTGTTTGGACATTTAGTTTTTCAGACATTTTGTAAAATATTTTATAAGTCTCTGACTTACAAATGCTTATGATGATTTGGGGCGATTTTGAAAATAAGCGTTTCCTCGTATTTTTGGCATTTTTTAAGATAAAATCAAAATACGTACTTTTTGAATAAATTTGCCCAATCCTCGAAAACAACCAATAATAAGGATAAAAAGTCAGGGCGGAACGCTGAATTTATACAAAAAAAATTCACAAGTGAGTAGTGAGTTGCTAATTGGTGGATAGTGAGTAGTAGCTGGGTGATGGATGATTAGATTGGCCATTCGACTGCTGCTTCGACATTGCTCAGCACGTGGCTCAGGGTAGAATTCTTTTAGTTGAGCTCGAGAATTATAGTTTTCTTTGTAGGATTTAAGGAGCGTTTATAATTGATTCCGCCCATCCGGAGGCGGGCTTTAAGCATAGGTGGACCTACGATATTGATTATTTGGAAGGGGATTGCAACGCTTTGCTTTGTAACATATTCAATTCTATATGTGTCCATAAATTTTATGTGCTTGCAATTCTTAGAATTCCGGCTAATATGTGGATTTTAAAATTGAACAATGAGTGTCTTTAGGAACTGGACAATGATTAAAGTTCTGATTACAGATAAACTTGCACAAGAAGGTATCGATTTACTCAAATCGATGGACGGCGTTGAGGCTGTTGTTAAAACCGGTATAAGCGAAGATGAATTGGCAAAGATTATCGGTGAACACGACGGCTTAATCATACGAAGCGGTACGAAGGTTACGGCTAAGGTCTTGAGTAGTCCCGGTAAATTAAAGGCAATCGCCCGGGCAGGCGTTGGTGTCGATAACATAGATATCCCGGGAGCTACAAGAAAAGGAATCCTTGTTATGAATACGCCTGGCGGTAATACTCGCAGCGCTGCTGAACATACGATGGCGTTAATACTTGCGATGAGCCGAAATGTTGTGCCGGCCTGTAACAGCTTAAAAGGCGGCGCCTGGGACAGAAAAAAATATATGGGTAACCAGTTGAACAATAAAGTGCTCGGCTTGATAGGATTGGGCAGGATAGGTATGGCTGTGGCAGAAATGGCAAAAGGTTTCAATATGAAGATATTGGGCTTTGACCCGTTAGCCGCGCCACCTGATGCGGAAAAAATCGGCGTTGAGATAAGCGATAGCTTAGAGAAGATCTTCAAGCAAGCCGACTATATCAGCGTTCACGTGCCGAGGAATGAGCAGACCTTGAATATGATTGGCGCAGAACAAATGAAAAAGATGAAACCGACCGTTCGGTTAATCAACTGCGCACGCGGGGGAATTATTAACGAAGATGCACTCTATGATGCCCTTGCCGAGAAGCGTATCGCCGGTGCTGCACTTGATGTTTATCCCAAGGAGCCGCCGGAGAATACACGGTTTTCCGAATTTGAGAATTGCATTGTTACGCCGCATTTAGGCGCGAGCACAGAAGAGGCCCAAATTGAAGTTGCGGTCGAGGCAGCTCAAATCCTTGTTGATGCTATCAAAGATGGGCCGGTCAAGAATGCCCTTAATGCTCCGTCGACGACTGGTGCAGTCTCGCCGATTGTGAGCCAGTATGCAGAACTTGCCCGTCGAATTGGGACCCTTGTCAGCACAATTGGGCCGGGCCAAATCAAGGAAATTGAGGTGCAGTATCGCGGCTTGATTGCCGAAATGGCCGTCGAACAGGTTACTCTTAATTTTGCAGTTGGCTTGTTGCAAAAACACTTTGATATGCCATTGAATATGGTCAACACCCCAGTTTTAGCCAAAGAACGCGGAATAAGCATAGACGAGACCAAAAATACCGAGTCCAAAGACGTGTCTGCAAGTTTCAGCGCCAAGGTCGTTACGGATAAAGTTACACGCACGGTGACCGGCTCGGTCTTTGGTGGGAAGCTGCTGCGAATTATTGAAATCGATGGGTTCAATATTGAAATGACGCCACAGGGGGCGGTTTTGGTTATCTTTAACGACGACAAGCCCGGCGTCATCGGTTCGGTCGGAACAGTATGCGGCAGGCATAATATCAATATCTGCACTATGGGTGTCGGGCAAAAGCCGGCGGAGAGAAAGGCTATTCTTGCCGTCAGTCTCGACAAGGAACCCGATGCAAAAGCGATTGAAGAGCTCGGCCAGCTTGAGTTTGTGAACGAGATTTATGTCTGTAAACTGGATTGATTCCCGATGCTTGATGCTCGGTACTCGCAAGATGATGAGTCCGCCAAAAGACGGCGGATCTTCGATGGTTAATTGGTGAGTGGTGAGTGATGAGATTCTTCGCTGCGCTCAGAATGACAGGGTTTCGATGCTTGATGCTCGAACGGAGTTTTCGATGTGGCTGAACAGTTAATAATAAGTGTCAGTGGAATGAGAGGTATCGTGGGTGAGAACTTTAGTGCTTCTGTCGCCGCTGACTACGGCTGTGCGTTCGGGACTTTTTTAGAAGAGAGCTGCGCGGGAAAAAAGGAGAGATTGTCGGTCTGTGTCGGGAGGGATTCGCGGCCCAGCGGCCAGAAACTTCGGTCTGCTGTTGCAGAAGGATTGTGTAAGGTAGGAGTTGATGTAATTGATTTGGGGATTGTAACGACACCCGGGGTAGGTATTATGTTGAGGGAACTTTGCTGTGCAGGTGGGGTGGTAGTAACGGCTTCGCATAATCCGGGCAAATACAACGGCATAAAATTATTGCTAAGCGATGGTGTTGCTCCGCCGAGTGATGCATCAGAACAAATCAAACGATATTTTTTCGATAAACATTTTGGTTTTGTAGATTCGTCTGATTACGGTAAAGTAACTGTCAACGAGCAGACCGATACCACGCACATTGCTAAGGTTTTGGCGATTGTTGACAGAGGGGCAATCGCTGCAAAAAAATTCAAAGTTGTTCTGGACAGCGTCAACGGAGCAGGGGGGCGGGTTACTAAAAAGATGTTAGCTGAACTTGGTTGTGAAGTTTCTGCGATAAACGATGAGCCGAGCGGCTTGTTTGCTCATGGGCCTGAACCGACCGCCGAGAACTTAAGGGGCCTTTGTGAAATAGTAAAAACCAAAGCAGCCGAGGTCGGTTTTGCTCAGGACCCGGACGCCGACAGATTGGCAATTGTTGACGAGAACGGGAACTACATCGGCGAGGAGTATTCTCTTGCTCTGGCGGCAAAATATGTTTTCAGTAAGCGAACAGGTAAAGCGGCCACGAATCTTTCGACTTCAAGAATGATTGATGATATCGCTGAGAAGGCCGGCGGTCAGGTTATTCGTACTGCTGTGGGCGAGGCCAATGTTGCCGCGGCGATGTTAGAACACGATTGTATCATCGGTGGAGAGGGTAACGGGGGTGTGATTGATTTGCGAGTGGGGCCTATCCGCGACAGCCTTGTTGGTATTGCTCTTGTTCTGCAATTAATGGCTGAAACAGGAAAAACAATAGGCCGATTGGTTGGTGAGATAGGCGGCTATTATATAACTAAAGATACATTCGCCGCAGACAAGTTGCAGGGGCAACAAATCTTAAATTCGGTAAAAAAGACTTTCGCTGATGCAAAGCTCAATACAACCGACGGGTGTAGATTCGATTTTGACGATGGCTGGCTGCACTTGCGAACCAGTAATACCGAACCTGTAATGAGGATTATCGTTGAGGCGAAAGACAGACGTACTGCTGAAAAATATGTGGATGTGGTTTTGAAAATACGCAAAGAAGTGTTAGGTTGATAGGCTGATGTGCAACGACAAAAGAACAATTGCCAGCAGGCAAATAAAATCTATTACATATCTTGGCATCGGAGTAAATATTGCTCTCTCAGTTGTCAAGGTAGTCATTGGTTCGTTAGCAGCTTCACTGGCACTGGTAGCCGACGGAGTCCATTCACTTTCTGATGTGGCCACTGATGCAGCTGTGCTATTGGGCCTGCGTCTGGGTTCGAAAGAACCTGACCAGAGCCACCCCTACGGGCACGGGAGGGCGGAAACTTTCTCAGCCGGGTTAATTGCATTAGTCTTAATTCTTGTGGGAGGAGCGATGGTTTACTACGCCACTATGGCCATAGTCAGAGACGTAGTTACCGTCCCTCGGCTCGCAGTTCTTATAGCTGCAATAGTTTCTATTGCCGCTAAAGAGTGGCTCTATAGAGCCACACAAAAAATCGCGATTCAATTTTATAGCCCTGTACTTTATGCCAATGCCTGGCATCACCGCAGCGATGCCTTAAGTTCAGTAGCGGTTGTGGTAGGATTTATATCGCTGGAATTTGGTTTTGGTCATGGCGACCAGGTCGCTGCTATTGCCGTTGGCCTGATGATTATCTGGGTGGGAGTCAGGGTAGTTAGCGATTCGCTGCGTGAACTGTCAGAAGGTGCCGTCGATTCAGATACTATCGAGCGTATAAGAGATGTGATTAACGCCGACTCTTCAATACGGCAGTGGCACAAGCTGCGAACCCGGACAGTTGGCAGAGAAGTATTTCTGGACCTGCATATCCTTGTTGACCCGGATTTGAACATAGCCGCCGCTCATGAAATAGCTGAAAGTCTGGAAAACGCTCTGGATGAGCAGATTACCCGACCGGTGAACATTACGGTGCACATTGAGCCGGATATACCGGATTTGCGAAAATAAGTGCACATCTCAAAGCAGATATTGGTAGTCTAATTGCTATCTTTCCAATTCCACCATTTTAATAACCGTGGGTTGTGTTTGGTGTTTGAGGCGTAGTACACCGCGCAGCGCAATACATAGAGCATGCACCTGTCAACCGGGCTTGCCTTAAAATCGCAGAGTTTTTGGTAAAGTTTATCGGGGTTCTGTCCCTTGAGCTGGCCGACAGAGTGGATGCCGATATTTGCCATATCCTGAGCGATTCTTTTGCCCACGCCGGGAATTTGTTCCAAATCTGTTAAGGATGATTGTTTCATAGTCCTTAAGAGCCTATCCCAATAACCCGCTCTATTGCGGCCGGCTGCAAAGTCCGATGCCTGCGTTGTCGGCCAAAAATGTTCTCAACGTGGAGAAAACCACGCCTCCGAGCATTTTTGGCCTGCCGCCTTGGCCTCGAACTTTCCGCTCGGCCTCATAACGACCCGGTTATTCGGATAAGCTCTAAGTACGTCACTCATTGATCTTCTTCTGTTGTTATGTGACCGTCATTACCAACATCATTAGTTTCTACCACAGGCGTAGGTTTCTTTCGAGTTGATTTATAGATGTTATAGCCGATAGTCCCAAGAGTCAAAAGGACCAGAGATGTAAGCATGGCAATAAACCGAGTTCGAATGGCCTCAGGGGAAAGCTTCTTATCTGAAGTCCGATTCGGATTCATGAAGCACCAGGTCATAATAGCCACAAAATTAAGTCCCGCAGCCAACATAAAGAAGGTATTGGCACTCCCTGTTTCTTCGTTCAATAAGATCGGGAATATGATGGCACTTAAAGCCGCTCCGATATTGCCCACCATATTCATAGAGCCCGAGACAGCACCTGAATTACTGCCACCAATATCGTTACAGAAGGCCCAGCTTGGGCTGAGTGTCATATCTACACCAAATGTCGCAAGAGCGAAGCAGAAGACGAACCAATAAAGCTGGGCTTTGTCCGTGGTTAGGAAACCCAGGTTCTTGGTTTGTATTGCAAGAATCAAACCGACGACCCCTAAGGAAAAGCCCACAATTGCCGTGATGCGTCTCGAGCCCACATGGTAACCCTTCTTGAACAATCCGGTCACCATGGAACCGGCAATCCAGTTCGCAAAGGCAGCAAAAATAAGAGGAACTGCCGAATAATAGATGGCATGTGAGTCATCAGGCCATTGGCTTCTTATATACGAAGGCAGCCACGTTAAACTAATAAAGAAAGTCACATTACTGGCAAAGTATTGCAGCATCGCCAGCGACATATTCAGGGATGTAAAAACCTCAGCAAAAGAGGCCTTTATTGCTGTAGTAAAGTCACTGACACGTCCGGTCTCGATGTAGTCTAATTCCGCCTGATTAATTTTGCGATTATCTTTAGGGTTGTCACGGAACCAGATAAGCCAAACGGTGGCCCAGATAATGCCAATCATTCCGTTAACCACAAATGTCCAGCGCCAACCAATGACGCTTATCAGCCATGGCATTAAAAAGAGCGAAAGTGCAGCACCTAAACGGCTGCCTGAGAAATTGATGCCGTGCGCAATTCCACGTTCCTTGACAGGCAGCCAGCGGAAAAAGGCCTGCGTGGCACCAGGAAAAGCCCCGGCTTCACCCACACCAAATAAAAACCTGAGGATTAGCATTTGTATGGCGTTTCGAGCTGCGCCGGTAAGGGCCGTAAATATGCTCCAGACGGATACCACGATAGTTAGTGCTTTGCGTGGGCCAAAACGATCGGCAATCCATCCGGAGGGAACCTGAAACAATGCGTACCCCACCGCAAAAATACCAAGAATCAGACCCAGCATCTCTTTGGAGATGGAGAGGTCTTTGATAATATAATCCGCAGCAGAGGCGATACACGCACGATCCATGTAGGTATTGACGCTGTGGAAAAAGAGAATCGAAATAAGAACAAAACGCTGGCGACTCATAATATTCCGTGATGTCTTCATAAAACGCTCACAATCCCCTACCGACTTTTTGGTTCTCTAAAGCCTTGAACAACTTCCGAGATTGCATCGGTCGATCCGACGTTCCCGGGAAAGACGATGTACGACATGTCCGGGAATTTACTCTCGGGCCCGCTCTGCCAGACCGGCACACCCGACAGTATTTGTCCGAGTATGTGCGCCCGCACAATCCCCAAGGCCTGCGTTGCAATGTCACTGGAAGTGATTCCACCTTTGGCCAGGATGTAGCGAGGTCGGACGTCCATCGAGCTAACAATCTCTACAAGTCCCTGTGAAATCTGCCTGCCGATAGACAATGAGCCCTCATTGTCCCTTCCGGTAATGAGCTTGCGGCTCGTATAAACCACAACATCCTGTCCCTGGGACAATGCGTTCTCAATAAACTCAACTGACCTTCGAATTTCTTCATTGCGGGCCTGTGGTGAGAGGATTTTATTGACGTTAAGCTCGATGCCCCGCACATTTCCGTGCTGCAGCACATGACCCAGTTGTTGAGATGACCTTGGGACGTGAGAACCCACGATTACCAAGCCGCCTGTATTGCCTGTAACATTCATTTCATCAGCGGTCAATAACGGCCGGGACGTCAGCCCCGCTCGTACACGGACAAAGGAAGTGGCGGTCCGAAATAGAAAAAGTCGTCCCCCCTGCCGGGCCTGGAGCAAGCCCAGAGTAACTACTTCCAAATCCCGGTAATCGGCGGCGTTGACGACACAAACACTTCCCGGCTTGCATTCGGCCATCTTCTCGGCAATATGGTCCGGCCCATCTTTCCGGATATCCTCGAGAGACAGTGACCGGACCGATTTAGCAGAAATCTGGCCTTGCGTTTTCTCCTCGACCCACCGTTTGAGATCTGAATTGCAGTAACCGAAAACCACATCTTTTGCAAAGGCAGTATCAGCGGCGGGGATAAGCTGCTGTCCCTGGCTGACATAATGTATGTCATTGATGGTATTCTGCCTCCCTCCTGAAAGAAAGGGATGATTAAGCACACGGCCTGTTGCATTTCAAGGACGTCAGCGAGGGCATCGACCTCCGCGGGGAAATGTCCACGCAGGGTCGAATCGCTTCGGCTGATAATCTCAAACGCCCTACCGGTCTGCCGTGAGGCCTCCAAAATATTCGCCCCCACTTCTGAAGCCAGATTAACCGCTGCCGCTTCCGTAAGACTCCTCGAATTGGTCAACAGATAAAACAGTGGTGTTTTATCTGCAAACTCATCAGTTATCGTCTTCAGCTTCCAATTCGTCAGGACCGGCACATCGTGCACCGTCTGGGTCCCGGTGGGATCGTCATCCAGCACGACGATAGATGCGGGACTTTGCGCGTTTTTGCGCTGTATCGCCGGTAGTAAATCATCAGGCCAGACTGGAGGCAGCGAACTTAGGATTTCCTGTAATTGTATCGGCATCTTCTGTTCTGCGTCATCACGTTTCTAATCGTCACGCCTGTCAGTCGAAGACCTCTTCTAAGAGGGGAAAGCGTGCGTATCCGCATCCTCAATAGCAATAGCGCGGGCCGGGGCGCCGTCACCTCCGGCAACCTTCAGCGGAAAGGCTATGAATGTCACTTTTGGTTTTGATATCGACGTTAGATTAGCCAGCCCCTCCACTACAATTATTCCGCCTTTGAAAAGAGTCTGATGTATTGTAGTCAGCTCCTTGATATTGTTGACATCCGCGACCGAAGGCGGTTCCACGCCGAGCATCCGCACTTTGTTCTCCACACACCACTGCGCCAGTTCTGCACTTATTCGCGGAAGTTCATCCCGATATTTTTCCTGGCCATAGTAAGCACTCCAGCCCGTGCAGATTAAGAGACTCTCGCCGGGCTTGAATCCCTTTGGGATGGCTCCAAGATGCTTCTGTTCAATTAAAGCATGCGGTTCAATCGGACGTACATCAGCTACCCAGGCAGGTCCTACCAAGTTCTCTACAGTAATCGTGTCGATCGTTTCTGCACCCACACCAAAGTGAACTGGGGCGTCGATATGAGTACCACAGTGAGAATAAAGACAAAGTTTACTCGCGTTCCACCCGTCGGTCTCGAGCCGATGGGTCAACTCAATGCAAATCCCTCCCGCACCGGAGGTCAAAGGCAGTGTTAAGTCAATTATTCGAGGCATTGTCTTTAGTGGCAGATTTAAGATTTTTCACAATAGCATTGGTTATTTCAACGGTTCCTCCTGATCCGCCCAGGTCAACTGGCAGCACTCCCTGCTCAACCGTCATCTCAATCGCTCGAACAATACTCTCGGCTGCTTTCTGCTGGCCCAAATGCTCAAGCATGATGGCCCCGGACCATATAGCTCCAATCGGATTAGCAATCCCCTGCCCGGCAATATCAGGCGCCGAACCGTGAATTGGCTCGAACATCGAAGGGTAAGTCTTCTCCGGATTAATATTGCCGCTCGGCCCCAGACCGAGGCTTCCCATTATCGCCCCGCCGAGATCGCTCAGGATGTCACCGATAAAATTGGTAGTTACAATAACGTCGAACTTCTCCGGGTGAAGCACGAAATTCGCCGATGCATTGTCAACGTACATCTTATGGTATTCCACATCCGGATAGGAAATGCTCACTTGCTCTACAATCCGGTCCCAGTAGGCCAGGCTGTGAATCAACGTATTAGACTTCGTTACATTCGTTAAGTGCTTGCGGCGCCGCCGGGCCAATTGAAATGAATAATGGGCGATTCGCTCGATCCCTTTGCGCGTAAATATACTCGTGTCCGTTGCCATACCCTCAGCAAAATCAGGCCGTACGAAACCACCGGACTGAATAAACTCTCCCTCGGTGTTCTAGCGGATGACTACAAAGTCGATGTCGTGCGGTGTCTTATTACGAAGCGGTCCCTCGATACCAAGCAAGAGCCTTGCTGGACGATAGTTGAAATATTGGTCAAAGCTGGTACGAATCTTGAACGTGAACAGCCTGGCCGGAAGCGTGTCATCCACGTCCGGTAGTCCGACCGCTCCAAAGTAGATTGCATCAAATCCCTGCAGGATTCGCAGGGCATTTTCCGGCATGAATGTCCCTGTCTGCTTGTAGTAACCGGCCCCATAAGGAAATTCTTCGTATTCAAGTTGAAAACCCATTCCTTCAGCCGCAACGTTAAGAACCTTAATACCGGCGGGCAATATCTCCGGCCCGATACCATCACCGGGAATGACAGCGATTCTGTATTTGCTCATGCTGCTCATAACATCAACAGCGCAGCCTATCTTGATAATTTTTGCTGCCTGCACCTATGGTTGCGCAGGCACAGGTGGATTATAGGCTTTCATCGGCAATATACAAGGCAAAAACAGACTCGACCGGCTAATCGGTGCGACAATCATAATTGTCTATGACCTGCCCCCAAAAGTCCCCAACAATATACATGCCTCCATTACGGCAATCCAGGTTCGACCGGTAGGCCATAATCGTATGTAGTAATTTCAAAAGGATCCATCTTAGCAGAATGGCCATCGATAAAGAGGCAGTTAATCCATTTGGTATGACGGTCGCGTGCCACTCGCCGCGAACTGTCCTGGGCTGACGGCAGATGACTTGGGTGCCAGGCATCCAGCGACTGCATTTTAACTTTCATGGTATCTGGTGAATCGTCCTTTAGTATGATTTTAATATGATCCCTGTCTGGAATATATTCGTAGTCTGCCAGATAAATCGTGGTCGTATGGCGGGGAAAATCATCCAGCTTGGTAAACCCGAAACACTCCGTCAAAGTGCCTTTTAAGTCGAAGGCGTTACTGCAATAATCGACCGTTTGTTCCTTAAATGGGTAGCTCGGACAATCATATATCTTTAGTTCATGATAATTTTCAACCTTGTCGGATAACCCACCTACATAAGGCATAAACAGGATAGGCCATCTCATATCTATACCGGTATATATAGCAACACCCGGACGTAACTCTGCCCATGGCAAAAAATAATCGTAATCAGCAGCATATGAATGCATTGCCAGACCGATCTGCTTGAGATTGCTCTGACACCGCGTTGCCTTGGCCTGCTCCCTGGCTCTACTCAGCGAAGGCAATAGGATAGCAAGCAACAATGCGATAATTGATATAACCACCAAAAGCTCTATGAGTGTGAATCCTTGAGCGCGTTTCTTACATGACATAGCACACTCCATTATTCTATCAACCATCAGAATAATTCGGCTCGACTCTGTAACCTTGTTATAACAGCACAGTAATATATTATATGCTTCAAAAGCATCTGAAGCAATCCCAAAAAACTCGCGATGACCCATTTTTGAGGCAGGTTTGGCTGGAAGCGATGAATTTAGAGTCAGTTAAGATACTCTCCGGTATGTTGCTGATAAGAGTGGGTAAAAATTTTCTTATTTTGAGACAAAATCAAGATAATAGCAGCATTAGTTATAACTTTCTGCCGAGCGAGCACGTACCATCACCACAACAATATCTGCACAGATTAGCGACACTCATTCTTATAAGCCTTTGCTTCTCACGGCGGCGGTCTACACCAAAGCCATAACTTCATCCTGGCATAACCGAAAAACGAATCCTGCAACGCAATGAGCAATCGATAGAACCAAAAGCTTTTTGGCTGTCTTGAATATCGAAGATGATCATTTATTCGCTAGTGAATATCTTACGGATTTGCAAGGCCATCTCAAAATCCTCTACAGCCATGTCGGTAAGCAACATCACCGGCTGGCTGTAACCGGTCGTACGATAAGCCACGAGGTACAAAGGCTTTTGGCCTGGTCAATTGCTGGGTCAAGTGTGAAATAAAT
>Ga0315555_1000498_pt1 | contig 27600 bp, 26 predicted proteins | sample SalMarSW160380MG_FD_202113 | JGI IMG/M metagenome (GOLD analysis project Ga0315555, IMG submission 202113) | Salt marsh sediment microbial communities from the Plum Island Ecosystem LTER, Massachusetts, United States - Salt Marsh Sediment SW1603-80 ... | reverse complement strand
CGCATAAGCGACACCTATAAAAAACAGGATAAGAAGTGAAATCCGCCAAAACAGCGCAAAGCAACGATATTGTTTCGAGTGCTCCAACCCAATCATCCCTTCATTAAAAATTAATAGCTAAATTTGAAATATATTGATCCAAGGTAAAATCCGTATTTCTGTTATCAGAGGTTAAATTTTCAATAGCAGAAAACCGTTTCAAGCATTAATCCCTTTCTTGACAATGATAAAAGACTTTGCCAACAATTTACCGGTAAGTGGTGCCGAGACGGAAATTGGACGCCATTGATCAATTCGTCCATCAAGATATTCAGCCGGTTCGATATCCCAATCGTTTTCAGACATATTAAAAATCGCTCTAATTGTCTCATCACCTAAATGCCGTTCGAAGCCAAACACACCCTTTTCATCATTAAGATACACCGTGCGATAATCGCCCCGACATAGACTAGGATGCTGCTTGCGCATCTCAATCAGCTGCTGATAGAAGTGAAAAAGTTCCATATCCGGTTTAACCGTATCAACAACCCGCGATAGATTAAAGGGATGAGATTTCTCATCTTCGTATTTAAAATCCGACCAGATCATCGGCTTCCGGCAATCCGGATCATCGGCACCCCACATGCCTACCTCGTCGCCATAATAAATATAGGGCGCGCCCAGGTAAGTAAACTGAAACGCTAATATCGTCTTTTGAATTCCGCGCCCTTTAGCCGACGGCCGGTTAACTTTAAACGATTTGTTATAATTGAGATTAGAAGCATGATCCAGCCAGCGATCGGGATTAATTACCATTGAAGCAAACCGTTCGGTATCATGGCTACCGAGAATGTTCTGACTAACAAAGGGTGAGTTACCCGGATGATCCCTTACTACTTTTAATAAACTATCCAACTCTGAGGGCAATATTTGTTGTTCCCGATTGACAAAGGCTTTAAGCATTGCATCGCTGAAACGATAATTCATCACCCCATCAAAGATATCACCCTGAAGCCACGGCAAAGCATCGAACATTTTATTATGCGGAAAATCTTCCCACCAAACCTCGCCGGTCAGATAAGCATCCGGATTGACCGACTTGACCCATTTTCGGAAATCACGCCAAAATGATTTACTGATCATCTCGGCAACATCCAACCGCCAGCCGTCAATCCCATCAGACGGGTCACCGTCTCCATCCGGATCACCCCACCTTTTTACCACCGCCTGAATGTGATCCCGAAAACTTTGGACCGGTCCGTTTTCATCCTCTGCAATTTCCGGTAAATCGGTGAATCCATACCAACCCTGATATTCAAACTCATCAACCGCAGTTTGGGGATCGTCAAACGACTTAATCACAAACCAATCAGCATATTTACTGGCTCTACCTTTTCCCCTAACATCCTGGAACGCCCAAAATGGAATCCCCACATGATTGAATACCCCGTCGATGATAATTTTCATCTTCCGGAGATGTACTTGCTGAATGAGTTTCAGAAATAATTTGTCGGCTGCCGTCCATTGCCAGGTTGACGGACTATTCGGATTTTCGGATTCCCAGATTGCCCTATCTCCGTCCGGATCAGGCCCAAAATTATTATCAATGTGATGATACATTGTAGCCCCGTATTTATGAGCCGAGGCTGACTCGAATACCGGATTTAAATAAATTGCGTTGATCCCCAATTCACTGAGATAATCGAGTTTATCAAGAATACCCTGAATATCACCTCCATAGCGGCGCAATTGGGCATTGTAATAAAAACCTTGCCCATCTTTCTGCTCCCAGAGCTGCAACTTGTACCAATCCGCAGTCCAGGGAGTCACCGACCACTCGGTCTGTTTCTCATAAGGCCAGGTTCCCTCAAGAGTTTCAATTGTGGGATCATTTGCTTGATCGCCATTGCCAAACCGCTCGGGAAAAATCTGATACCAGATTGCATCCTTCGCCCACGCCGGAGACGTTCCGTAAGGTCGAATTGATTCATTACAGGAAAAAACTATGAATCCAAACATACTAACCAAAACCACAATCCTGAGATCAATTTTGGTCATTTGGTTAAGTGTTCGCATTGATTGTAGTTCAAATTTGAGTTACTACGTTTTTAATATAAAATTTCTAAAAAATCTTGTCAACTATTTTTTAAAAAATTTTGCTGCTTAGAAGAGGATATTTTTATTCCAGGTTTAAGGCCCAGCGAAAATCCTAAACAACACCTTAAGCTGGGATTAATGCAGAGGCAATCAAACCCAGAGCTATTAGAAAAATAAAAATACTGTATGCCCGGTAACTGCTGTCATCCAGACTTAAAAACCATTGAAAAGTTTTATTCAATCCCTTGCTGGCGAGCAAATAAAAAACTCCGTCAACAAATAACAATAATCCCACAATAAAGATAAAAGATTTGAAGGCAGTCTGATGCCTAAAGTACAAAGTCAGTAAACCCAGGGCGATTTCGGTCACGCCGGGAATGATATAAAATTCCCGCTCTTGAATCCAGTGCAGGAATCTCTTCACCAGGGACACTTTGAATACCAGCAGGAACCCGCTTATTCCAAATAGAATTCCTTCAATCAGATAAAACCAGTTCATTGCTCCTTATCAAACTTTTGCCAGATCGAATTCACCATTCTCACTTGAATACTATTTTTAACTACACCAGGATATTAGTAATTGCATAATGGATTTACTGAATAACCTGCTCTCTTTTGACTTCACGAGTTAAACCTTCCAGAATAATTACTATCTCCCCTTTCGGAACAGAATTTTCGAAATGATGAATGAGCTGCGAGATAGTTCCATAGACGAATTCCTCAAAGATCTTCGTAACTTCGCGGGCGATAACGATCCGACGATCTTGGAAATAGACTGCCAAATCTGCGAGAGTCTTACGCAGACGAATAGGGCTCTCAAAAATTATTATCGTTCTCGATTCTTGACTCAACTCTATCAGGCGGGTTTTGCGTCCCTTTTTCCGAGGTAAAAAACCTTCAAAAACAAAGCGATCGGTAGCGAAGCCGGAAGCCACCAGCGCTGACAGAGCAGCTGATGGCCCGGGAATCGGGATTACCCGAATCGCGTTTTGCAATGCGAGGTGAATCAGGCGATAGCCAGGATCGCTGATACCAGGTGTACCCGAATCTGAAATCAAAGCGACATTTAATCCCTCGTTTATCTTCTTTACTACTTCATGACTGCGAGATTGCTCGACCTCATCATAGTAGCTGACCCGTGGCGTCTTTATTCCGTAATGATTTAATAACTTGGATGCATGGCGGGTATCCTCCGCGGCGATGAGATCAACTGACTTTAGGATTTCAATCGCTCGCAGGGTAATATCCTGAAGATTACCGATAGGTGTTGCCACAATGTATAACATTCCCTTACTATTCGCCGAAATAGTACTTCCTCCTTCGGTTATTACTTCAACCGGAAGCGAGCAATTACTGGCAAGTGATTTGAAGCGAGCCGCGTTTTTTCATTATCTACAATCGCAACGGATAACGGAGCAATATGATCATTCATGAAAATGTGATCTACTCCCTTCGAAGGTTGATTGGCTGGATAAGTATATGCCTTACCTTCAATATGCGAAGTTAAATCCATGAAATAATAACTCATTTCGTGAAGCCCCTGATCGGGATCAGGTAATTTAAAATCACCGGCAATAATCACTGGTTGATTCACTCCCCAGTCAAGAACAATTTTTAAAAGTTCTTTTGCTTCATCAACCGCCGCCAGCGAATCGGCATTTAATTGAGTTGTATACAAATGGACCTGTTTATGATTTAGCGTAACAATAATATGCAAAACGCCTTCCTGAGTTTGATTCTGATCTTTTGCCGTAAACAATTTATTTTCAGAAAAGTCAATCGGCATCCTGGTCAGAATCGCATTCCCGTGCCATCCTCCCTGAAATTCAAAATTGCGAGCATAGGTGAATTCCATTCCCAGTTCCGCAGCAATCTTCCGAGCTTGATTATCCTGATAAGTTCTGATGACGTTGTTATCAACTCCATTCAAACAGACAATATGAGGCGCCTGCTCACGAATAATTTCAGCAATGCGATGCAATCCATAGAGACCATCAGTACCTACGCCGTGGTTAATGTTGTAGGTCATCACGAGAAATTCAGTTGGATAAATTACCTGTTTGATCTGTTCCTGAGGATTCTTCTTCAGTACATAAATCCCTAATCCAAAAACCAGGATAATCAGGATCAGTAACAAAAATTTTTTCAAACCCGAACCCTTTATTTAAATCATCATAATCAAGATTAATCTACAAAAATTTAGTATTGGAATTTCTGGATTTTTTTCCAAACAGGCAAAAAGGATTTTTATTTTTAAAATCAAGAACCCTGGTTACTGCTTCTCAAAATGCAGTCCAAGAGTTACGATTTTTTTAGGTAGAACCTTAAAATTGATTTGATAATCATTCTTAAAATTCAAAACCTCAATAATCAACTCCTCAAGCGAAAGAACATTGACCATCGAGAGCGGTAAATATGTCGTGATTGATCCCTGAATAATGTGATTAGTTGGATTAAACAAGCGCAGCACGGCACTCGAAGAATTTTCGCCAAATTTTAAAGCTGAAAAACACAAATCCACCGGCTCAATTCTTAGAAATTCCATTTCAACTGGTAAATTCCCCTGGGGTTTACTGAGCATAAAATTCCAGACCTTGAATAGCTTAGTACAAGCATCAAGGATAATCTGACCGCTTTCCCAGCCTCCCAGATAGGGATCAAAGGATAAAAAGTACTTATAGGTAGTAGGACCAGCTAATGGATCTCGGGCAAGGGGTTCCCGGTTGGCGGTATCCAGCAGTGGAAAAGCGACGAAAGCCGGTTTTTTTCTGCGGATTTCAACATTATGAATTTCTTTACTGATGATCGCAAAGCCGCTAATTTCATCAGTAAATCCGACAAAAGAATTGAAGTTAAGGTTAAACTTGCTTGTCTTTTGAATTGATTCGCAAGCATTAATGTCTTCAATATTAAAATAGGTATCGGAATATATTCTTTCAACCGGGAAATTGGCGGGAAAATAGAGGTCAATTTTATGCCGTTCGGCTTTATCATACAGCTCAACTGCAATATCAACAAAACGGGAGAGACGATCTATGGAAAATATCAGGATAACCTTAGTCTTATTATTCTCCAGTTGATGGTTCTGCCGATAATCGAATTCCACTCTTAAGCGAGCAAAAAGTGGATTGTTAACGGTAATCCAAATATCTGGTTTGAGAGTCTTGGAAACTATCTGCTGCTGAGAAATCAATTCCCCATTCTCATTGTAGGGTGTATCTATAAAATAACCCAGATTAACATAATTGGTACCGGTCTCTTTTGCAAAAACATTAAAAGTGCCATTACTATTAATACTGACTCTGATAAAATCGTTTTCAAGAATCGTGTCGGAAACAGCGATGTTTTTTTTCTGGGATGGAGGAGCTTTGTGAACCGGTACAACCCGATAGGTCTTATATCCCATTGCCGGAATATTATTGACCTCCAAAAAGCAGTGAAACCGTCTCTTTTCTTCATTACCATGATGTTCAAAAAGAGGAATTATTTTTTCCGAATAGGTATTCCAGCAGGGTACTTTCCGCCCCGCTGAATCTTCCACAATGACGTTACCCTGATGTATTTTAATTGGTAAGTCTAAATCCACCTCAACAATTTCAGAGCGATTATAGGGAAGTGGATTGAATAATGTAAAAAAGTATCCCCGATCTTTATCCGGGGGCTGAACATTTGCCAGCAATTTGCGGATTGTTTCTTCAAACGTCTTTTTAAGCGATTCGTTAAGGGTATGATATTCCTCCCCGATGATATTTTCCTGCTCTTTATCGAGCAGCTGCGTAAGTTGAACCTTTTGCTGGAGAGTCATCAAGGATTCCCAATAGGATTGGATTATCGCTTGCGAGCCATTTCCCACCAGATATTGATAAATAACCTCCCAAGGCTCAGCATACGCCTGCAAGAGATGCTCGGCATAAATATTTTCAGACTGGATCAGGGAAGCGCTGATCGCACTCTGCGTATGGGATTGACTACTATGTGGAATAGACTCATGCGTAACAACTTTTAGATTATCCAGGATTTTACTATCCTTAATTTTCCAAAAGTAATCCGGGAGAGCTACAGATTCGACCTGAATATCTTTCTGGTAATTGAGAAAATTAATTAGCTCTTGTATCTGGTCCGGATTCTTGCGCGGATCGAAATAGCTGATGATCATCTGGGGAATTTCATATTCCTGGGATTCTTCACGCTGGTTAACTAATTCCTCCATCGAAAATAATAACTGCGAATTGTCAGTAGAAGACTGGTGATCAAAGCAACCGGCTACAACCGCTTTACTGCCTTCCAAACCCTGCCAGAGAAATTGTTCCGGCAAACCGTTTATGCTTGAGATCGGAACGCAAATCGTATCAATATTAAAGCCGTTAAATATCTGTGGTAATTGTGAATTGATTCGGCAGTTAAAAGTTGAAAAACCGACTTTCATCACCTCGCCGATCTCAAAACAAACCTTACTGGCATATAGCAAATTGCGAATCAATGTTTCGCTGCCAGCGAGACAATTATTGGGAAGCAGATACCAGGGACCGCAGAGGATTTTGCGTTCTTCGATCAGTTTTTCGAGGATACCAATCCAGTCCGGCTCAGCTTGAATCAGTTGTTTTAAATATTTGGCATGAAATGTTAGGTGATTAACGAGGTTATTATTAGAAGTTTTAATTACTTTCAGGATATCTTTAATATATAAAATTTCGGCCGGTTCACGATCCTGTAAAGGAATATCAGCAGCGATAAATTTAACTACGGAAATATTCATTTATTTCCTGACTTCTTCTTGATTCTTTTTGTTCGATATATTGAATTGCCCCGCTTCAATATACCATAACAAAAGCTAAATCACCGAGTAATATTTACAAAATTGAAACGAATAAATCAACTAAAAAGATTATCTTTTTTAGTGGCTCTGCGGTTGAGCAGAATACCGGCAAACTTCTTGGTAATACTAGTCAGATAATCAAATTCAATTTTACTGTCAAATTCAAAACTGGGAAATATTTTATTGGCTCTCAATTCCAGCTGGTATTGATCGAGTAAATCTTCAGCCCATATTAGGTCTTTTTGTTTAATTTTATGGTGCAATTGGGGCGATAAATAGCAGCCATCTTCAATGAACCTCTGGGGCAATTGCCCGGTTGTAAAAGGCAAATCTATTAACGACAGCGGTGGGTGTGCGACAATAATCTGAACCCGATTGGGAATCCTTGCAATTATCCCCGATAGCAGCGACTGAATCACCTCGGAACGCCATTCTAACCATTCCGGCATCATCGTCAGCATTTGTTCACCGGATGATACAATCTCACCCATTACTGAGCTAAACTCGGTGACACAAAACGGACAGTAGCAGAATGGCGGAATCCGATGCTGGATGTCCAGCTCTTCTTTTTCCCAGAAAAATGGAAACCGAAAATGCTGAAGATAAAGGTAATCCAGATCGAATTTGTGAATTACCCGTTCGATGCTGGAGTAGCATAATTGCATCGCCTGGGGATTATTGGGACAGATGGGATAATATCCCGCCGAAGGAACATAGGGAGCTCCCAGGTAATTGACCGGAGGTGTGTAATTTTCACTTAAATAATATCCCGACTCATGAAAACATTCGATTATCGCACCGGTCTTAAGACCAACCACTTTAGCCTGTCCTATCAGATTTTTCAAAATGCCATTTGTCCGTTTCTGAATTTCCCGATTTCTAAATGACTCCGCTTTTATCGAAATAAAAATACCACCACAACCACTTTCTTTGAGTGAGTTGAATTCCCGGGATAACTCTCTTCGGGAATAGGGCATTGGCGAATATACTAAATAATAAGCCATACCAACCGATCTTTCGACACTTAAAACCCTATCAACCTAAAGGTACGTTAACGTTGATTGAAGTCGTAATCATTCTTTTCTTTTGATCCTGAAAAGGGAGATTATTATTTCTTTTTTAATCCAATATAATCTAGTCGAAGCTCGTGGATTTTTCCAATGGAACTCCTCTCGGAGGAACCACTAACTGACTGAATTCCACTAAGGTCAATAGAAGGATTTTTGAGTATCTTGATTTCAATCAAACACATAAAAATTTATCATCTTTTAAGCAAATATAAAATCTTATAAAAGGAGTATTGACCTTTTAAAGAAATTATTAGAAATTAAACAAGCATAAATGAATGTGGGCTATTTCAAGCAACTTATACATTATTAGAAATAGTCTATGAAAATTCCGGGATGAAATGGAATTCAGGTGAAAAGTAGTATGAACCGAGGTGTAAAAAATATTTAAGCTGTTTAGCATAAGGAAGGGATTATAGAAGAGTACCTAAAAAGTAAAAAACAAAAATCTCCGGGAATGCTGAATCCAGCCTATTCGGAAAGGTAAAGTAACGAATGCCATACTCCATTTCTCTTGCGGAAAATGATACTATTCTGGTGGTCAAAATATCCAGTCCATCGGATACTTGTACTGCATTTGATTATGCCAACGAAATTCACGATTACATGGTAAAAATGGGGATTAAAAAACTCTTGGTGGATTGCACTGAATGTGAGTTAGTCTCCACTATTACCGGAATTTACAAATTAGCCTATGATGATTTGAATAAACTATCCGATTTTCAATATAAAGCCCGCACGGCATTATTAGTTTCTTCCGATGATCATTCACGCGATTTCATGGAAACCGTTTTCATTAATACCGGTCACATCTTAAGACTTTTTCGCAATCGAGAGCAGGCAATGGAGTATTTGAAAGGAAGCCCGGATACAAGAATAGACAACAAATAAATGATTATTTATATCCATGAGTTCAATGTCATTTTGAGAACCATTTAGGGAATTGAGGAGAAAAAATAATAAAGTGGCTGATATTAAGAATATCGAAAAAGTGTTTAGATATAGTTGTATAAAGTTATCTAATGTACAGTAATGATTAAGAAGAGGATTTATGAAATATTAGAAAAAGCTTTACCTGGTGATGTACCAAGTAAAATTTTTGATATATTCATTATGTCCTTGATTTCTCTTAACGTTCTTGCCGTCATCTTAGATACAGTTCCATCTATTTCAGAATCGTTTTCTCAATTCTTCAATTATTTTGAAATATTTTCTATAATCATATTTAGTATAGAATATTTACTTCGGGTTTGGTCATGCACACTAAATGATCGTTTTAAAATGCCAATAATCGGAAGGTTAAAATATTTACTTACTCCAATGACATTAATTGATTTATTAGCCATATTGCCTTTTTATATACCTATGATTATTCCATTTGATCTTCGATTTCTTAGAGCAGTAAGATTATTTAGGCTATTCCGATTGTTTAAAATGGGAAGATATTCGAAAGCTTTACAGACATTATATGTTGTGATAAAGAATAAAAAAGAGGAACTTCTGATAACAATATTTTCAGTACTTATTTTGCTTATTATCGCATCAAGTCTTATGTATTATATTGAAAACACAAGGCAGCCTGATTCGTTTTCCAGTATTCCTTCTGCCATGTGGTGGGGAGTAGCTACACTAACCACAGTGGGATATGGTGATGTATATCCCATTACGCCGATAGGAAAGATACTAGGTGCATTGATAGCTTTACTTGGAATAGGTTTGTTTGCATTACCAGCCGGTATTTTAGCATCTGGTTTTGCAGAATATATTAAAAACGACACTCAGACAAAAATTAGATGTCCACATTGTGGTAAAGAGATAAATAATAAAACCACCTAACAAACGCATAAAGTAAATACCTACCACTTTTCGATTAATTCGATTTGGTGAATATTTAAAAATCTGGTTTTCTATACCTTCGCCAATTTCTCTTGTCGGAGCGAGTGGATTTGAACCACCGACCCCCTGAACCCCATTCAGGTGCGCTAGCCGGACTGCGCCACGCTCCGCTTGTAAAAAATCGTTATAATTTAAGGGACTTGCCCAGTGAAATCTATAAAAAGGTGGTTAGCTCTCCCAATCATTCAAGATCGCCAGTAACTCCTGCAAACCGGTTTTGATCTGATGAATAATTTCTACCAAGTTATCATCAGAATGCTTTTCCCGATCCAGCTCGTCATAATTTCCGGTTTCCATCCAGCGCTGCAAATCTTCGGGTTTGACCGATTTTAATTTTTGCTTGGCGCCTTCAATGGTAAATTTTTTATCGTATAGAAGATGCTTGATATATTTAATCAGAACGATATCCTTTTCGCGGTAAACCCGGTTGCCAGCCCGGTTTTTCGGCGGAGCAAGTGTCGGAAATTCCGACTCCCAGTAACGCAGAACATACTGTTTTAATCCGGTCATTTCACTGACTTCACCGATAGAATGATACAACTTTTTGATAGACTTTCCCACTTTACATCTGCTTCCGAGAATTACTTAAACCATTACTTTAATAGTATAACCAGAGGAAATTTTGATGTCAAGATATTTTTCGAGTCATCTTAAAGAATTTGCCATAATCGTAGCATTCGAACAGAAATTGATCAGGTTCTGTTTGGTCACTTCGAATAAAAGCCCCCGACCGCCGCTCAATTTATTGGAAATTGCCCTTAGCGAGTCGGTCCGGTACACTGCCAGTCGGGGAATAATATCAGGTAGGAAATGATGACGATAATACCTGAACGGATAGAACCCGCAAATGCCTCGATAACCTGCATTGACTGCCAATTCCCGAATCAGCTCATTAACATTACCAAAAGGCATCGCGAAAAAATTGACTGGTTGATTGAACTTTTCCTCCAGCAATTGCTTCGATTGAGAAAGTTCACACTCGATTTCAGTTCTGGTCATCCCCTGTAATGCACGATGAGTCTTGCCATGAGAGCCAATCTCCCAGCCCGTTGAAATCAGGTCTCTGATACTCGATTCATCGAGATGTTGATAATAAATCCACCCGAGATTGACGTCCCAGGTGTTGTATTTTCCGATATAATTCGAAATAATGAAAACTGTCGCCGGGGCTTGGTATTCTTGCAGAATCGGAAAAGCATATTCATACACATCCTGGTAGCCATCGTCGAAGGTAATGGCAATTATGTTCGATTCACGATTCTCCGATTTAATCAGCTCCGACATTGTGACAAATCGAAAACCTTCTTCCGCCAAGAATTTAATTTGCTTGCTAAACTGCCGCGGGTGAAGGCAGGTTAATCCCACTTCAGGTTTAGGATCAATTTTATGATAGACCAGTACCCGATTTAAATTTGTGGACTTATTAGTAATGATCAGACTCCCGGTCAGCTTGAGGGGCTAAAATGATGCTTGGAATAGAACTCGGCGGTAAATTCGGCAATTAACTGATATGCTTGGCTGAGTAGTGCTTCATCCGGTAAAAAAACAATCCGGAAATGGTTGGTTCCCGGTTTCTGTCCAAAGCCACTCCCGTATACCACCAGCACCCCGGTTTTTTCGAGTAATTCAAGCACATATTGCTCATCGGTAATCCCAACTGGCAACTGGACTTTGGGAAAGGCGTAAAAGGCGCCAATTGGTTTAACACAGGAAATCCCGGGAATTGCATTCAGCCTGTTAAAAGTGATATCACGTCTTACTCGGAGTTTAGTTAGAACTTCGGGTAAGTGCTGGTCTTGACCGTTCAAAGCTGGCGCAATCATCACCTGCTGGGGATGGGGCGCGCATAACCTGGCTCGCAGCAATTTTTCGATTGCCTCATGATAAGCCTTCATCACATTTGTCGGATCGTGGAGAATTGCCCACCCGACGCGCCACCCGGGCATGATATAATTTTTACTCATGCCGCCAAAGGTTATCACCGGAACTGTTTCGGATAGCGAAGCTATCGAAATGTGACGATCTCCGTCGAGTAGTAATTTATCATAAATCTCATCAGCAAAAACAATAAGGTTGTACTTTTCAGCAAACTTCAGAACATTGATCAGGCTTTCCCGGTTATAGATAGCGCCAGTCGGATTATTTGGATTGATAATCACGATTGCCTTCGTGCGCTTATTAACTCGCAGTTCCAATTCATCAAAATCAATTTGCCAGCTGTTAGCTTCATTAAGGAAATAGGGATTTAATTCACCATGATAAACCGGAATCTGTCCGTTATACAGCGGATAACCCGGTGCGGGTGTCATGATATTATCGCCGGGATTGACCAGCGCCGCGATTGCCAGGGTAATCGCCTCGGATGCCCCACCGGAAATGAATACCTTATCCGGCGTAATATTTTTTATCCCTTTGTGTTCGACGGCATAGCAGGCAACCGCCTCACGTGCTTCGCGAATTCCCAAAGAATCGGAATAAGTTGAAATATTATCCCTGACACCGGCATTAGCCTGTAGGATGCGATCAACGACTACCTGTCGCAACTCAATCGGGGTTTCAAAATCATAAACCGGCGGATCACCAATGTTGAGATAAAGGATTTTTTTACCAGCAGCTTCCATCCGCTGCGCCTGCAGAACAATATCGCGAATGGCATAGGTGACATGCCGGGTACGTTCTGCGGGAATAATTGGCTTAAACAAGATTGGCTCCTAAGATTGTGATGTTTGATTCTCCGGTACGATCAGTGTTTCGATGAATTGATCATTTTCAATTAAATATTCAACCAGTTCGGTAATATCGCTAATCGTGATGCGCTCAATGATATTGAGAAATTCTTTGATAGTCAAGATCCGGTTTTCGTAGATCTCCATTCTCGCCAGACGATTCATTCGGGCCGACATACCCTCCAGCGAGATAACTAGCCCCCCTTCAAATTGCTGTTTGACTTTTTTAAGGGTAGCATCACTAATCGGCTTCCGGACTAATTTATAAATTTCTTCATAAATCATGTTGCGGATTGGACCAAGTTGATTGTTCTCAACCCCCGCATATATTCCGAAAAGTCCATCATTCAGAAACAGGTCCGAAAAAGAATAGATGGCATACACAAATCCATAACGCTCGCGGATATTATGAAAAAGACAAGAGGACATGCCCCCGCTTAAAATAATATTCAGCAGTGCCAGCGGATAGCGGCGCTCATCTGATTGCGGAAATACTCTGCGACCGATAACAATATGCGATTGACTGATTGGTTTTTTAATAATTTTCGTTTTTTCTTTGATTGCATTAAGCGGTGGCAATTCTCGCTGATTTGTCTTCGGGGCTAAATCGCCAAAGTAGGACTCTACTAATCGGACTAACTCCTCATGTTTCACCCTGCCGGAAGCAGCTACCAGTAGCCGATCAGCGGTGTAATTCTGTTTGATAAAAGCGCTCAACTGCTCGACTCTGAAACTCTGGATATTTGGTACCGTACCCTGAACTGGCCGGCCAATGGGGTGATCGGGAAATAATTGCTCGGTGAAATAATCTATGATTACGTCACCCGGCGTATCCTCGATTTCGCGAATTTCCTCGATGATTACCCCCTTCTCCCGCTCCAATTCAGCTTTATCAAACTGGGAATGCAAAATAAGATCGGCGAGTATCTCGACACCCTTGTTCAAATGTTGACTCATTAAACGAGTGTAATAGCAGGTTACATTTTTCCCGGTGAAGGCATTTAGCGATCCGCCCAGCGATTCAATTTCATCGGCAATTTGAAAGGCATTCCGGGTGGTGGTTCGCTTAAATGCCATGTGCTCGAGCAGGTGGGCCAGACCGTTGGTTTCCCGGATTTCGTCCTGAGAGCCAGCAATTGCCCACACGCCCAAGGCAACGGAAAATACCGAATCAATATATTCCGAGATTACCCTGATTCCGTTGGGCAGGGTAGTTTTATGAAATCTTTCTTCGTTCATTCCCGATGACGGTTATAGGGACGTCGTCCAGACCGATCATGACGACCCGAACTGTCGCCCGACCGTTCGTTGCTCGACCTTGGTTTCTCAACATAGCCGACCGGTTTGGGCGTCAATTCGCGCATGGATAACTCAAAGCGTCCCGGCTGGCTGATTTTTTTGAGCAGAACATCTACTTTATCCCCGACTTTCAGAACATCACTAACATCCCGAGTACGTTCCCAGGCTATTTCAGACACATGCAGGAGACCTTCTTTACCCGGCAGAAATTCAACGAATGCGCCATAACTCTCGATCCGTTTCACCGGGCAGTCAGAATAGGTCCGACCCTCTTCCGGTTGGGCCAGCATGGTCTCGATTCGATACCGGGCAGTTTCACCGGCTTCGGCACTCGCAGCTGAAATAAATACCATGCCATCATCGTCAATTTCAATTGTCGCGCCGCTGTCGGCTTGAATCGCTTTAATATTTTTACCACCGGGACCGATCAATTCACCAATCATCTCGATTGGGATTTTGATCGTGATTATTTTCGGTGCCAGAGGTGAAATCTCATGACGCGGTTGTTTGATAGTCTGCTCCATGATATCAATAATAAAAAAGCGACCTTCCTTGGCCTGTTCCAATGCTTCACTAACAATATCGAGTGAAATACCAGCGACTTTCAAGTCCATCTGAATCGCCGTAATTCCATCTCTGGTTCCGGTCACTTTAAAATCCATATCGCCATAGTGGTCTTCCGCTCCAATGATATCCGAAAGAATGAAAAATCGGTCGCTTTCCTTAATCAGTCCCATCGCAATTCCGGCAACTGTCTTTTTAACCGGAATGCCGGCATCCATCATTGCCAGTGAACCGGCGCAAACCGAAGCCATGGAAGAGGAGCCGTTAGATTCGAGAATATCCGAGACAACCCGGATCGTATAGGGAAAATCCTCTTCCGCTGGAATTTGTGATTCCAAAGCGCGTTCCGCCAGGTTTCCATGCCCGATTTCCCGGCGGCCGGTACCCCGGAGGGGACGGACTTCCCCCACACTGAAAGGTGGAAAATTATAATGCAGCATGAACCGCTTCTTGTAATCTTCCCGATCAATATCATCAATGATTTGTTCATCTATTTTAGTACCTAAGGTGACCGCACCCAGACTCTGGGTTTCACCGCGGGTAAATAAAGCCGATCCGTGAGCTCGGGGCAGCACACCGACTTCACAGGTAATCGGGCGAATATCCTTCAAACCGCGTCCATCAACCCGTTTCCCGGTCTCGACGATCTTTTGGCGCATATCCTGCTTTAAAAGCTGATCAATTTCAGATCCAACCAGACTAACCTGATCGGGATAATCAGGCTCTAATTCAGTGCTCAATTCCTGGGCAAAATCCATAACCGCTTCAGATCGGGTATGTTTGGAAATTTTTCCTAATTCCCACCAGTCCTCCATCTGCGGTAAAGTTCTCTGCTGGATGAGATTGACTAATTCCGATGGTTTTTCAGGTGGCTTGACCTGTACTTTTTCCGGCTTAATCTCGTCTATAATTTCCTGTTGAAAATGAATCAACTCAAGGATTGCCTGATGACCGAATTTTAGGGCACCAACGAAAACTTCTTCCGATACCTCCTTGGCCTTGCCTTCAACCATGATAATGGATTCCTGGTTGCCAGCAATGACGATTTCCAGTTCCGATTCCTCCATCTGGGCCATCGTCGGATTCAGAATATATTGACCATTAATCCGACCAACCCGGACACCGGCAATTGGTCCGAGGAAAGGAATTTTGGAAAGACAAAGAGCAAGCGAGGCTCCGGTTATTCCCAGAATATCACCCGGATTCTCCTGATCCCCGGAAATAACTGTCGCAATAATCTGGGTGTTACAATTGAAGCCCTCCGCAAATAATGGGCGGATAGGACGATCAATCAAGCGTGAACTCAGAATCTCCTTTTCCGAGGGGCGCCCTTCCCGTTTAAAAAAGCCACCGGGAATTTTGCCGGCGGCATAGGTCCGTTCGCGATATTCGACCTGTAAAGGCAAAAAATCTTGTTCGATCGGACTTTGAAAATTTGCTACGGCAGTCACTAATACCATCGTATCACCATAACGAACAACCACCGAACCCTGAGCCTGCTTAGCCATCCGTCCGGTTTCAATACTAAATTCTCTCTCGCCAAAGAGCATTGTTTTTCTATTCAATTTATACTCCTAACCTTCCTATTTGCGAATATTCAGTTCCTCAATCAATTTTTTATAACCTGCTTCATCATGCTTTTTAAAGAAAGCAAGCAGATGTTTTCTGCGACTGACCAGTTTAAGTAAGCCGCGGCTGGAACTGTGGTCCTTGGGATGATCCAGAAAATGCTGAGTCAGTTGCCGAATGCGCTCCGACAAGAGTGCAATCTGAGCCTGAATCGAGCCCGTATCCGCTGCATTTTTACCATACTTTTCAATCATTTGCTGTTTAACTTCTTTTGCCAATACCATTCAGTTTATCCTCCATTTCATAGGTAATTTTTTATTTTTTCTAAGGCTGTTTGTTTATCTAAGTTCATCTGTTTGACTAATTCCGAAACGGTGGGAAATTGGATTTCTTCGCGCAGACATTCCAAAAACTCGAGGGTAATTTCACTCCCATAGAGATTGATTTCACCACTATTTATCAGGTAGACCTCAACCACCCGGTCACGCTCGCCAAAAGTTTTCCTAATCCCGATATTACATAAACCAAAATAAGTTTGCTCTTTACTGAATACCTTCGTCAAATAGACTCCGTCCGCCGGGATCATTTTATGGGAATCGCTGACTTTAAGATTAGCCGTGGGAAATCCCAAATTCGTTCCTCTGCCGGTACCATGAACTACCAATCCCGAGATTCCATAGGAACGCCCTAATAGTCGCGCTGCTTTTACCACCTTTCCCTCTTGCAGAAGCGACCTGATGATCGAAGAACGGACCGGGCTTCCATTAAGTGAAATAGGTGGAAAAGTTTCGACCTCAAAACCATAGCGCATTCCAAATCGGGTTAATTGTTCTGCCCGACCGCTTCTTCCCCTGCCGAAGTGATAGTCATAACCAATTACGACCTTCTGAACCGCCAGCGCATCTACCAAAATATTTTTGACAAATCTTTCACTGCTGGTATTTAATAACTTGGAATTGACTTCCAGAAAAAGGATGGCGTCAAGTTCACTATCTCTTAGCAAATTTATTTTTTCTTCACGAGTCGTCAATAAGGGGATATTTGCATTGGGATCCTTTGCCAGAACATTGCGCGGGTGCGGATCAAAAGTAATCATCATCGAAGCCATCTGTCGTGTTTTCGCTAAACGGACTACTCCCCGGAGAATTTCCTGATGGGCATAGTGCAAACCGTCGAAAACGCCCAAAGCCACAATCGCACCTTTATAATGCTCCGGTAATGTTTCCAATCCAAAAAATACTTGCATATCCGTCAAACTTTAACTTGCGACTCCACTTAATGATGTCAGGAATGCCGGCAATTGTTCCAGCGTGACTGAATTGTCAACTCGATAATCCCCAATTGCGGTTCGTCTTAGTGAGGTCAAATGGCCACACGTACCGAGTGCTTTCGCAATATCTTCACCCAGCCGGCGAATATAAGTGCCACTCGAACATTCGACTGCTAGTTTCACCCGGCAGTCATCCAGTACGATTAACTCCAGTTCATAAATCGAGACTTTGACTGGCGCCAGATTGACCGGCTGCCCCCGTCGCGCCAGACGATAGGCTGGCTTGCCTGCGACTTTTTTGGCCGAAAATGACGGCGGTACTTGCGATATTTCACCCTTAAAACACCGGGTAACATGTTCCAATTGGTCCGTTGTCAACTGCGGCACTGGTGCAGATTCAGTTGGATTTCCAGTCGGATCACCGGTGGTTGTCGCACAGCCCAGCTGTAAAATCGCCTCATAGCGTTTCCGCAATCCCAGTAATTCCGACATCCGCTTGGTGGCTTTACCCAGTAGAATTAGTAATACTCCTTCGGCAAAAGGGTCCAAAGTACCAGCGTGTCCAGCTTTCACTCCCGGCAATAGTCTTTTCACCACTCTAACCACATCGTAAGAACTCATATTCGGCGGTTTATCAATATTCAGGATCAGTTCATCCAGTTCCCGATTCTCCAATATCATCCTGCTCATGAACTTGCTGAATTAAACGCTCAATTTTCTCCACATATTGAATTGTATCATCTTCCAAAAAACGTAAAAGGGGTACGTGTTTCAGGATAATCCGGCTGCCCACTAATTTGCGAATATACGATCCATGTCTGATGATTCTGCGCAGTGATTGCCGACGTTGATCCGGATCCTCGTTGTAGATGCTGATATAGACTTTGGCCTCGCGCAGATCAGGGGTACAATTGACTTTGGTTACCGTAAGCAAATTCCCCCGATCATCGGGGATTTCTTTGATCAGAATTTCGCTAATGATTCTTTTAATCTCGTCAGCGACGCGCTGGACACGATAACTGGTCATCAAAAAAGTTCGACCTTTCTGTTCAGGATTTGAATTGGAAACTGATTTTCGAGAAAGGTCTCAATTTCATTTAAAATCTGATGCACAACTTTTCCATCGTTGCTAATCGTCGTAATACCCAACAGTGTCCGACCCCACTGGTCGCCATATTTTAATTCGGCGATCGCCACATTGAATTTATTACGCACTTGATTTTTAATCCGACTGAGAACCGAGCGTTTATCTTTCAAGGAACCAGTATCACGTAATAACATTTCCAGCTGCAGCAATCCAATTGTCATCGAAGCATTCCTTGAAACTACTCCAGTTTCCGCTTCACCGACTTGATTTCAAAGATTTCGATCTCGTCGCCCTGTTCATACTTCGTAAAGCCATCCACTGCCACGCCGCATTCAAAATCCTGGGGAACTTCACGGACGTCATCCTTAAAGCGTCTCAAGGATCCAATCTGACCGACATGGAGTACCTCGCCATCGCGGATTACTCGTCCCATGGCATTGCGAGTGACTTTGCCCTCTTTGACATAGGAACCGGCAATGAAACCCAATTTGGGAATTTTGAAGACTTCGCGGACTTCAACTACACCCAAACGCTCTTCGACTTTATCGGGAGTGAGTAAGCCCTCAAGGGCAGCTTTGATATCATCAACCAGCTCATAGATGATATTATAATAGCGAATCTCGATATTTTCTTTTTTGGCCAATTCCTTGCCTTTGGGAGTAGCGGTGGTATTAAAGCCGATGATCACTGCTTCGGAAGCCTTGGCCAGGAGCACATCCGATTCGTGAATTTGACCGGCAGCTTTGTGTTTAATACTGACGGCAACCTCTTCATTACCAAGTTTACTGATTGTCTCGCTTAAAGCCTCTACCGAGCCGTCTACATCGCACTTGAGGATCACATTGAGCTGTTTGATTTTACCTTCGGAAATCTGCTGCGAGATGGTATCCAGAGTCCACTCTTTGATTTGCCGGAATTGCTGCTCGCGGTGAATCTTATGACGCTCAGAGGCAATTTTTTTCGCTTCCCGATCGTCTTCCACTACGGCGAAGATTTCCGCTAAAGGAGGCAGCACATCGAACCCGACCACGACGACCGGATCGGACGGACCAACCTTCTTGAGCCGATGTCCGCGTTCATCATACAGAGACCTAACCCGCCCAAATGCCGGTCCGCAGACGAAAGTATCGCCAATATTTAAGGTCCCTTTTTGAATCAAGACCGTGGCGGTAGGACCATGCCGTTTATCAATTTGGGACTCGATAACCGTGCCCTTGGCCATGGTATCAATATTGGCTTTCAGCTCCAGCATTTCCGCTTCGAGCAACAGAATATCCAGCAGATGGTCAACTCCCTGCCCGGTTTTGGCTGAAATTTCGGCTGCTTGCACGGCACCGCCCCAGTCCTCGACCAGAACCCCATTTTCCGATAACTCTCTTTTAACTTTATCCAAATTGGATTCAGGTTTATCAATTTTGTTGATCGCCACGACAATCGGGACATTAGCCGCTTTGGCGTGATTGATGGCTTCAACGGTCTGGGGCATGACCCCATCGTCCGCCGCAACAACCAGAACCACGATGTCAGTTACCTGAGCTCCACGAGCCCGCATCGCCGTAAAAGCTTCATGACCCGGAGTATCCAGGAAAGTGATCTCTTTATTATTGTCCAGCATGACTTTATAAGCGCCGATATGCTGGGTAATGCCACCGGATTCACCGGCTACAACATTTGTGCGGCGAACATAATCGAGCAGCGAAGTCTTGCCATGATCCACATGCCCCATTATTACTACAACCGGCGATCGGTGTGTGGCATTATGCAGATCTTCTTCCGATTCTTCGATTTTTAAGATTTCTTCCCTGTAATGCTCGACCTGCTCAACCATAAAACCAAATTCATCGGCGATCAGGGTAATTGCATCAAAATCCAGACGCTGATTGATCGTCACAAACATTCCCATTTGAATGCATTTGGCAATCACGTCAGCCGGATCAACATTTATCATATTCGCCAGAGTTTCGACACTCGAAAATTCACTAATGCGGATTTTTTGCGGTTCCTCCTGCTCTTCCACCTTAGCGGTATCGGCTTTTTTGTATTTTTTACGACCGACTTTTTCATCCATCTTAGCCATCGTCCGGCGAATGGAGGCATCAATTTTACGGTTATCTATTTCGATTAATTTGCCATGCTTGCCGCGCTTTTTCAGCTCTTCGTCGAGCATGCGCCGCTTGCTGCTCTTTTGATCCAGCCTAGACTCAATTTCGGAAATTGCCACCCGGCGCAGCTTGCGCTTCTCTTTTTTCTTCTTCCCGGCGACTTCACCTTCTTGCGGGGCGGTCGGCTCGACTGCGGCTTCGGCTGCCAGGATTTCCGTAACTTTTTTCGGGATAACGTCAGAGGCGCTGGCCGCCTCTTTGACCTCAGTCAAGAGCTGTTTGAGGATCTGCTGAGTATACTGATAAGTCATTTTAATTGCCGAATCAATCAGGGGAGCCGCATGCTGATACACTTCGCTCTCGATCTTCTTACGTTCTTCCTGGGCGCTCTTCCGGGCTTCCTCTTCCGCCTTGCGTTTGGATTCGGCTTCACGACGGGCTTTCTCTTTGCGGAAGCGTTCGATAACATCTTTTTCGCGGGCGAACTCCTCCAGGATTTTCAGGTAGGTCGCTTCGTCCACGGGAGTCATAATACTCTTACAAACAATATCCTGACTTTCCAGAAACTTAATGATCTCGATATGGGAGATGTTCAGCTCCTTGGCAATTTCGAAAATCCGCTTCTGCTTTACTTTTAGGTCATCTGTCATAAAATTTCTCGATTATCCTGTAGATTAAGTCTATTACTCCTGAATCAAATCGTCCTGAACTTCCTCATCGGTAAGCTCTAACTCCTCGGTTTCTTGCGGTTCAGCCTCCTCTTCATATTCCTCGGAACTTGCCATTTGCGCCTGCAACGCTTCCTGCGCAGCTTTTAATTCAGCCTTGCGCTGCTCCACCGCTTCAGTGACTGTGGCAATGATCTTATCTACGGTTTTTTCACCAATCCCCTTGATACTAATTAATTCCTCACGGGAAGTATTCAGCAGCTCTTCCGCAGTTTCAATCCCCATCGTATATAATAATTTCCAGCTGCGATCGGTTACTCCCTCGATGTTTTCAAGATAGATGGTTTCAGACTCCGACAATTCGTAATCGGACCTTTTGATTGCATCAATTATATAGCCAGTTACTTCCGAGGCAAGGCGGATATTTTGACCCATTTTACCAATTGCGACCGAGATTTCTTCATCATTAAAAATTGCCAGTGCCTTCTTCTTCTCCTCATCAATTTCGAGCATATAAGGCTTGGCTGGCGAGAGTGCCCGGGTAATTAATATTTCCGGCTCGCTACTGTTATTAATAATATCTATTTTCTCATTATTCAACTCCCGCACAATCGCCTGGATGCGGCTGCCTTTGATTCCTACGCAAGCACCAACCGCATCAATCCGCCGGTCATTGGATTCGACAATTACCTTGCTCCGATCGCCGGGGTGACGGGCAACCTTTTTAATCTCGATTGTCTTATCATAAATTTCGGGTACCTCGTTCTCGAATAATTTAACCAGAAAGTTCGGATCAGCCCGCGAGACGATGATTTCCGGGCCGGTGGTTCCCAGAGTGGCTTCCTTGAGAATGGACTTGATACTCTCGCCTCTGCGGTAGCGTTCGCCGGGAATTTGCTCCTCGCGGGGCATTTTCAGTTCAGCCTTGCCGATATTGATAAAAATCGCATCGCGGCGGATTTGATGGACATCGCCAATGATTATCAGGCCAACCTTTTTGGAATATTCTTCATAGATGACATTCTTTTCAACTCGCATGATTTGCTGATTGAGAATCTGCTTGGCTTGCGAGATGAGCCGCCGACCAAAACTGACCGGATCAATGATCTCGATATAGGGATCGCCAATTTGCAGGTCCGGTTCGAGAATCCGCGCCTCTTCGAGACTGATCTCATGTAAAGGATCCTGCACCTGGTCAACAATGACTTTCTGCTGATAAATTTCGATTTCACCTTTATCCATATTGACAATCACATCGAAATTTTCGGTGCTTTCGTATTTTTTCTCAATCAGGGTCAGAAATACTTTCTCGATGATTTCCCCCAGCTCGCTCCGATCCACATTCTTTTCACGGGCAATCTGGGCAAAAGCCTCAATGATTTCACGATTTATCAATTGTCATAGCTCCTTTATCTATGGCTTACCATTTTAAAACAACTTTGGCATATTTCAGGTCGGAAAATTGGACCTCCTGCGTTACTCCGTGCAGGTCAAGCAGCAATTTATCCTCGCTGACCTCCACCAATTGACCCTCCAGCGGCGATTCCATTTCCGGATTCTTATGGAATACTTTTAACCGGCGGCCGACGTTGCGCGGAAAATCGCGATACTCCTTCAAGGGATAATCAACTCCGGGCGAGGTGACTTCCAATTGGTACCCCGGGTCAATTAATTGATCCAACCGCGCTTCGGCGTTGATCTTGTGGGTAATTGCGGTAATTTCATCCAGGGAAATACCGCTCAGTGTCTCGACGACAATCCGCATGAAGGTTCTTTTCCCAAAGAAATTTAGACTGAAATCAACCAGAAAGGCATCTGCCGCCTCAACAATTTCGGCGATAATTTTCCTGATCTCCGCTTTGCGCTTTTCCATTTCAAACTTTCAAACTAAAAAAGTGGGTTTGTCAACCCACTTTCGATACGGCAGAATATACACATTTTATCCAACGATTGCAAATCAATTAATTTCCGACTTGAGCACCTCTAATTCAGCTGCAAATGTCTCCACCAGCGAGCGGTTGCGATAGTCCTGATTATCCCTGGGTATGGCTTTTAGTAATTTTTCGGCTTTTTCAACATCCTTGAGCTTCAAATAATCCCTGATAGCGTTCAGATAACTATCATATTTCAGAAATTCGTAGGATGATGCGTCGCCGCCCTTCTCGAAATATTTGGCAGCCTGAGCATATTCTTCACGCCGCTCGGCACAGGCTCCCAAGCCATTGTAAGCCGTAGCAGTCAACATGCCGTCATCGGCATAATTATCAACGTATTTGCGATAATAAATCTCGGCGCTTTCGAGGTTATCCTTGGACATATAAGCCTGGGCTAACAGAATAGTTGCCATGCCGGCACTTTTAGTTTTTGGATTTTTATCAATCAGCGCCTCGAGCTGGACAATGGCATTATCCACATCGTTGGCAGCCAAAGCCATCTCCGCTACCCCCAGTTCGCCACTTGCCTCCCGGTTGGCATTTATTTTGGAACGGATTAAGGCAATACTAACCACGATAACCAACGCCACTGCGATTGTAACATATAAGACCGATTTGTGCTTTTCTCGCAGAAAGTGCTCAGCCTGGGAAATTTTCTCGAGCACCGGATCTTTTTTAATTTCTTTGCGGGTAATCTTCTTCTTCGGTTTTAACATCTATTTTTCTCCCTGTCATTTATTCCGTACCCTCGCCGGGACTCGAACCCAGATCAAAGGATTAGGAATCCTCTATTCTATCCGCTTGAACTACGAGGGCTCAAAAAGCGCATAAGTTTATGATTCTCGACGGTAAATTGCAAGCTGAATTAGGACAATATGAAAATCTTTAAAAATATTTCACCCTATCAAATTTTATCAAATTTTACCCTATTTCAATACACAAAACGGGATACAAAACGGGATACCGATTTAATTATATAACAAACCACCGGACTTTTGGCAAAAAAGAAAGGAGCTTTCCATGAATCAGATCGAACTTCAAAAAAATCTAATTGATGTTTCGAGTAAAGTGCGAGTCGCGGGTATTTTAGCCGAAAAAATTGAAACTCCTTTGGATCAATTTATAACGGATCAACCAGAACTTGAATCAATGTCAAAGACAATGATTTCCGATTTAAGCCGTCAGGTCAAAGAAATTCAGGAAATTGTTGATAAAGCAATTGAGAAAAACAATTAAACTCAAAGACTCAAAGCCCCCCTAATCCAACTTGATTGGCCAATTGTTACCTATTTTAATAGCAAGAATTTTATCTATTTTGATAAGATGATAAACATTAAGGAAGTGAATCAGGATAAATGGTATTTATAAGAATAGTAATATTATTCCCATCTTTTCCAAAGTTTATGGGTCATTGAGATTCTTTCATCACAAGCATTTAATAATTCATCATGAACACATTTATTGTAAAAGTACAGGTAAATAATGGTGCCATTATTTTTTGCAGTATCAATTGCTGGAATAAGATCACTATCTCCCGCTACTATGATTGCACTTTGGATTTGATCTCGAGATGATAAAGTAACAAGATCCACAGCCATCATAATATCGACTCTTTTTTGTTTAAAGCCATCAGGCCTTTTTTCGAGTTTTCCTTGACGTAAAGTAAGCCTGGGAATAAAACGTAAACTATAAAGAAATTTATTAAAATTACTCTGCCTTATTTTTTCATCTTCAGTTGGTGGTTCACTTATATAAGGAGGACAAAAATAATAGTAAGCACGAAGTAATTCTTTTCCTAGAGAGAGATCAGTTATCATTTTTTGATAATTGATTTTTACTTTAATATATTCATGGTAAATTGCATTGACATAACCAGAATCTATTAGAATGGCAGTCTTTTCCATTTCTACCTCACTTTAAATTTTTAAATGAAACCGCCGACGGGTATTGTCGGCGGCGGGCATATTTATCAACCCTCCGATGGAGAGTTGCGAGTATATTTTACAATTAATCATTTCATAAATCTTGCATATTTTACACACACACAAAATTGTTGTCAATAGCTTTTTTAAGATTTCTATTATTTATAATAAAAATAAGTTATTTAAAAAATCATCACAATCACTAGTCCGCGAGATTATATTTTTCTTTCGAAAAAATGCTGTGAATTTTTGACTTGGAATAGGAAAAAAGGGGTACCCTCAAAGACTCAAAGCCCTCTATTGGCTTTTTAGCCAAAGAAAATAATCATATATATTTTTTTAAAAATTGAATGCATCTATTCTCATATTAGTGACAATGCAATATTTATTCGTATACTGTGTAATCTGAAAAAACCTGCATTGACGCAGGTTTTTTTACGGTCCTCTAATCATAATCATTTTTTTCATCTCCTTTCAATTGCAGTATACAACAGCAAATCAGATTGAAATCAATAATTCTGAGAAAAACTCAATAAATAATACATTATGAGGCCATGGAGAATCAAATCCGGCAATTTTTACTATAAAATCTGTCGTTTTATCATTTTCAGATGTATTTATTTATATAGTGGTGGATGGGATGGCGTATATAAAAAGTCTGACTTAGTCTTAATTTTTAAAATCAAATTCACTCAAAAAATTGCTGTGGGTTTTTGACCAGAAGTATTAAAAACAATTAAAAAACAGGATCACCGAGCGCCAAGCTTTTAGTCTGGCGTTTTTTTATATTAATTGCTGTCCAAAAATTTCTGTGTTTATTTCTGCTTGTTCAGTCGTTTATTTTTATGCTAAATGTATAATCGTAGTTATTAATAATTTTTTGTGGGAATAACCTACTTCCGATTTTTCCCGTAAGTTACTTATTTTCATAAAAGTCAACCTGAATTATCCCTTCTATAAAATCCTCTGATATTAAAGCAGGATACAACTCTCTGAATTGTAAACAAACATAGTTTTCAATACTAATTTGAGGTTTTCAGAAGAACTATTTCGGTTACTCTTATAGTGAGAGTAGAAAATTAAAACAATTAAACTAAATGGTTATTCAATTAATTCTAAATTAAAAAACGGATTAAAATAGAATACACATTGTATTTTCACAACGGTAGAACAGCGGACTCGTAATCCTCTATTCTATCCGCTTGAACTACGAGGGCTCAAAAAGCGCATAAGTTTATGATTCTCGACGGTAAATTGCAAGCTGAATCAAGTCAACCGGCAAATAATGACTCTGCTTGCTCGCTGCGAAATATTCACAAAATAACCACAAATATTGACTTTCTTGGAAATAAAAACTAAAATCGTTTCGACGGAGATTCAGAAGGAACTGAGACAATAATCATTCGCTACATTTGACGATTTACTGAGAGACCCGTTTTTTGGATTTTCTTTGATGAGGGTATGAGGATTTTTTATATCAATTGGATTGCAATTCCGGAACTCTGTGCACGATCTAATCCGGCATATTTCCCGAAGCGTGATTTTAAATATTTTCCCTGCTCGGTTAGCGGCTGTAGCTGACGGAGCGGAGCCATGAGCGGTTCGGATTAAAATTAACAACAATGAAAATTGAAAATATGATGAATAATATGAAATCGGGGATTGAGTGTCAGGGATACAATATTTAATTGGATATTTCAATTCGACTTATTATGTTAAAGCATGGCTGCGGGGTTGATTACCTATAAAACTATTTTACCGGGTCAGCCCGGGACTAAAGCCTTAATGAATAAAAATGAGATGGAGCTTGTCTGTGTCCGCTATAAATATGACAAGCCGAAACATCGAAAAATCAAGACAGCCGAATTTATCATTAAAAGCTGGAACGATGAACGGAATACTCTAAAAGTACCGTTTAATAAGATCGTTCATCTGAAAGTCGAATACGGCGAAAGACAAATTGGTACGCTGATCCGTGCAGCTGGTGGAAAATGGAATAAGGAGAAAAAATATTGGGAATTACCATACCGGGAAGTAAAGAGTCTGGGATTAGAGGAACGGATAATCCCATGACCAAATGGCTACTAATAGGAATTTCGAAATGCCTAATATTAGGAATGCCAAGAAAAAATGTACAGATATAGGCATTTGTTCCTAAATATAAACATAGAAAGTTGTCTGGAATGTGTAGGTTAAACATATGTTAGAAGTATAGAGGAGGAAATATATGAGAATAAAGTGGGCTGACTTATATATTGACATTTTGAGAAAACAGAATATTGATGCAAAAGTATTAAATAGAGTTAAGGGGTGGATTGAAAAAATCAAAATATGTCAAAAAGTATTCTTCGTAAAATCTACTACCTATAATATCAACAGAAATTTATATTTTAATGGTATTGATAAAAATAAAATCAATGATATCAATGATTACATGTTAGTATGTGGTGGTGGTGATTCTGAACTCATAGATATTTTTGGTAGTGTAAAGATAAGTGTGTAAACTGCATTTGAACTTAGACATAATTTTTCAAAATATCTTCAAAATAAATTGAAAGTTGAGAATAGATTATTCCCCAATCCTGGTAAGCCATAGTCCACTTT
>Ga0315555_1000496_pt1 | contig 27628 bp, 28 predicted proteins | sample SalMarSW160380MG_FD_202113 | JGI IMG/M metagenome (GOLD analysis project Ga0315555, IMG submission 202113) | Salt marsh sediment microbial communities from the Plum Island Ecosystem LTER, Massachusetts, United States - Salt Marsh Sediment SW1603-80 ... | reverse complement strand
TTATATCAAAAATCCTTTTGAAAATATTCCCCCTCCAGAAGAAGCTTTTGCAATATCAAAGATTTTCCATATCCCTCTCCATCCTGAATATACTTTCCATTGGGAGAACATCTCAGTTGATGATTTTATCTTTCTAAGAGATTTTATTGCGAAAAATCAGATTATCACTAAAGAGAATTTAGAAATTCCATATGATGAAAAAGCCAAAGAGATTCTTGAGTGGATTTTCATACCTCATAAGGTTCATGACAATAAATTACAATTTGGCATCTATAGTTCTCCCCTCTTATTTTCCTTAGGCATTCACAATGGACAGTTTTTACCAATAGAAAGATCTGAAGATAAAGTAATTGATTTGATTAATTCTCTAAATGAAATTAAGCTTAGAAATAAATGTCAGACCTATACTGGAGCTAGAATGGGAAGACCTGAAAAGGCAAAGGATAGAAGAATGAAACCACCTGTTCATCTCTTGTTCCCGATAGAAGATAAAGGTGGAAGACTTAGGGATTTGTATAAGGCATCTGAAAATAAAACAATCGCTATTGATATTGCAAATAGATATTGTCCAAAGTGTGGTAAGTTCATGAATACCTCTTTTTGTGTTACATGTAATGAATCTACAGTTTTTGCATATAGATGTACTTATTGTAATATTGAGTTAGAACAAGAAATTTGTCCAAGGTGTGACAGAGAAGCTTCTACATATATTAGAGCAGATTTTCCAATAGGCAATAGAGTTAAGGAAGCAAAACAGACAATTGGCGGTCTATTACCAGATAATGTAAAAGCTGTAAAGAAATTAATGAATAGAAATAGAGTCCCCGAATTAATAGAAAAAGGAATTTTAAGATCTAAACATGGTATTTTTGTTTATAGAGATGGAACTACACGATTTGATTCCACTGATGCTGTCTTAACACATTTCAAACCAAGTGAAGTAAAAATCAGTATAGAACAATTGCTTAAGAATGGATATGTGACTGATATTTATGGGAAACCATTAACAGATGAAAATCAAATTATTGAATTAAAAATACAAGATGTTGTTGTTAATGAAGAAGGGGGAAAACACTTACTAAAGGTAAGTCAGTACATAGACGAGCTTTTAGAAAAAATCTACCAGCTTCCTCCTTATTACAAAGCTAAAAAATCAGAAGATTTGATAGGAGAAATAATAATTGGACTAGCGCCTCATACTTCAGCGGGAATAGCAGGACGAATAATTGGATTTACAAAAGCAAAAGTGAATTTTGCTCATCCATATTGGCATGCAGCAAAAAGAAGAAATTGTTTATCAGGTGATGAAGAAGTTGTAGTTTGGGATAGTAAGAAACACAAGATTATACATAGAAATATTGAGGAAATAGTTGAAAATTTAATTTCCAAAGGTGCAAACCTGGATACTGTTGATGATTTTGGAACTGTTACTGTAGAAAATCTTCACCCTCACTGGAGCGTAATAAGCATAGATGAAACAAACAATACATCTATGCTTCAGCCAATTAAACATTGGATAAAGGGGGAAAGTAATGATTGGATTAAAATACGAACTGAAAGTGGTAGAACATTAACAGTTACTCCAGATCATAATATGCTTATTTGGAATGAGAATAGTAAACTATTAACTAAAACCAAGGCAAAACTGCTAGTAACTGGTGATTATATTCCTATTGTTAAAAAACCACCTATTCCCATAATAGAACCACCTTCAAAAATCAATGTACTAAAAGAATTGGCTGAAAATCTTCCTTCTACTAAAAAATTCAAAGATTTCAAACAAGATGTTCGCTTAAGAAATGCTAGACAATGGATGAAAGAAAAATTGATTAACTATGCTTTAGAAAAACAGAAAGCTGAGCTGACCTCAACAAATAGGTTACCATTAAGATTGAAGCAGCAAATAATTAACAAACTACCAATTAAGCCATATAAGAATCCTTTGGACTTTTATTGGTTTAACTCTATACCTCTGAATCATCTTGAAATCTTAATAAGAGAAGGAGTTTTTGAATGGGATGATATTCCTTTGGATGCAAGTATTGGAATGTCTAGAGATGATCATCTTGTCTCACCATATATTAACTTTAATAAAGATTTCATTGAATTACTCGGATATTTAATTTCTGAAGGATATATTAGGGATGAAAAAACCTGTTATCAAACTAATTTTAGTGTCCCAAATTCTGATTTAAGAAAGCATCTCAATCAATTGATAATTGATTGTTTAAATTCAGAACCATACTATAAAAAAGACAATCATCAATTGGTTCATACAGGGAGAATACATGCGTATCTTTTTGCTTATGCTTTTGGCATTGGAAAAAATGCATATACTAAAAGAATCCCTTCATTTATATTTTCCCTACCAAATGATTACAAATATGCTCTTCTATCTGCAATGATTGATGGTGATGGTAGTATCCCTAGTGTTGATTCCAATATCCTTTACTATTCTGTTTCAGAAAAACTTCTTACAGACTTAACAATATTATTAAATTCTTTAGGTGTATTCTGTAGAAAAAGAAAACCTTCTCCTGCTGCTCATTTTGGTGAAAAAGTTTTGAAACGATACTACGAGTTACAAAAACTTCCAAAGAGAAGTATAGTTCATAGAATAGCAATAAGAGGGCCAGATCTTCAAATACTAAATTTTTTGTCGTTACACCATAAAGAGAAGAGAGAAAACGCTCGAAAAATGATTCATAAAGGTTTTCCAGAGAAGAGAATGATTAGAAAGCAAAATGGAAGTTATACCCAAATAAAAGAACATGGAGATCTTTTTCTTGATTCAATATCTGAAATAAAGATTCTCAAGAAAAAAGCTAATTCTTACTGTTTAACAGTTGATTTGAATCACTCATCAAACGCGTATAGCAACTTTCATACCATTAATTGTTTGACCGTGAACTGTGATGGTGATGAGGATTCTATTATCCTAGCTCTTGATGCTTTTCTTAACTTCTCCAAATTTTATCTTCCTGAGATTCGTGGAGGTAAAATGGATGCACCTTTAATCTTAGTTGCTAATCTTAATCCTCATGAAGTAGATGATGAATCGCATAACTTAGATACTTGTGTAAAGTATCCTTTGTCTTTTTATGAAGCCACTTTAACTCGAGCTTCACCAAAATCTGTTTTACCTGTAATAGACATGATACGAAACAGGTTAGATAATCAAACAGCTTATGAGGGCTTTTATTATACTCATGAAACTTCTTCTATATTCGATGGTCCTGAATCTACAGCGTACAAAAATTTAGAAACAATGGAAGACAAAGTTGAAGCCCAACTCAAAGTTGCGAGTCTAGTCAGATCTGTTGATGTAAATGATGTAGCAAAACTAATAATAGTAAACCATTTTATTCCTGATCTTATAGGAAATATGAGAAGATTTGGCTCACAAAAATTTAGATGTACAAAATGTAACAGAACATTTAGACGAATACCACTTAATGAATTATGCCCTAATTGCAAAATGCCTAATTTGAATTTAACAGTTCACGAAAAATCTGTGACAAAATATCTTGAAATGGCTGAGAGATTAGTTGAAAAATATGGGTTATCGGAATATTTGAAAAATAGATTGGCACTGATAAAACACAATGCAGAAACATTATTTAAGGAAGTAGAAACAACTAAAAAATCTAAAAACAAAAATTATGAAGGAATGGTTAAACTATCTGACTTTTTTGTTAAAAGTAACGATAACGAAGATAATAAATCAAGTTAATTTATCTTTGAATTTTAACCTACGAATAACTTTTTAATTATCCTAACTTTTCTGAATCTGAAAAGTAATGACTGAATCTAAGGATCAAGAACAATCACTTAACATGCGAACTTTAACAGATTTGACAGGTAAAAGAAAATACACCTATGCACTATTATCTCTTGCTTTTGTAGTAGTTTTAACGCTTGTTCTATATTTGGTTCCTGATTATTATTTCTTAGAGAAGATGACAAAAGAAACTGTACAGAAGATATTAGGATTATATCAGTTTCCAGTTGAGGATGGTGGTTATTACTTCGAATTGGATGATGATAAAACCTTATTCGTCATTTTAACAAATATATTTGTAAGTCTAGATGGTCATGGAGGGTATACTCCAGTCATAAGATCTACTAATCCTCTAGCTTACAGACAGTTTGCTGTGGTTCGAGCTTGTACAGGAATGCAAGCAGGAGCATTATTACTCTCATTGGTGATTGTAACTCCCGCTGATACAAAAAAGAAAATAAAAGCATCTATTTATTCTCTCATTGCTTTGTTTATTGGAAATTTGCTAAGGATTGCGTTAGTTATAGGTATGACAATTCAACTTCAATCTGCTTACGGAGCTTCCCATGCTGATGCATGGTTCTGGGCTCATGATGTGTTGGGTAAACCAATAGGTTTCTTTGGTACAATCTTCTTTGCGATGGTTATCGAAAGACAAGGTGTTCCAATTCTGAATACGGTAAGTTTATGGATAGATTCATTTCTTGATTTGCTGAAAAATATAAGTGATAAAATCAGGAAATTATTTTAATTTGCAACATTTTAAATTACTTTTAAGATTTTAATTCTTTTGTATACTTTTCATAGTTTTAACGTAGTGGTAACTTTCGATAACTTTTATTAAACGTAAGAATAATATATAGCTCGAATACAGTTTGAGTGTGAAACTTAATGAGATACTTAGAAGTCCATGAGGACGGTTCTCTGGCAGAAATGACAGATTTGGGACTCGGTGCTGAAAAGGTTCTAATTATTGTTGATGAAGAAGATAAAAAAATGTGGTTATGGAAAGGATCTAATTGTCCAATAAGAAAGAAATTCATTGGTAGTCGAGCTTTATCGGATTTAAGGAAAAAAGAATATGGTTTTGCCTATGTTCCTCAATCCTGTGACCAAGATGATGAGACAGCTGAATTTGTAACCATGCTTCAAAAAATCAACAAAACAGATTTACTTTCTGAGACAGTTAAGAAAAGAGCTGAAGAAATACTTGATAGACAAAGTAGAATAAATGTGTTTGAGGAATCTCAAGAGGATACTCCTTCAGTATCTACTGCAGATGTTGTTATCCCTGATGAAGATGTAAAACTAAAAGATCGTCCTGCTCAGGTTCCTGCATCTGAATTGCCCTCCCATTTAGCAAAAATGGGTGCTCCTGGAAATAGACCTATGCCAACAATTCTTTCTGCTTTAGAATCAGAATCTATCGAGATAAAAAGTGCTGAAGAAGTATTAGTACCAAAAGACACTGTAACAGAATCTGTCGCTCCTGAAGCAACTGCTGTGAAACAACAAGTTAAAAAAGAAGATATTCTAGAAAAGTCCTTTACAGTGTTAAGAGACTTAGGAACCCCAAAAGGTTTCTACAGGGATTTGGTAATAATAGGTAATAAAGTTTATACAGAAACATATACTGGTAGCTTTGAGGAACTAGATGAACCTCCCGAAGGGATTTTCTTCTCCAGCTCCCATGTTCCAAGAATGATCTGTGAAAATGGTCTAGTAAGAGCTATTGAATTTCTAAAACCAGAAGAAGGTGCTGAATTAAGCGAAGAAGATGAAGCAATAGCTCAGGATATTGAAGATTTACTTGGAATGTTTGAGATTGAAGTAGGGTAAAACACCACCCTTCGTTTTATATATTTTCCAGGTTTTTGTATGAATGAATATAAATTAACTATCCATCTTCATCCTTCAATTAAAACAAATAATCAAATTTTGACAGGTAAAGTTCAAGCTGAAATGCAGATACTAGATGGAATTATTTCTGTTCTCAAATTAGATGAAAATATTGGTCATTTATTAGTTGCTAATGATGATATAAAACCAGGCTATCTTATTGTTTCAAATAAGAGGGAACTTAAAACTACTGGGATTATAAATGAATCAATCAAGTCAGATTTAGATGTGAGAATCATCCCGATTTCTCATGGTGGTTAGTTGGGTATATCTGTAAAATTCATTGCTGATTTTATCTATTAACTTCAGTAGATATATTTTTAATTACATTAATCTCTTTACATTTTGCTTGATAAAATAAAGCCAGGATAGCCAAGCGGACAACGGCGCTGGTCTTGAAAATCAGTTCCTTATAGGATCCGGGGTTCAAATCCCCGTCCTGGCTCCAACCATTTAGTTTATTTATTATGGTGTTAGATGTTTGTCCTCTATAGAACCTCCTTATGTATTGGGTATTGCAGAAAAACCACAAGCAGCACGAAGATTAGCTTATGCCTTAGATGAAAATAATAAACCTACAATTAAGAAAATAAGGAATATCTCTATTTTCGTATGCAAACGAAATAATGACAATATCGTTATTGCACCTGCAGTTGGACATTTATTCACACTCTCTTCTATAGGTAAAACATGGAATTATCCAGTGTTAGATTATGAATGGGTACCAAGTCATACTATAGATAAAAAAGCTAGGACCAAGAATTTTACTGATACCTTCAAGTCTCTTGCAAAAGGAGCAAAGAATGTTATTATAATGACTGATTTCGATCGAGAGGGTGAAGTAATAGGTTATTTGATCCTAAAATATCTTTTAGAAAGAACAGATGCTGAAAGGATGAAATTCTCAACTTTAACGGTTCAAGACATTCTCCAAGCTTATGATAAAAGAGAAAAGTCCCTTGACTTAGGTTTTCTAAATTCAGGACTTATTCGTCATTATGTTGACTGGTTATATGGAATAAATTACTCTAGAGCATTAAGTTTAGCGATAAAGAAAGCTTCTGGCCAATTTAAAGTTATATCAATTGGTCGTGTTCAAGGACCTACTTTAGGTTCTGTTGTGGAGCTGGAAAACAAGATTAAAAAATTTCTTCCAATTCCATTTTGGACTATAGAAAGTGAAGTGATGCTTGGTAAAGAGACTTTCAAAGCATTTTATGAAAAACCAAAGATTGAGACTCAAAAGGAAGCTATACAGATTGTTAAAGACTGTAGTGATTTAATTGGTAAAATTACTGATATTTCTGAAAAAACAGCTTATCAATATCCCTTTCCTCCATTTGATTTAGGCTCTCTACAAAGAGAGGCATTCAGATATTTCAAATTCTCTCCTAGTAAAACTCTGCAATATGCTGAAAATCTTTATCTAAAAGCACTTATTTCCTATCCTAGAACAGATAGTCAAAAACTACCAATGACTTTAGGTCATAAAAACATTCTCACCAAACTCAGTAGTCAAAATAATTACAGTATCTTTGCTAATGAAATTCTTGGTAAGAAAAAGTTCAAGCCAAAAGAAGGACAACGCTCAGATGCAGCTCATCCAGCAATTCATCCCACTGGAAATATTCCTGATAATTCACTTTCAGCTTCTGAAAGAAAGATATATGATTTGGTAGTTAAACGCTACCTTTCTGTTTTTGGTCAAAGAGCTGAAATTCTCAAAGGAACTATAGAGATTACTGTGAAAACGCATAAATTTGAGGTTCGTGGAAGTAAGATTATAGATGAAGGTTGGATTAGATATTATAAACCATATTACTCTCTTTCTGAACAGCTTCTTCCAAATGTCAAACTAAATTCTGATGTTAAATTCTCATCCATAGATTCTAAAGAGAACTTCACTTCTCCTCCCACAAGATTTAATGAATCTTCTTTGTTAAAGTATATGGAAACAGAAAAAATAGGTACAAAGGCTACTAGAGCAGGAATTATTAAAACACTCTTTGATCGTGGATATATCGAGGGAAAAGAAATATCTCCCACACCTTTAGGAATTGGTGTTGTTGACGTTCTAGAAGATCAATATCCAGTTCTTGTAAAATCTGAAATGACTAGAAATCTAGAAGATATTATGGAAGATGTTCAAAATAAAAAAACAGACATTAATTCCACTATTTTTTCCATAAAGAATGAATTGAAAGATTTATTGATATTATTTCATAAAAAAGAACCAGAGATAGGAAAAATGCTGTACGAAAATCTGCGTTTATCAGAAAAATCAGAACTTACAGTTTTAGGAAAATGTCAGCAATGTAAAACAGGAGATTTGAGAATTATTAAATCAAGGAAAACAGGGAAACGATTTGTCTCTTGTTCTGCATATTTTGATAAACGTATAGAATGTACAGCAACATACCCCTTACCAAATACTGGGACTGTTAAACCCACAACTAAAACATGTCCGCATGACGGTTTACCTATTATAGAATGGCAAAGAGGACGAAGAAAATATCAGATGTGTATATCACCGGATTGTCCATCAAAAAAAGAGGATGATAAAAATTAGTTCGAAAAAACCACCCATAATGTGTCCAATATGTAAGAAGAAGAAAGAAAATTCTAAGGAAGCATATTGTAAGAATCATAATTCAGCTAAAAAAGTGCTTAAGCAAGGATATGAGTCATGGTTAAGAGCATATGGGTCAATTTCATATGATGAATTTCTTAAGAAACTTTTAAAATTAGAAGGCATAGTTGGAGATTTTATCAAGGAAATTGTGGAATATGAATTTTATTTTAAATAGAACCACCACTAATTTCTACCCACCCTTTTAAAACATTAGGAAAACAATGCAGAATGAATTTCTTCTTTATCAGGTAAACCAACTATTTTTGTTTGTCCTACAAAGATTGTTGGTAAAGAAGAGATCTTTAGATCCTGTTTAGCGTTGACTTTTATGCTTCTATAATTAAAAAGTCCTTTGTATTCATCTAGCACTTTTCTAAGAATTTTCTCAGCAGCATAACAATATGGGCAATCTTCTGCTGTATATAGTACTATTTGTTTCATTTCATACATTTCTCTGCTAGAATAGTTAAAAAAGCAACAAAAATTTTCTGCCTAGCTTAGATGATATTGTAATATTACAAAGAAGAATTTCCAGATATACCAAACTCAGATTGAATCGCATGTACAGGGATTGTTTTTACATCTTGGACATGAATTATTGTATTTTAAAAAGAACACCTCATCGATATCAATCTCCACAAGATTTGCTATACTAAAAATCCAAGCTATGACGTCTATAATTTCCTCTGTGATTTTATGTTCATCGTTCAAAAGAATTGCTTCAGATAGTTCTCCAACTTCTTCAACTAATTTTAGAAAAGTTCTTTCTTTACCTCTTGCCTTATCTTTTGTATAGAAAAGATCTTTCATTAATTTTTGAATATTGTTAATATTAATCACCCTATTTTTTTATAAAAAGAGTGTTTAAGTCGGTACGTAAAGAAAATGACCAATAATGACAACAATGATTAGAATTATACTAAAAGCAACCACATACCAGGGACCTATTTTTACTCCTGGAAGATCCTCATCATAATATCTCATTAGACCTGCTCCAGTTGCGGGCATAGGACTTGTATCACGTTTTTGTTTTTTTCTTTGAGAACTTCTTCTACTCATACTTTTCAATTGGATTTTAAGATATAGATATATATGATTTTTTATCAATTACTTATAGTCAATTAGCAATAATTGTACAAAAGTGATGAACCCATCATCAAAAAATTTAAGATATGATTAGTCTCAAAGAAGAATAACATTCAATGACCCCGTAGCTCAGTCGGATAGAGCACCAGCCTTCTAAGTTGGGGGTCGCGAGTTCGAATCTCGTCGGGGTCGCCAAATCCATCTTAAATTGAAAGAAATTTCTTTACCATAAACAATGTTGCTTAGTCATGAATCCCTCTCAAAAGCTTAGAAAATTAGTAGCAGAAGGTTATCAGCTTACACCTGAAGCCTTTTCTTTTCTTAATTCCTTAGAGGATATTGATTCTGTAATTGATAGAATCCTTTCTTCCGGAACATCAAAACTCATTCTTTCGATAGATGACATCAAGGACATCATTAAGAAAGAAGAAAATATAGAAGTAACAGCTGAAATTGATGAGCTTGATAAAGAGAAAATGAAGATTGATGAACAAGAAAAAAAAGAAACTATCTCTCAAACATCAGTTTCTGAAGAGGTGGAAAATGACGTTGTAATTGAAGAACAACCGTTACAGACTAAAGAAGAAGAACATCAAACAAGTGTAAGAAAAGAACAAGTTTCCTCTGATTTGAAAGTTATTTATTCTCCAAAAGTGACACAAACTGTTGCTTCAGCAGAAAGTTTTCGTCAGTATTTTAAAAATAGATTTGAAGTCATTAACTCCTACTTCTCCAAGCGAAGAGACATTAAAAATAGAGTTTCAACAAGCGATTTAGAACCAAATAAAAACAGGGACAATGTGTCTTTAGTCGCTATCGTCACTAAAATCCAAAACACAAGAAAAGGTAATGTAATTATTGAGTTAGAAGATTTGGAGGGCACGGTAATTAGTTTGATTCATGTCTCAAAACCAGACCTTGTTCAATCTTCACAATTTATTTTAGAAGATTCAGTATTGTGTTTTGTTGGTAGTTGGAGAAATAAGCTGCTAAATATAAACGAAGTTCTCTGGCCAGATATTCCTTATACTCACAAACCAAACTACTCATATGAAGAGGTACTTGCTTTACATATTTCAGATATCCATGTGGGTTCAAAGAATTTTGCTGGTAAACTCTTTCATAAGGCTATAAATCTCATAAATGGTACCCTTCAAGATGAAAAATATAACAAGGTAGGAGAAAAGATCAAATATCTTTTTGTTGCGGGTGATGTTGTAGATGGTATCGGAGTATATCCTGGGCAAAAAGATGATTTAATGTTAGACAATATTCAGTTACAATATCATTTAGCTACCGAATATTTTGACCAAATTAGAAAGGATGTTGAAATAGTTATCATTCCTGGAAATCATGATGGGGCAAGATCAGCTGAACCTCAAACTCCTATACAAAAGGAATTTGCTCAAAATCTTTTCGAGTTAGATAATGTACATCTTTTGGGTAGTCCTTGTTATTTGAAAGCACATAATGTGGAAATTATGCTCAATCATGGCAATTCGATACTTGACATTAATGCAGCAATACCTGCAATTCCTCATGAAACTTCAATTCCTGCTATGAGAGAGATGTTAAAAAACCGCCATTTAGTTCCAATCTATGGAAAACGAACACCTATCGCTCCAACTCCAACTGACGAACTTATTATATCAAGAATTCCAGATATTTTTCATACAGGACATACACACATAGCTGGAGATGATAGATATAAGGGCGTATTGTTACTGAATTCAGGAACATTTCAATATCAAACCAGCTATCAAAAAAGCATGAATATAAACCCAACAACTGGATTAACTTACATTGTAAACCTAAAAAATCTGGAAAGATCAAAAATTAATTTTAATGAAATAAATTAGTTGAGTAACTGTTCCTATTCAGGAGGTATTTCATCTTCATCAATCTGCACGTATGATAATATATCAGCAATTTGTGGTGCATGATTAGATAAAACAGCTATTGCTGTTTTGAATTCCTCTATATCACTGGTTCCACCCACTAGATGAAAATCCCCAATTGATTTGAGAATCAAGAATCCGTTTTTTCCTCGAACCATGACATCATTAATTGGTGAAAAATTCAATCTTTCTAGTGCTAACCTAGCGGCAGCAACAAGTGCAGCACCTATGGCTGACAACTCAGTTGAATTAGCTTTTTTATCTCCTGCATAAAATGCTACTCTATCACCGGTTGCAGTTAAAACGGCTAAAGCTTCTAATTTTGCTTCTTGAGTGATATCTTTCAACTCTTTTGCTAACGCATATGCTATTTTTCTTTCTAATCTCATTGCTATCTAACTCACTTTAAGCTAGAAATAACTTAATTAATGTTCCTATGGTTTCTCAAGAATTTTGTAACTATAATTTATTCAAAGTTTTATATAAAAAAGATTCTAATGACTTCTTTCTAGTTTCTGTTCATGTTCTTCAAGGTAAAAAATTAAAAATAGTCTCTTAAAGAAAGACTTTGCATAAGTAATATTTTTAAACGCATTTCTTTATTCAAGTTCAAAAAGTACTATACTAAGCTATAATACTATTACATATGGTGTATAAAATTGTCGAGTGATTCAGGAATTTCTGGAGCTTTAAGTCGTTTCTGGCGAAAAGTAGTAGATCACTTTGAAGATTACGAATTCAACAGAGAGGTGCTCCTTAGTAGACTTAGTTTGTTAATTATTCTTGCCGCGGGTATTATGATACGATTATTCTCATTGATGAAAGGTTATGATATACTCATCAAAGCATTCGATCCTTACGTACAATTAGTAAGTGCAGAATATATAAGTGAAAATGGTTTCAATGCATTCATACATTGGTTTAAAAATAATTCATGGTTTCCATATGGATTTCAAACCGGACAAGAGTTATATTGGGGTGTTCCAGTCAGTGCTGTAGTTATACATTCAATCTTGAATTTCTTTACAGTTCATGTTTCAATACAACAAGTAGCATTCTTCAGTCCCGTAGTTTATGGATTCTTTACTATAGTTGCTTCATACTACTTAGGAAAAGAAGCTGTAAGTGCAAGGACAGGTCTTTTTACTGCATTCTTTATGTCATTCTCCCCAGCTTTTCTATCCAGAAGTACGGCGGGGTTCTTTGATAATGAATCAATAGGAATTCTATTTACGGTTTTAACGTTGTACTTCTTTATTAGGGCAATTAAGCGTGGTGGAACCATCGCTTCATTTCTCGCTGGAATAAGTCTTGGTATGTTAATCGGAAGTTGGGGTGCTTATAGATATGTTCTAGATCTTTTACCTTTGGCGGCATTCTTTCTTGTATTAACTCGAAAATTAACCTACAGATTGATAAAAGCTTATACAATTACTATAGTAACAGCGTTAAGTATGGGATTTCTGATTCCAAGGGTAATGTTGAATAAATTCTATAACATAGAAGTAATGATACCTGTTTTAATGATTGGTTTTCTTATTTTGGTTGGGCTTGTGCAAAATCTATCAAGAAATTTAAGTGAAAAAACATTCAAACAAGTGATTGTTATAGGTTCTATTACTGTTTTTATCCTATTAACAATACTCGTAACAGTCTTTCTATCTCTAGGAATTTTTACAAATATTGCAGATAAGTTCTGGGCAGTAATTCTTCCAGGTGAAAGAACGGGTATCCCTATTATTTCCTCAGTAAGTGAACATCAACCCATGACTTGGGCTGAGCTTTTCAATAATATTCACGTAATGATGTTCTTAATCCCTCTTGGTGTATACTATTGTTTGAAGAAACCAACTGATGTAAACATAATTATTCTTACTATGGGAATTACCACAATTTACTTCTCTGGTTCAATGGTAAGGCTTGTACTTTTACTAGCACCTTCTGCTGCATTATTGAGTGCAATAGCAGTTGACAAGCTTCTTTATACTTATTCATTGAGCGCTCACGGAAAAATTGCTTTAACAAAGAGAAAGCTACGTATTACTAAATCAATTGGTAGGGATGAAGCTGCTATCGCTTATCTTGTCATATTTGGTTTACTTGTTACTTTTACTTTTCATAGTGTTCAATTAGCTGAAAAGTACTCTCAAGCTGAAATGGCTCCTGTTATCTTTACAACTGGAGTTCCAGCTTCTGATTGGCAAGAGACATTATTGTGGTTGAGAGAGAACGTTCAAGGTGGAGGACTTGTTGAGAATAGTCCTTCTGTTGTACTAAGCTGGTGGGATTATGGCTATTGGATTACGAACTACGGGAACGCTACGACGCTCGTAGATAATGCTACAACAAATAAAACGCAGATAGGGATGGTAGGTACCATGCTAATGTGGAATTTCACAGAGTCAGTGAAAATGATGTACAAGTATAATGTAAAGTACGTCCTAATAAACTCTCAAGCTGGTCTTTCTGGTCTTGGTTCTGATTTAGGGAAAGCTCTTTGGTGTATCAGAATAGCTGAATCCACTGTTCCGAGATATGGAATAGTAGAAGATGATTTTTACGGACTCTCTGAAGACGGATCACAATATATGTACTATGATTTATTCTATCAATCCGTTTTATACCGATTAGCTGCATATGATAAAGAAACTGGTTTTGCTTGGGACCCAAGCATACCAGGGACTCCAACCAGTAGTAGCGGTGCTTCTAGTTTATTAGTATCAGCAAAGAATTTCCCAGTAAATGATTTAAAAGGTCCTGATGGAATAACATACTTCAAGGAAGTGTTCAGGAGCTATGGTTTGTCTAGTAGTGATCCTTCAACTATTCGAAGATATCCATTAGTAAGGATTTATGAAGTAATTTATCCTGAAAACATAGCTCAACTATCTGCGGAATTGAATAACATCTTTCCTATACCAGTTGAAGATGTAAGTTAAAGTAATTCCTTCCTTTCTTTTCTTTCCTTTTCTTTCTCTATTTTCCATTTTTTTCAAAATTATTAAATAAGTTCCATTATTTTAAATTTCAGCGTAATTCTCTGCAGATTACTTGATGCATTTTTGTTACAGAAAACTATTCTTGACAAAGACAACAAGACCAAAATGCTTTTAATAATCCACAGAGGGGAGTTATTAAAGTACATCCAATATAAAATAATAGTACTCTTAATCAAAAAAGGTGTAAAGAAAATGAGTTCAAAAGAGAAACCTCATTTAAATCTAGTAATCATTGGTCACGTTGATCATGGTAAATCTACTATGACTGGTCACTTACTTTATGTCTGTGGAAGTATATCTGAAAGAGATATCCAGAAATGGGAAAAAGATGCTGAATTAATCGGTAGAGGCAGCTTTAAGTTTGCTTGGGCTCTTGATAAGCTGAAAGAAGAAAGAGAAAGAGGTGTAACCATTGATCTTGCTTTTTATAAATTCGAAACCAAGAAATATTACTTCACAATCATTGATGCTCCAGGGCATCGTGACTTTGTTAAGAACATGATCACTGGTACTTCTCAAGCTGATGCAGCTATCCTAGTTATCAGTGCAGGTACTGGTGAATTCGAAGCTGGCATTAGTACAACTGGGCAAACAAGAGAACATGCTTTACTTGCAAAGACATTAGGTGTCGATCAATTAGTAGTAGCAATAAATAAAATGGATCTTGCTGATTATAAGCAGGATCGTTTTAATGAAATTAAGAACGAAATGGAACGAAACCTTAAACTATTTGGTTTCGATGTTGCAAACAAAGTTAAGTTCGTACCAGTAAGCGGTATGCAAGGTGATAATCTTAATAGTAAATCAGATAAGATGCCTTGGTATGATGGTCCTACAATGCTTGACGCTTTGGATACATTTGAAGTACCACCTAAACCAAGTGATAAACCTTTGAGATTACCTATTCAAGATGTCTATACAATAACTGGAATTGGTACCGTTCCTGTAGGTCGAGTTGAAACTGGTATTTTAAAACCAAAAGAAGAGGTTATCTTCCAACCAACAGGAAAGAAAGCAGCCGTTATGTCCATAGAAATGCATCATGAAACAATTCCTGAAGCTATTCCTGGTGACAATATAGGTTTTAGTTGTAAAGGTTTAGCAAAGAAAGATGTACGACGTGGAGATGTTGTTGGTCATGCAGCAAAACCCCCAACCGTAGTGAAAGATTTCAAAGCTACAGTTCAGGTAATCAGACATCCATCTGCAATAGCTGTGGGATACACCCCAGTAATCCACTGTGGAACTGCACAGGTTGCAACTCGTTTTGCTGAACTACTCTCAAAAACATCTAAAGATGGAAAAGTTGACAAACCAGATTTCCTTAAAAACGGAGATGCTGCTGAAGTAGTTATGATCCCAACTCGTGATATGGTTATCGAATCATATACAGAATTTCCACCATTAGGTCGTTTTGCTGTTAGAGATATGGGTCAAACAGTTGCAGTCGGTATTGTCAGATCTGTAACTCCAAAATAGTTCTTCTACTATTTTTTTCTTTTTCATTTTCATTTTTTATTTTATTTTGATGTTAGTTATCTTTACTAATAGTTTATTTAGAAAAGGAAAGAACCATTACTTTTCTGGTACTATGTTGTCAACGATGGTTTTAGCTATAAAAGGTTCTAAATCCTCGTATTTCTGTCCAGTTCCTATATACAAAATAGGTTTTTGACTAATGTGAGTTACTGAAATAGCTGCACCACCTTTTACATCAGCATCAATTTTGTTTAGGATACTGCAATCAATACCGATTTTTTCGTTAAAAAGCGTAACTTGAGATATCAAAGCATTTCCTGTTAAAGCATCACCAACAAAAACTTTGAGGTCAGGTTCAGTAACTGAACATATCTTCTGTAATTCTGACATGAGATTGGGACTGGTTTCAATTCTACCTGCGGTATCTATTAAAACAACATCTATACCCTTTGCGACTGCATGATTAATTGCATCATAAGCTACCGCTGCTGAATCTGACCCATAAGTTTGTGCAATAACCTTTATTTTTAAGTTATCACCATGCTTTTGTAACTGCTGAATACTTCCTGCTCTATAGGTATCCCCTGCAGCAAAAACACAAGAAAAGCCATTATCTTTGAATAATTTTCCTAATTTAGCAATAGAAAGAGTTTTTCCAACTCCATTTACTCCAAAGAAAGCTATTATATATGGTGTTTTCTTACCTTTTGACTTCTCGATTTCAGCTAAAATGTCAATAGGTTCCAAAGGAGTCAAAATCTCCAGAATAACTTCCTTCAAAGAAGTAAGAATAATATTTTTACTACCAGTAAAACGCGCATGTTCAGTTTGGGATAATTTTTCAGCTAATCTCCTGCGAATTGTTTCTGCTGTACTAACTGCAACTTCATTTCGAATAAGAATGTCTTGAAGTTCTTTTGTAGCTTTCAAAATAGATTTTTGTGAAAAATCAGTAATTGTAATCTTCTTAACTACTTTTGAGACGCCTTTTCTAAGTTGCTCGAACACTAGAATATCACGTCTCCATTTTTACATAACGGATTTAACAATCCTGTCTATCTCTCTTAAACGTTCTATAACTTCATTATAACTAGCTTTAATCTGAGTGAGTTGATTTTCAATCTCCGATTTCTTTTCTTTGATATTTTCAATTGCTTCAGGTAATGAACGTTCATTGTGAACACCAGCACCTATTGTTGTAATAACTTTTTCACCATCTTCAATTGAAGCATAAACGAAGTTTCCTGCACCAATAGGAACTAAAATCTTCTGATTTTTCTTGGTTTCTTTGAGATTTATTAAGGTCTGTTCAGCTGTATGAATCTCGTTATAATATCCATTTAAGAGATCAATTTGCTGATTATATCTTGTTGCTTGTTGTTCTAGTTGTTGTGCAGCAAGCATCAAATTATCTAGTTCTTCTTTGGAAACTTTTTGTGAAGGAGAATCTTCTGACAGTTCTTTCACTTCCTTTTAGGGATAGCCAGATCATCTTCAACTGCAAAGGCTTTCACTACTGAATTTTTAATTTCTTCAGGATCAGTTATTTCACGTATATCCTTAGGTTTTATATCAATCATGTTTCGTTTTACTTTGTGTTTACTTCCCAAAGTGTTGTAGATATATTCTAAAGCATCCTTTTTATTAAGTGCTCTAACATATTTCCCAAATGGAATTTTGCGTTTTCGTTTCTGAAACTCTCCGCGAATATAATATGTTTTGACAGATGTCATATAGTGTTCACCACTTTCTGCTATTTGCTGATAGTTAAAGGGTTTTTCAACTTTTTGAAACTAAAGTCATTAAGGAGCAAGCAAGATTTCAAAGATTCTCATACTTTCAGGTCCTGTACTATCAGTACCGATTACAGCACCTTTTGAATTAGCTAAAATTCCCACTCTAGGATATGGAATCCCCCTATTTATTGTGCAAACATCAGTTTTAACTTTAAAAATTAAGGAAATTTCTTTTATTTCTTCCTCTGAAAGAAGAGGATGAACAAGAGCTCCTCGATTTGTACTCATAATAATACTACCAACAAGAGGTGATCCTAGCAAGTTACCGACAGTTACTTCGAAATTCAGTACATCCTGGATTTGTTTTTGAGCATTTTTCTCAAACATATCACTGATAATCGCACCTTTATCATTAAGGACAACTAGATTACCTAGAGCAGTTAATTTACTATTTAATTCTACAATTTCTACTTTTTCTCCTAACAACTCGTTCAAAGTTTTGAGCTCCTTCTCTCCAATATTGGATGGTACGAAAAATGTATCTGAATTCCCTACTGCCATTGTTCCAACAAGAACTGAGTTAGATATTGTTGTTTGGATCATTTCTGTTTGCAAAGTTTCAATTAAAATCTTTTTAGTTTGTTCTTTTACACCAAAAGGAACAACAGAATACTTTTCTGTTGCAAGTGCAAATACTCCTAAACCTGAATTACCTAGAACAGTAGTCTTTGCAATATCCAAAATAATCAACCTCAAAAAATATGTAAAAAGAGAAAAAACTCTATTCGGTTTTTTCCTCTTCTGTAGATACTTCTACTTCTGGTTCTGGTTCAGGTTCTTCTACTGCTGGAAGTTCATCAACAGTAGTCTCTTCATCTTCCTCTTCTTCTTCCTCTTCCTCTAACTCTCCTGGGATGGCAATACCTTCCAGTTCAGGACGAGTGCTAACTTCAACTTCTTCATGGATAAGTTCTACGGTCGCGATTTTATCTTCCTCAACTGTTTCCACAATTGCACGAACTTTAACCTTTCTTGGCGGTTTTTGTATTCCTCTTTTCCACATAAATTCGTTTAAACCTTCATCAATTATAACAAAGTCTACTTTTGTGTGCTTTACGATAAATTCCTTGAGAAGCCTTATGGCTCTAGGTGTTCTCTTATATGCTGGGGTTTTATTCAATTGTGGATAAAACGGAATTGTATAAATGTTCTCTATAGCTTCTTGAGACATTTTTCTTTATCTCCTATCTTTTAATTGTACTAGCCCTCCATCTTCTACGTTTGGGATGTGTTCTGAAACGACGGTTTGTTCTAATAACACACCAACTAGGAACTGGGCTATTTTGTTTACCTTCCTTTGCGTATCTGATTTTTCTGGGTAGATTTTTGTATCTTGCCATTATAATCGCCTTATATCGATTTTAGTTTCACGCTTTTTTCCCTGAATCTTACGGAGTATATCTTTTAATTGAGCATCAGTCAATTTTTCAGACAGTGATCCTTGTTGGGCCAACTGTATCAACCTAATCTCAACCGCTTCAGCAAGTTGAGGACGTACCAATTTTATATTTGCAAGCCTTTGTATTGCTTCCTCAGTTAATATTTGACGGAGTATGGATTGTTTTTGGGCTTCAACAGTTGCTCTTTGCTCCTCTTGAGCTGCTTGAACTGCTTGTTGTTGTTGCAATTCTGCAAGTTTTCTTTGCCTTATTGCTTCCATTTCTTCATCGTCATACATTATCTCTCACATCCTCTCACTGAACTTTAATATCTTTCTAAGGATGGGATTTGTTTTTTGATTTCAGCTGATAATTTATCAATAAAAGAATGCCCTTTTGGAGTAACTACACGACCTACGATAACGCGACCTTTACTACCATGACCACTCTTCTTTTGAATGTAATTTGATTTTTCTAATTGTTGCAGAACATGTCTTATTACTGCACCACTACCTCTAGCAAAATGTTCTGGTTTTACACCTCTTCTATTGCGACCACCATAAGCTATTCTTAATTTTGAAACTCCAATTGGTCCGTTCATATAAATTTTGCGTAATATTGAGGCAGCTCTAATATACCACCAGTCCTCTTGTATAGGAGAGCTTTCTTTATGTACTCCTGTTTTTGCATAGAGTGCCCATTCTGGAGGTTTGATTTCTGCTTCTTTTTTCAATTCTTCAGTAATCTTTTGGATAAGTAAATCCGCTGGAACATCATAAGCTGTTGGCATGTCTTTCACTCTTATTGAATATACTGTAAGAGAGAGCTCTTTCGTATTTTTTTTCAGTTTCTGTGGAACAAACCTCGTTTAAAAAGATTACTTTGCTAGTTATGTGAATATAAAATTCTTAATAATTTACTTAAACCTTAAGAATAATCAAAACAAGCATTAAAAAGCAAAAACATTTTTAGTAGCAAAAGAAAGAAAAATATAGTCTTATAGATTGTATTATTCAAAGAGGAAATGCTAAATGAACGAAGTCGATACTAATTCGGAGAAAAAATGGCTAAAATGGCTAAAATCCCATAATTCTCTTGATGATTACTTTGTATTTCTTGGTTTAATCCTTAATGCTTTCAGCTTGGCTGTGAGTTTTGCATATGGGCATATAATCGCTGGAATAATCCTTACTGTATGTGAATTAGCTCTTCTCGGTGCTTATATTTTGAAGTTATTTTAATAACTATTCCTCTTCATCTGTTGATGAGAACCTTTCAACAATATATTGTCCAATTATTCCAAAAGCTTTTTCAATATTCAGTCCTGTTTTAGCAGAAGTTTCTAAGAAAAAGTTCTCTATTGAAAGTTCTTTAGTTTTTTTGTTAAGTTCTTCTACAAACTCCTCAGCTTCTTGTCTGGTTACTTCTTGTTCCTCTTCAAGATCCATCTTATTCGCAAGCATAATGATGGGAACAACACCTCTCCCACTATACTGATATAATTCCTCAATCCAATTCCCTAAATTAAAAAATGTGTCTTTACGTGTGATGTCAAAAACAGCTAAAGCACCAAAACAACCTTTGAAAAATCTAGGACGTACATTCTTAAACATAGGCTGTCCTGCTAAATCCCAGATTTGATACTTAATTTGATATTCGTCAACTTCTTTAGTTGTTGCTGCAAAATCTGCACCTAGGGTGGTCAAATGTTCTCTTTGAAAACCTTGCCCTAAATATCTCTGTCTGATTGAGGTTTTTCCTACTGCAGCATCACCAATTAGAACCAATTTTATCATATAAGCATTGGTAGAATGTTCTTTGTTTTTTCCCTCATCTACCTTTTCTTCAATGGAGGTTTCATCCTTATTTTTCTCTTTGTTCTCTTTGAATATTATAGGTCCTTTATTAGATTCTTTTTCGTTTTTTCCTGAAGATTGCTTATTATTAGCCATGCTATCAAACGTACTTTTTCATTTAAATATATAAAAGTATGTGGTATTCCTTGGCACTTCAATTATTTTGCGAAGTATGCTGATGAATAATTAGATGCTTTTTAGCTAATTGTCCTAGCTTTCTAGCTTCTGGAATAGAAAGATGATATTGGGTTTCTTTGTCCTTAAATGTTCCTTCTATTAATGCAAAATCAACATCTTTGATAATCTCCTCTAATTCATCAAAATAACCCGTATCGCCAGTATAGAGTACTTTTTCTCCTTGTTTTTCAAGTAGATATCCTACAGCAGGTATGTTTGGTAATTCATTTTCTCCTATAATAGAACCACGATGTTGAACAGGAAAAGAGTTCATAGAGACTTGATTTATAGCCATTTTTTTCTTTAGCTCAAGTGTTCTTATTTCATAAGGAATAGAATCAGAATAACTCTCTTGAAAAGATCTAATAATACCATTTATTTCTTTAATTCCTGCTGGAAATATAAGTAACAATTCTTTTTTTCTATTTATCATTCTTAAGAAACCTAGAAGCGAAAAAAGCCCTCCAATGTGATCAAAATGACCATGAGTACATAGAATCGCTCTAATATTCTCATAGAATATCTTTGGAAGAGAGACCAAATCGCGTAAAATACCATCACCCACATCAATTAGGTATACTTCCTCCTCTTCAATATCAAAAACAAGAATTTGTGTCGCGATACCAGCTCTTGAATATAGCACCTTTACTTTAAGATGATTTCCTTCCCAATCCCAAAGAATTGTTCTATTAGAAGACATATTTTAAACTTAAAATCATAACAAATATCTCTTTCGATTCCTCTGCCGATATATTTTTACTTGAACGAGCTATAATTAGATTAATGAACGCTGCAAGAGAATCCTTGGCTCGATTTCTACAAGGATTATCAATAAGATGGGAAATGAAAGAAAAATATCACTTGGCAGCGAAAATAGGATACTATAGTTATAGTATAAATGAAGGTAATCCCAATGAGTTATTGAAGTTAGCCACTCTAGAAATGAAAGCAGAAAAATTTTCCTCCGCAGTTCAATTTCTTGAGAAATATCTTGAAGAAGATAAGGATTCGACAAAAGCACTACTTCTGCTAGGAATAGCTTATAGGCAAAATGGTGATTATCAACAAGCAATAAAAACGCATTTGAAATGTTTGAAAAAGGGAGAAGAAGATCCAACCATTCTCTATACTTTGGGTTTAGATTATGAAAAAGCAAAGAAAACTAGAACCGCTAAAAGATATTATTCTAAAGTTATAGAAACAGAAAAAGCTTTCGCAAAATCCTATTACCGTTTGGCTCACCTCTATATGGTAGAAAAGAAATATGATTTAGCAGTAAATCTATATCTAGATGGTTTGTCGCTTAAAGAAGGAACAGCAAAGGATTGGATAAATTTGTCTCTTTGTTATTTGCTAACAACCAATCATAAAGCTGCAGAGAAAGTTTTAGTGGAGGCATTAGAATTATTTCCACAATCATCGGAAGTATTGTTTGCTCTAGGCACTTGTTATATTAAGAGTAGAAATTACAAGAAAAACGCAATAATCATATCAAAATTGGAAGAAAGAGATGAGCTCAACTTAGCATTATCTCTGAGGGTGAGAGAAACGTTAGATAAAAAGAACTATGAGCAACTGAAAATTCTATTAGAACAATTCAACAAAAATGAAAAAAATGCAGAATATTTGTATATGAAATCAATAGTGGAAGCAAATACAAAAAATGAGAAGAAAGCAATTACTTCTTTAAGAAAAGCGATAACAAGTGATTCTGAATTAAGAAAAGAAGCGATAAAAGATGACAACTTTGCTCTAATAAGAGAACTTGTGGAATTCAAGAATATTGTTTATCCAAGAAAGTAAAAAAGAGGAGTTTAGGCGTCCTCAAACCATTCGACAGCTACTACCATATCCGCAAATAAAGATTTTCTAGCTTCCATCTTATGATAGTTAAAACTAACAGGAAAACAGTGGAAACAGTTCCATCTTCTGACCTCCTTATCATCAACCAGCATAATTATAGCCATGGTTTTGCTATTATACTCTCCTCCAGCCTGTCTAGAATATTCTACCCAGTCATAAATAGGTAAGTCCTTACAAATAGGTATGTTGTGTATTGTTACGTTGTTATAAGTGAAACGACCAGGTCTCTTGTGAGTAAGAGGATTATCTCCATCTGTATATTCAACAACTTGTGCTTCAAAACCCAATCCAGAAATAGAATCAACTGCAAATACTGCTATACCTTCTATTTCAACGATGTAGTGGATGGAATTGTCACTAAGTCGGTTGTCATTAAAATTCGATTTAGTAGGTTCATTTTTTGGTACATCTGGAATTCTTTCTGCCATAAAATTACCTCAATTAGTTAGTGGAGACAATTTAAAGTCCACTAATTAATAAAGATTAAACTAATCCTAATAGCAAAAAAAGAAAGAATGTGTTCAAGATAAGAAAACTTGACTTCTAAAGGATAGAAAAGTTTTTTATAAAAAGAAAAGAAGAAAACAAGAACAAAGAACAATAAGCGGGAATAGCAGAGAGGTATAATGCGGTGGTCTGCAAAACCATGGACCGGAGTTCGAATCTCCGTTCCCGCTCCAAACCCCCTTCTAACATAACCTAGGCCTTCATTAGCAAAGCAACTATGCATCGCATGTTATGAAGTTTTCTAATTCTTCACGGAGAAGTTTTAGTGTTCTTTGTTGAGTTTTCTTTTATATCAGTAGTGGTAATAATATTGCTGTTAAAATTACTAAAGAGAAGATACTTGAATATGCAATTAATTTTTTCTTATATTTTAATCTACCAATGTAAATTACTTCTTCCTCACATAGTTCAAAGCAACAGAAACAAGAAATACATTTCTTATAATCAAATATAGGTTGTTTAGTTTCTCTATCAACCTTAATCGCATTAACTGGGCATACTCCTTCACATCTAAGGCATGCTTTACATCCTGCACCCTTATACACTGGTTGTTTATTTGCAAGCTTCCAAAATCGCCCTATAGGAACCCACCTTATGAATCTTTCAGGCATAGCAAACTTACTTTTAACATCCTCTATTTGTTCTCCTACAACATCAATCTCATTTAAATTAGCTATACCTAGCTTTCGTTTTTCACCTAATTTATTCGTGAATACAGAATAAGGATTAACACCCATTATTTTTGTAGCAACTGCATCTAGAGATATAGCGTCTTTACTAGCAATTATTAGATCCATTCTTTTAGCTGGTCCTGAAGTTGGACCATGACCTTCCATTGCTATTTGACCATCTAGCACATTCATGATTATGTTATCCTTTAAAACAGAATAGAGATCTATTAAGCATTGACTAAAACCTCTTGCTGTGCTAGCTTGAGAGTGAATTCGTTTCTTTTCCATTCCAGGTATGCAGCCAAAAAGATTTTTCACTGCTAATGTAACAGTTGTTAATGTATGGGTTTTCATTTTTGGAACATTGATTATGTTATAATCTAAAGCTACCTTGGAGAAGATTGAACTTTTAACCTTAACTGCATCAGTGATTTCGATTTTTTCTGCACCAACAGACAGATTGATAACAGGAACACCTTCTTCTTTTTCAAGTTTCTTAAATCCTGCTTTTTCTAAAACTCTTTGAGTTTTTGTTCCTCCTCCAGAGCTATCTCCTACGACAATTTTATGTCCCATTTCTTTAACAACACGGATAACAGCTCTTACAACTTCAGGATGTGTGGTTACTGTAATTTGCTCTTCCCATGTATCTTTAGATGTTATAGCATTTGGTTTAATAAGCACAGGTTTACTGCTCTTTGAAGGTGCCTCTATTCCTCCAGCTAGCTCAATTGCTTTACGAACAGCTTTTTCTATATTTCCATTTTCAATCCTGACTATAGATACTACAGGATTCATTCATTACCAGTATGATTTAACAAATAAAAACCTACCTAAAGACAGGAATTTCCCATATTTTTATAGCTATTCACAAGATACTTTTCAATGCTTTTAATAATTTTTCAACATTTTTCGGTTGAGCTGTATATCCCATTAATCCTATTCTCCATATCTTACCTGTTAAAGGCCCCAGTCCAGCACCAATCTCTATCTTATGTTCAAACCGAAGTTTTTTACGTATTTCTGCTTCATCCAAACCTTCAGGAATTGTTACTGCATTGAGCATTGGAAGACGATATTTTTCTTCAACATACATCTGTAATCCCAATTCTTTTAATCCTTCTTTTAGCATCTTATGACATTCTAAATGACGTTGGAATACATTTGTAGCTCCTTCTTCAACGAATAGTAGAAGTGATTGATATAGTGCATATAGCATATTGATGGGTGCTGTATGATGATAAGCTCTTTTGTGGTCCTTTTGCCAATATTCTCCAATCAGACTCATATCCAAATACCAATTTGGAACTGGTTTTTTTCTATTTTTAATTTTTAACCAAGCTTTATCTGAGAAACTAACCGGTGCTAATCCAGGAGGTACAGATAAGCATTTTTGTGAACCACTATATAGCGCATCAACACCCCAGTTATCAGCTTTGACCTCTATTCCTCCTAGACTTGTTACTGCATCAACTAGGAATAAACTTTTGGTGTCTTTAATTATGGATGATATTTCCTCAACTGGATTTTTTACACCAGTTGAGGTCTCTGCATGAACCATTGCAATGAGATTATAGGAATTATCAGCTAGTCTTTCTTTTACTATTTCAGAAATAACTGGGGTACCCCATTCAAACTCTAAAAAGTCTACATCAGCACCTAATCTTGTTGCTACTTCAATCATTCGTTTTCCGAAAACTCCATTTTGTAAGATTAAAACCTTGTCTTTCGATTCAATTAGATTAACAAAACAAGTTTCCATTCCTGCAGACCCTGTTCCTGAAATAGGAATCGTAAGTCTATTAGTAGTGTTCATTATTTTTTGTAACAATACCTGTATTTGATCCATTATCTTAATAAAATGTGGATCCAAATGCCCCAAAGTGAAATCACTAAGAGCTTTATACACCATAGGATGCACGCAAGATGGTCCTGGTCCCATTAATAAAATTTCTTCAATTTCATCTAACAGATTTGTCATATTTTTTCACATTTTTATGTTTTAAATAGATGTTTAAATTCTTTGTTCTGTTTTTATCTATATTCCTCTACCTATATTCTTTAGGTATTATGATATTTTAAATGTGCAATAATGTTCTTTCACTCGGAAAACCGATATTGTGGTGGTCTTATGGTCTATGGTGTAATCAACAAGATTTGCAAGAACGCAAAGATGAATCATGAACCATTTTATAATTCTGTAGAGTTAAAGGGAGATTTAATATTGCTATTCAGAGATAAATTGGTTAAGGAATCAGAATCAAAGAAATCAATGATGTATGAAAAATATGTTGAATGGAAAGAAACAAAGAATGATGAAGTAATAGAGGAAATCGATGAAGTAATAGCTAAATTAAGAGATTACTACAAAGAAAAATTGATAGTATTCTACAAAACAGCTGAAATAAGGGTATAACACTCATCTTAATGCCAACATCTATCTTAGATTTTTTGTTTCTTCTATTGTGCAAGAATTTACACTTTCGAAACATATTTCAATCTTATATCATCATCTTTTGTAGGTACATAATATGCCATTCACAGTTTTCATTGGAGGTTTACTTGAATACAATTCTGGAAAAACAACTTTTGCTAAAGATATGATAGAGGAATTTGAGCAAAATTTGTCAATGAAAACGCTCCCTTTTAAGCCATTGAGTGGTAATAATCTATTTTATCACTACGATAAAATAAAGGAGTATGTAAAGAAATTTGGAAATTTCATTTCTTTAGATATAGTTGAACTCATGGAGAATTCTAGTGTAAAAATACCAATAGTTCTTGCAAATCCTGTACATAGACTAAATACACAAGCTATACCCTATCATTTCTATAAAGAAGGCTCTATTAGTACTTTCTTTTCGACCTATTCTTCCAGTATCTCACTATTACAACGTTTCACTATGCACGAAAAAGAGGGGGAGTTTTCCAATACTTTCATTGTTAATGAACCAATTCTTAATAATCCTAAGTGTTGGAACGATATTTCTCTATCCGAACCAATTTTGAAGCAAGCTAAAGTATTAAAAAACTACAGAAACGAGCATGAGTATTACACTCTGAATAGCAAATTTTATGCAGAAGCTACAGAAAGTTCCTTCAATTATTTAAAAGAAAAAGCTGATATTATAATAATTGAGAGTTTCAACAATTCAGCTCATCCTGCATGGTGTATCAGGGAATCGAACATTGTAATAATTGTTGGTCCAGGATCCTTTTTTGTGTATGAACCTGATACTTATTTTAGAGCAATAGATAATTTTAGAGCAATAAATAGGAATAAACCAACCACAACAGATGAAATAATTAAAATCGCAACACCTGAGGAAGTGTTTTCTCTTTCATTGGAATCTGAGAAACGAAAAAGTGAGATAAAGAAACTAGTGGAAACTTTTCATAAAAGCATGAAGCAGTAAAATTAATCCTCATTTTGCGCGTTTTTTTTGTTGTGTTTTTAAGATAGACTATAGTTCAATTAATGATCGGTGATTTAGTTGTCTATTTACAGTTTCCAATATGGAATGGAATCTATCAATGCTGAATTAATGGAGTGTATCAACGAACTTCGATTTAGGTCTGTTGGGATAGTTGATGTAGCCATTGTT
>Ga0315555_1000495_pt1 | contig 27642 bp, 30 predicted proteins | sample SalMarSW160380MG_FD_202113 | JGI IMG/M metagenome (GOLD analysis project Ga0315555, IMG submission 202113) | Salt marsh sediment microbial communities from the Plum Island Ecosystem LTER, Massachusetts, United States - Salt Marsh Sediment SW1603-80 ... | reverse complement strand
TTGGTCTTCTGGTTCTCTCATCTATTGGTGGATGTGTCGACCAAATTGATTCTATGTTTTGCTGCTTAAATGGGTTCGCAATGTAGAGAGGGGCTACGGTCTTTGAACCTTTTGGCTTCCCTTTTGGATGATCAGATTTAATTTTTCCCAATGCCTTTGCCAATCCCCCGGGGTTTCTGGTTAGATATGCCCCATTTGAATCTGCTAGATATTCCCTACGTCGTGAAATCATAAGATAAACAAGTCTCGAAAATATGGGTGCGAGTATGACAAGGAGGATTGCAATAATAAGAATTACAGCATTTCCACCGTTTCTTCCTCTACTTCTTCCGGCTCCACCCCAAAACATTGAATAAAATAAAATTTCAGCAAGAAGAGCTATTGTGCCAACAACAGCTAGTGTCACTGTTGCAATAAGAATATCGTGATTTTTAATATGACTCATCTCATGCGCCATTACCCCCTCAAGTTCATCCTTATCAAGTTTTTTTAATGCACCAGTAGTTACACATATTACTGAATTCTCTGGTTTTTTACCTGTCGCAAATGCATTAATATTGTCTGATTCCTGGACATACGCCTTTGGAGTTGGAAGTCCTGCAGCTATAGCCATTTCTTCAACTTTATAGATGAATAATTTTTCCTCTCTTACATGTGGGTTTGCAGGACGAGCCTTAGCTGCAGATATTACTGTCCGTACAGAAAATGAATAAGTTATGGCAACGTATGCAATTGCAATAGGGATTCCGAATATAAGTCCGAGATATATACTTCCTGTAAAGATATACCCAAAGGCAAAAACAACACCTAAAAACAATATCGCCATAATTGTACAAATGAGTATAGTGTTGCGCTTGTTTTTCCGGATATGATCTTCCATCTGCAGATGTTTTGCCATGGTATCAAACGTTTACAATCATTTAGAATTTTACTTTTGGCAGTTCTCTAGATGCTTCTGGAATTTGTAGCATTTCTCTCATTTTCTTTCCCATTCTGCGTGCAAAGAAGTTGCCAGGGAATGTCTCTATTGTGTTGTTAAATGATAAAACAGTATCATTGTAGTGTTGTCTTGAGTAGGCAATTTTATCCTCGGTGTGGGTGAGTTCATCCTGTAGGTTCAAGAAATTCTGATTTGCCTTTAAATCAGGATAATTTTCCGCTACTGCAAATAGTGTTTTTAATGCCCCAGTAAGCATGTTATCTGCTTCAATGTTTTTTTGTGGTGTCTTTGCATTCATAAGAGATGTTCGTGCTTTGGTTACATTTTCAAGCACTTCTTTTTCATGCTTCATGTAGCCTTTGACGGTCTCCATGAGATTTGGAATGAGCTCTGCTCTTCTTCTGAGTTGAACATCAATTTGAGCCCAGGAGTTGTCTATCCTGTTTTCCACTCTTATTATCTTGTTGTAATATCCTACATAGATAAGGAGGAATATTACTGCAATTATTATTACAATTAAAACAATCCATAACCACATTTTCTATTTCCCCTTTCTTTTTTGAGGTGGGTTAATAATGTTTTTTATTTAAAGCTATCGTATTTAAATAATAGGTTTATAAATCATTAGTTTATTTCATCATCGAGATGGGATGAAAAAGAATATGATAGTCATCGGAGTGGCGATTTTACTACTATTGGTTATTTTAATCAGTTTCCTTGGAGGAGATGACGAAGATAACTATAAAGTTACTAACATACAGAGAGCTATAGATCGTGCAAAATCTGGTGATACAATAAAGGTTCCAGTTGGTACATACTATGAGAATATCATTATTGATAAGCCTATTAAGTTAATTGGTGAACATAAGCGGTTAACTGTTATTGATGGGAACAATAGTGGTAGTGTGATTACCATTTACGCAAATGGAGTGACTATCAAGGGATTTACCATTATAAATAGTGGTAATCATCCTAATGCCTGCGGGGTGTTTGTGAATTCAAACAATAATGTCATACAGGGGAACAGTATAGTAAATAATGATTATGGAATAGGGTTATGGGGTGCTGAGAATAATAAAATACTTGGCAATCAAATTTCAGAAAGCAACTGGTCAGGGATCTACTTAGCCTCCTCATCAGACCATAATACTCTAACTGGGAATACAGTCATTGGGAATATCTCTGATGATAACGATGATGATTACTGCATTCATCTAAATGGTGCATCAAATAATGTAATCCAAGAAAACAGTGTCTCTTATTGTTACAATGGCATATCTTTAACGAATTCCGATGAAAATACACTCTTAGAGAATATTGTTGAGAATAATACTAATGGATTAGGGATCACTGAATCTGATGATAATCAAATTTTCAAAAATAATTTCATAAATAATCTGCATCATGCTTTTGATAATTCAAATAACACATGGTATACGGCTAGTTTAGAAGAGGGGAACTACTGGGATGATTACACTGGAAAAGATAGCGACAGCGATGGGGTTGGCGACACATCCTACAAAATCGATGATGGGACTAACCAGGACAATTACCCATTGATGAATAAAGTTGAAATTTAACTAATTAAATCCCTTGGTCTATTTTTTGTTTGATTTGAATATATCATAGGCTTCTTTTGGTTTTGCTTTTTTATGAACAATTGCATTTACTGCTTTGATCATACCAACAGGATTACTACTTTGAAAAATATTCCTACCCATATCTACTCCAATCGCTCCTGCTTGAAGGGCATCATAAGCCATCTGAAGCGCATCTTTTTCAGAGACTTTTTTGCCACCAGCAACCACTATTGGAACAGGACAAGTGTTGACTACTTTTTCGAAGCCCTTACAATAATAGGTTTTAACTATACTTGCGCCTAGTTCAGCTGCCATACGAGATGCAAGTGACAAATATCGCACATCTTTGCCAAGACCTTTACCAACAGCGGTTACAGCAAGAACAGGTATCCCATATCTATTTGCTTCATCGATATACTCAGTCATAGCAAGGAGAGTATCTCTTTCAAATGGTTGACCTACAAGTATTGAAAAAGCAACTGCTGCAACATTTAGTCTTATTGCATCTTCAATATCAACTGAAATTCCTTCATGAAGTAAATTTGTTTCATTAAGGATACTTGTTCCACCAGATACTCTTAAGCATATTGGAATATCTGTTTCAGGAGGAATATAGTTGCGCAAACCTCCCCTTGTTGGCATAAGAACGTCAGCATACGGTATGAGTGGTCTTACCATTTCTCCAAGGTTTTCCAGACCTGTGGTTGGTCCCATGAAATACCCATGATCAACAGCTAACATAACAGTATGTCCATCTTTTGGTTGAATAATTTTTGAAAGACGGTTTTTCATTCCCCAATCCATAATAAATCGCCTCTGACTTTCTAGGATAATAAGCAAAGATTATATAAAATATCTCTAAGGGGTTTATAGTAAATCTTTAAATTTGATGATGTATTACCAGTGTTGCAATATAGGGAGGCGTAATAGATGTCAGTTATTGAAAATTTGGAGCCGAAATTGGTATGGAAGCATTTTGATGAAATCAGGAAAATACCTCGGTGTTCTAAACATGAGGAAAAGATACGAGAGCACATCATTGATTTTGCAAAACAACACAATTTGAAATTAAAAACAGATAAGACTGGAAATGTTGTTATTTCAAAATCAGCAAGTTCGGGAATGGAAGGAAAACCCACTGTTGTTCTGCAAGGCCATATGGATATGGTTTGTGAGAAAAACAGTGATGTGGAGTTTGATTTTGCAAACGATCCTATAAAACTCAAACTAGATGGTGACATTCTCACTGCTGATGGGACAACTCTTGGTGCAGATGATGGTATCGGTGTTGCTACGATACTTGCTATACTTGAAGACACTTCTTTGAAACATGGACCTATTGAAGCATTGTTTACAATTGATGAGGAGACGGGGCTTACGGGTGCATTTGCAATGGAATCAGATATGTTAACAGGAAAAATACTGCTTAACCTTGACAGCGAAGATTTTGGTGTTATAACTGTTGGATGTGCTGGTGGTGGAGATTCAGAGATAGAATTTCCATTCAAAACCCAACCAATAAATGGAAGTCTGGAAAGTGTGACTATTAAAATCTCTGGATTACGAGGTGGACATTCTGGCGTTGATGCTCATGAACAGCGTGGAAATGCAATAAAACTGTTGACAAGAATGCTTTGGGAAGCAAAATATGGTCATAAATTCTATATAACAGAGATGAAGGGCGGAGATAAGCATAATGCCATACCTCGTGAAGCATATGCAAAAGTCTCTATCGACAAATCAGATAAAGATAAGTTCATCTCTACATTAAAAGCAGAAGGAAAAGACATACTTGAGGAAATTAAGCCAATCGATCCAAATTTCAGAGTAGATGTAGAAAATATTGAAAAACTCCATACAACGCTCACTAATGAATCACAAAATAAACTGTTAAATCTCTTACATGGCCTTCCACATGGAGTTGACAAAATGAGCTACGATATTCCTGGCCTTGTCGAGACATCAACTAATCTTGCTGCAGTTGCATTCAACGAAAGCAATGTCTCAATAGATTTGAGCACGCGAAGTTCGATAAAATCTGCGTTACAGGACTTCCGTGACCGTATACGTGCAGTTGCAGAACTGTCTGGTGCAAAGGTCTCCGAGGAAGCACCGTATCCTGGCTGGAAGCCAAACCTTGATTCAAAGATTCTTGACCTTTCAAAGAAAATATTCAAAGATATGTACAATGAAGAGCCTGTTGTAGAAGCGATACATGCTGGGCTTGAGTGTGGGATCATTGGTGAGAAATTCCCAGGAATGGATATGGTGTCCATAGGGCCAACTGTTAAATATCCGCATTCACCAGAGGAACAAGTGCATGTTAGTACTGTTGACAAGTTCTACAAGTACGTGCTAAAAATATTAGAAAATGTATAAACAAGGGAAAGGAAGTCGTTCCTTTCTAATTCCTCTTTCTTTTCAAAATATTCAATAACAACTAGCATATTTCTCCATTAACAAGCGGATATGATCTAGTGGTTATGATCTTGGCTTCCCAAGCCAAGCGCTCGGGTTCAAATCCCGGTATCCGCATGATAAATACCGGAGAGGAAATGCGTGGTAAAAGTTGGAGATAGAATTGAAATAATTGAAATATATGACACTTGGACAAAACTTAAAAAAGGAGACAAAGGAACTGTTGCAAAGATTGAAAAAGATCAAGATATTATATGGGCAACTTGGGATAACGGCGAAAAGATTGCTCTTCTCGATGGCGTTGATAAATATAAGGTGATTAAAAAAAGGTGATAAAATGAATAGGAACCTATTGCTTGTTAGCAATTCAACACTTCACGGAAGCGGATATTTAGATCATTGCGCTGATGAAATTAAAAAATTCCTAGGGAAAAGAAAAAGTGTTCTATTTATACCATACGCGCGACCAGGTGGTATGACTCATGATGAATACACGAAACTCGCTTGGGAGCGTTTTAAAAAAATGGGATACGAGCTTACAGGCATCCATGAATATAAAGACCAGAAAAAAGCTGTTAAATCCGCTGAGGCTATATTTATTGGAGGGGGAAACACTTTTGTTCTTCTAGATAGGCTCTACAAAGCAGATGTCATCGAGGGCATTAGAAAAAGAGTGAAAGAGGGATTGCCCTATATTGGTACCAGTGCAGGTTCAAATGTTGCTTGTAGAAGTATCAAAACAACAAACGATATGCCGATTGTGTACCCGCCTTCTTTCAAAGCCTTAAATCTTGTCCCATTTAACATTAACCCACATTATCTTGACCCTGATCCAAATTCTAAACATAAAGGCGAAACAAGGGAGACGAGAATCAAAGAATTCCATTTCTACAATAATGAATACGTCGTAGGATTGAGAGAAGGAGCAATATTACATATTGTCAACGATGACATCACTCTTAAGGGCACTACAGGTGCAAGAATACTCAAAAAACAAAATGAGCCGAAGGAGTATAAACCCGGAGACAAACTTGATTTTCTCTTAAAAGGTTAATAAAAACATTTATCGAGAAAGCAGATAGACTCACAGTTATAGCTTTAAAAGTTGAAAACGACTGAGACTAGAAAAGTGTTTTTTGTTTCATCATATTCTCAACATTCGAGAATTTATTGAGAACTGAGGCCACTCGCTCCAGGATAAACTGATGTTCATCACAGAGCATCCTTAAAATCGCTTCCTTATCTGCAGATGTCCATTCAAGTTTATAGTCATCTGTGACTTTTGGCTTTAGAAACATTTTCCGGATTTCCTTGATTTCATCAAAAGTAGGAGCATCATTAGCACCAAAAGTTGAAAGAGCATTCTCAGCATTACCTGCTTTTTTGATCATCTGAAGGCTTTTCTTAGGACCCACACCCTTAATTCCATCATTAAAATCAGTTCCAATAAGAATAGCCATATCAACTAATTGTTTCTGAGTCACACCAAGGATTTTAAGGTTTTTCTGTAACCTTATAATCTCAGGGTTAACCTTTGTATAAGATTGCTTACCGGGCAACTTCCGTCTACCCGAAGAAGTAAGATTACGGATTAAAACAGGTGAACCCACGAGGAGGCAATCATAATCTTGTGAACCCACTGCATATGCATCACCTTTTTTAACCATATAACTAGCTTGCGCCTCTCCTTCCATAGGAGCTTGAATATGAGGTATTCCAAATGCATCCAGTAGTTCTTTACTCTGATTTATTATTTCATCTGTTACACGTGACGTCTGCTGGGCTTTTGATCTAGCTGTTTCTAAGTCCCCTTTTTCAAGTGCTTCCTTCCATTCTTTTTCAGCTTTTTCTTTCCGCGCCCTACGCTCCTGTAATGTTTTTGCTTTCAGCGGGTGAGGCTTACCATCAAAAACATAAACCGGTCTTATACGTGACTCTAACATATTAGCAGTTCTATAAAGCAGACCAGATAGATGGGAGGTCACACGTCCTTTTGAGTCCTTAAGAGGCGTTCCATCTCTCCCACGTATAATCGCAAGAAATTGATGAAGAACATTATGAGCATCAATAACAACTACTCTATCATGCAAATCATTAAATGAAATTTTTTCTTTTTTAAATAAATCCCCTAAATCAACACCCATCTCTCAAAAACCCTGAATAGGTTCTATGAATATAGATTTTCCCCACAGCGATAATTTTAAAGAAGAAAACAACATTCCCACGTCGATGAAACGAGACCTTATATCAATGCTTGATGTAAAAGAGGATCTAGAAGAAATCATTGATCTAGGAATTGACCTTAAAAGAAAATCAAAAAGCGGAATGACAATAGAACACCTTAAAGGTAAAACACTTGGCATGATATTTGAAAAATCTAGCACTCGTACACGTGTCTCTTTTGAAGTAGCAATGGAAAAACTCGGCGGTCACGCCCTGTTTCTAAGTAAAAACGACATACAACTTGGAAGAGGAGAAAACATTGAGGACACAGCAATAGTACTCTCCCGTTACGTTGACATGATAATGTACCGTGCAATGAGCCATGAAGCAATGAAAGAACTCACAAAACACGCAACAGTACCAGTAATAAGCGGACTTGATGATAAAGAACACCCATGCCAGGTTGTCACCGATCTCATGACAATAAAAGAAAACAAGGGAAAACTCAAAGGTTTAAACTTTGTCTACATAGGCGATGGAAAAAACAACATGTCACATTCATATCTACTTGGCTGTGGCATCACCGGTATGAATATAAAAATTGTTGCACCAAAAGAATATTGGCCAGATGAATACTACGTTAAAGAAGCAAAAAAATATGGAGTAAAAGTTGAAATCACAGATGAAATAGAAGGTTCAACTATTGACGCAGACGTTGTTGCAACAGACACGTGGGTTTCTATGGGTGATGAAAAACAAAAAGAACAGAGATTGAAAGATTTCAAAGGATACACTATAGATGGAGAACTAATGAAACAAGCTAGAAATGATGCAATTTTCCTACATTGCCTACCAGCATATTATGGCTACGAAGTAACAAAAGAAGTAGCACATGGGCCACAAAGCGTTATTTTTGATGAGGCAGAAAACCGTATGTGGGCACAAATCGCAGTAATGGTTACACTCTGTAAAAAATAAAATACACTTATTTTTAACTTAAAATTTTACTCAGTAACTTTTTCTTATTAGCAAATTTTATCTCTTGAGCAATTCTTCTTCCCGTCGACAGACCTGCTTGGATAAGTTCTGAATAAGGAGATCCTGAAATATATGGGTTTGTACCCGCAACAATACGAGCTGAGACCTCAAAAACTTTAAACTCCAAATCCTCAGTGACAACAGTCTCTAAACAAAAAGAACCAACGATGCCGCCAAACAGCTCAAGTGATTTCTCAACAACTGCCTCACCCATCTTAAAAACCTTAGGCAACAATGACTCACGCATGACAATAGGAATATTACCAGTTACAACAAAAGTAGGATGAATGCCAAGCTCCTCCAGCTCAGCTATGCTACCCAGACGCTGAACCTCATCAATAGTAGTCTCATCACGACGATCCATAGACAAAAGCTGAAGACTTCCTTTATCAAGTTTATATGCATTATCTTGGATGGGGGAATAAAAATAATGCAAATAATAACGAGTACCCAACACAAACTCCTGAATAATAAATGATTCATTCTTATTCACACGTCTAACAAACTCATCATAAGTCTTAGCGACAAAAAAACCTTTACCGCCTTTAGCACCATGATACTTTACAATAACTGGTCTATCAATTTTTTTAGGATCCTTGATCTCCCTAGGCATGGTAAGACCAGCGCTTTCCAGCCATTTTCTCTCTTTGTTACGATTGGATTCCCATAGAAGAACTTCTCTATTACCAAAAGTTGGTAAATCAAGTTTCAAAAAATTCTTAGCACCAAGGTACTCAACAAAAGAGCCATGAGGAATCACAATAACATTTTCCTCTCTCAATTCATCTGTATGTTTCAAAATATCTTTATAATCATCCACAATAAAGAATTCATTGGGTTTACCCCGCGGGAAAGCATCATAAAACTTCTTTTTCGATCCAACAGAAATACCCAGTGTTTTGAAACCTTCTTTACGTGCACCATCAAAAATCTGGAGGCTAGAATGAGAACAAACAGTGCATACAGTAAGATTATTTTTATCATAAGAGGCAAGCATGCCATCTATCTTAGTATCATTCATATTAATGACACCCTTGCAGTCCTCTAATAGAACAGTGTCTTTTATTAGTTTCGATGAACAAAAAAAACATAGGATAACATATGCTAAATGCAAATGATAACACTTGTACAACAACGCTTTAAAAGCAAGAAATCAAACTACAAATTAGATCACCATGATGATTGTAGGACAAGTATCAAGCAAAGAGGAAGCAAAAGAGATAACTTTCATCGCTAAATTATTCGTAGTTGGACAACGAGCAAGAGATCTTGCCCGTCAAAAAGAAAAACACAACTAAGCCCACCTAACACTTACATTTCCTTCTTTTATTTCAAAAAAGTTTATTTAGTCGCTGTATGTTCAAAAAATAGAAACGGTGACTAAACTTGGTAAAACTCACATTTTATGGGGGAGTCGAAGAGATAGGTGGAAACAAAATCCTCCTTGACGACCAAGGTACAAAAATATTCTTAGATTTTGGCATGAGTTTTAAAAGAAGAGGACTGTATTTTGAAGAATTTTTGATGCCACGATCAGCAAATGGCATCGGAGATTTCCTTGAACTAAATTTAGTCCCCGATATAAAAGGAGTCTACCGGGATGATTTATTAGAACACTTTGGAAGGAAATCAGAGAACCCTGAAATCGATGCTGTAGTGTTATCTCATGCACATGCAGATCATGCAAACTATATCTCGTTTCTCCATAAAGACATACCAATTTATTGTGGTGAAACATGCAAATACATATTAGAAGCAGTTAAAGAACAGAGTCAGCGAACTATTGAAAACGAAGTTATTGACTATAAACAAAGACCAGTTTTCAAATGTGATTATCGCAAACCACCAATAAAACGAAAGTTTCACACATTCCGAACTGGGAACAAATTTCACATCGACTCAATAGAAATTGAACCAATTCATGTAGACCATAGTGTCCCTGGGGCCTATGGGTTTATAATACACACCTCGGAAGGAGTTATTGCATACACGGGGGATCTTCGTATGCATGGTCTCCATGCAGAAATGACCAGTGATTTCATAAACACTGCAAAAGAAGCTAAACCAATCGCTATGATAACTGAGGGGACAAGAATCGATACCGGGCAAACAAATGAATCTGAAGAAAAAGTCCATTCACATGCGAAAAAAGAAATTAGCTCATGTAAAGACCTAGCAATCGTTGATTTTAATTTTAAAGATGTTGATAGATTTACAACGTTTTATAAAATCGCGAAGGAACTTGGAAAAAAACTTGTGATAAGTTTTAAACACGCCTGTTTTCTTGAACGATACCATAAGGACAAGATACTTAGAACACCTGATAGCACTGATGATCATATTTTGTTATTAAAACCAAAGAGACTCACAGGGACATATATAGATGATGACTACTCAGATTATTACATAAAAAAACGATTAAACTATCCTAACATTATTACTGCCGACGATATTAGAAAAAAACCTTCAGATTATGTAGTGGTTTTAAACTTTTGGTATCTTAACATGCTTGTTGATTTAAAACCAGAAAATGGTGTGTACATCCATTCCTTATCCGAGCCGTTTAATGAAGAGATGGAAATATCATATGAAAGGATGATGAACTGGTTGAATCAATTCAACCTAAAATTTGTTCAATCACATTGCTCTGGTCATATCTGTGGTAGTGATCTCAAAAATCTTGTTACAGATATCAAACCAAGATTATTGTATCCTATTCATACTGAACATCCTGACATGTTCAAGAAACTTGATATAAATACCAGGGTTGTCGGAGAAGGAAAAGTGTATAAACTTTGAATGTATAGGAGATTCAGTCTTAGTTTTATCTGGGGGAATAAAGGAAATGCCAGATCTTTACAAATATGATGATAAAAAAAAGGATGAACAAACTATGATTGAGACAGACACTGGTAAAAGAAAGAAAGAACAATACATTGAGAATTTAAGAGAGGGAGATGTAGTTAACGAACTATTTGCTGTGAAAATAAAAAACCCTCCTAGGCCCTACAAGAAAGGTACATGGTTTAGCCTACTAGCAACAGACAAAACAGGGGAAATAGATGTTAAATTCTGGGGAGGGGAAAACAAAGATCGCGTTAAAAGACTTTACGACAGTTTCAAAACAGGAGATGTAATCCAAATAAGACTGGGACATGTTGAAATTTATGATGATAAACCACAGATATCTATTAGCGAAAGCACAGGTGGGTTAAGACGATGCAGTCCGAATGAATATTACATCAGCGATTTCATACCATCACTAGAAAAAGAAGAAATAAAAGAATTGTTTGATGTTATTAAAGAGGAGATAAAAAACATAAAAAATGAACAACTGAAGAACCTTCTCAACTTGTTTTTCAGTGACGATGATTTTGTAAAAGAGTTTAATAGTTCGCCTTCGGCTATGACACATCATCATAACTATGTAGGGGGAAACCTGCAACATAGTGTTGGAGTTATTAGACTCTGTAAAAACATCTGTGAAATGTACCCAGGGATAAACAAGGATCTAGTTGTAACAGGTGCAATACTACATGATATAGGTAAACTTAAGGAATACAAAACTACAGCTGCAATAGATAAAACCGATGAGGGTAATTTCATAGGACACATAGTTATAGGCAATAGATGGATTCGGGAAAAAATAGCTGAAATGAAAAAAAAAGGTAAAGATTTTGACAAAGAATTGGAGACACATCTATCCCATATAATTCTTAGCCATCATGGTAAATATGAGTTTGGTTCACCACGATTACCGAAAACTATAGAAGCATGTATAATTCATCAAGCTGATAACATGGATGCACAAGTTAAAAACTTCATTCAAATCATTGAAGAGGGGCGGAGAAGAACAGATGAAGATTGGGCTTTTATTTGGGACTCTGATGCAGGTATGAAAAGACCAATGTATCTTGGTGAGAACTATTGATTCATGAAACTATCGATATCGCTCAATAAATTTTTTGACTCTTTTAAATCCCTAATATACTTCTTAAAACGAGGTGCTCGACGGTCGAGAATAACCACGACTCCTCTATCGCTTTCATCGCGTATAAGACGGCCAATACTTTGAAGTAGTTTACGAGCAGTGGGGGCCTCAACAGTGTATTCCCAACCTTTTCTAAACTTGATATCATAGTAATGCTGCAGGCCACGTTGCCGTGCTGTGGGCTTAGGATATGGTATACCAACTATTACTGCTAATTCAAGTTGCTCGGCTGGAAAATCCAAGCCTTCACTAACCCGTCCACCCATAACGGAAAACATAGCCGCGCGATCATCAACACTTGAGTCTTTGAAATCTGAGACAACATCCATCAACTCCACCTGAGACATACCCTGTTCTTCAACAAAAACACAACGATTAATATCACTTTTCAAACCCTGATTTACAAAATTAAACATCATATCAAAACTTGGGAAAAAAACCATGGTATTCCTAGGGAAACTATTGCAAATGTTTACAATATGTTGTTTCATCCTTGGAACAATTTTTTCATCACGGGCTATTTCATCATATTTAGTTGTGACATCACGAACAAAAAGTATCCTCCTATTGTCAAATGGAAACGGAGAAGGATAAGAAATAAGCTCGGTATCCTCTCCTAGACCTATCGAGTCGCGATATTCCTCTAATGGCTCCAACGTCCCAGACATATGAATACTACTATGAAAATCCTTAATAATACTAGTACCAACAGAGGGGTCCAAACAGAAGGCCTCAACACGCGGATTTTTACCGCCAGCAGAGTCAACAACTAATTTCGCATACTGATCCATCTCAAGGCTAATCCATACATCCAAAAACAAACCAAGTTTATGAATATATGAACGCGGAAGTTTACCTTCCTTCTGACGATACTCCTGAATTTTCTCACCGTAGGCCATCAAATCACTAACAATCTCATGAAGAGTTTTACTAATAATTTTCAAACGTGATAAAACCTCAGAGTCAAACTCATACGATGGAATAAAAGCATCATTATTCCTAATAGAGCCCATTCTAATACCATTTTCTAGAATCCCATAAACATAGGTGTCTCTCAACTCCTGAACAATTTCAATTAAGGTTTTACAAAAACTTGAAACAGAAAAGCGACCATCAACTAGACTAGGATCACCATATTTTTCTGCCTCTAAAACACAATTATTCAACATAAAAAAAGAAAGATGAATAGAAAATAAATCACGAATATAATCTGGGAGATTGTGAGCCTCATCAACAACAAGAATCATGTCCTCCTCAGGTACCGAAAGCCAGTCAAAAAGCATATTACGAATCATCAAATCAAAAACATAAATATATGGGACAACAACAAGAGGAGCCTCACGAATTAGAAATTTATTGAGCTCATATGGACAAAGTTTCTTTTTCTCACAATACTCAATATATTCCTCAGCAGTTGGAAGTTTATCCCTCGCCCAACTAAGAGCCTTATCAACCTCTTCTTTATTTGAGAGAAAACTCCGATAATAAATACAACCATCCTCTTTCCCCTTACTGGGATTAGACCTTGCCTTCTTTTTTTCATTCGCGCAAAGACGTGATAACTCCTCAGAATTACCTTTGGAAAACTCAGGATCACTCCTAGCTAGGGTACACATATTGTTCCTACCTTGGATGCCGACTCCAAATATTTTTGCTTGTAAATCCTTGTTTTTTTTCCTAATCGCCCTTAACTCAATTATTACTTGTCTCTGTTGGGCATTCGTACGCGTTGTGTAAATGATTTTTTTATTGTTTTCTATGGCATATTCAAGAGCTGATGTTAATGTACAGATTGTTTTACCTGAGCCAGTGCCTGACTCGAAAACAATATTTCTTTGGGTTTCCAACATGTTCTTAATAGTTTGCATAATAGCTGTTTGATTTTTGCGTGGTTTATAGGGAAAAAGATTCATGACTAACAACTGGAATACAAACTTTAGTAAAAAGGGTTGCTGGAGACATCACTTAAAGTATTAAACATTGTGCATGAAATTTTATACCATTGACATATTAAATAGAATGAAATATGAGCCTAACACCCTGGGAAAAAATCAGAACATCTCTTTCAAAAAACATTCCATCAAATCTCATCAATATTTTACCAGATAAATGGGAGAAAATTGGAGATGTAGCAATAATAAAACTACCCTCTGAACTTAAAAACCATTGGGAACAAATCGGCAAAGAATATGCAAAGGTTTTAAACTGTAGAACCGTCCTCAACGACATCGGTGGAATAGAAGGAATCTACAGGAAGCCAAAAGTCGAACATATTTATGGCTCAAAAGATACTGAAACAATTCATAAAGAAAATGGGATTCGATACAAGTTAGACCCGCAGAAAATCATGTTCTCCTCAGGTAACATGGATGAGCGAATACGTATGGCAACAATCTCAAATGAAGATGAGATAGTTGTCGATCTTTTTGCTGGTGTTGGATATTTTACTTTGCCTATGGCGGTTCATAGTAAGCCTAAGAAGATCTTTGCTTGTGAGCTTAATCCTGTTGCATATAATTACTTATGCGAAAATATTGTGTTAAATAATGTCTCAAATATTGTGAAACCTTTAAAAGGAGACAGCAGGAAAGTTGCTCCAGAAAATGTTGCAGATAGAGTTATTTTAGGATTTTTTGGGGAGATAAACAAGTTTTTACCTGCTGCACTTAAATGTTTGAAAGATTACAAAGGGGTTATCCACTACCATGATAAATTTCCGGATAAAATTATACCTGATAAACCATTAAAAATAGTAGAATCTACAGTTGAAAAATATGATAGACGATTAGAGCTACTAGGTTGTAAAAATGTTAAATCTTATGCCCCGGGTATTAGTCATTTTGTTTTTGATATACGAATAGGTGAAAAATGAAATTATTTGTTTATCATGCAAATGAGGATGATCCTGAGAAGTGTAGTGCGAAAAAACTAGCTAGATTTGGTTTTGTAAAACTTGAAACAAATATCAGAAAGACATCGAGAGATGCAATATTACTGAATCCTTTTGCTGAAAAAAGTCTCTCTAGAGAAGATTTATATTGCGCAGAGACAAATGGGATTTTAGCAGTTGATTGCTCCTGGAAAAACATAGAAAAAAGTTTTAAATATCTAAATAAGAAAAATCATCCAAGAGCCCTTCCTTTCTTAGTCGCTAGTAACCCTGTGAATTATGGTAAACCTTTCAAGCTTTCAACATTGGAAGCTTTTGCAGCTGCATTATATATACTAGGGGAAGATGAACTCTCCAAGGAAATATTGAAAATTTATAAATGGAGTCCGCATTTTTTAGAGCTAAACAAACAACCTTTAGAGGAATATAGAAAGGCGGATAACAGCACTGAGATAATCGAAATTATGAAGAATTACATATAAAAATTGTATTGCACTAATTTTAAGTAATTAAATACGTTGTCAGAGATACTGTTTAAATTGAGGGTTTTGTATGGGTAAAGATCTTACAACTTTTTTCAAACCAAAAAGCATAGCAGTTGTAGGGGCTTCAAAAGATTCCAGGAAAATTGGTCATGCTGCTTTGAAAAATATTCTTATATCTGATTATGAATGCGAAATCTATCCAATAAATCCAAAGGAAAAAGAGATCCTTGGTCTTAAATGTTACAAAAAACTAACAGATGTACCTAGGAATATTGATCTTGTTTTAATTTCAGTTCCAGCTCCTATTGTGCCACAGATTTTAATAGACTGTGTAAAAAAGAATGTTAAAAATGTGATTATTATTTCCTCTGGATTCAGTGAAGCAGGAAACCATGAACTAGAAGAAGAATTGAAAAAAATTATTGCAAAAACAAATATACGCGTGCTTGGTCCCAATGTAATGGGTTACAAAAACGCCTCTGACGGTTTAGATGCATCATTTGTCTTTGGTAACCCTAGGAAAGGAAATGTTTCATTGATTAGCCAGAGTGGCGCACTAGGAATCGGTATGATATACTTGGCTAATAACGAGTTTATGGGTGTTTCAAAAATAATAGGAGTTGGAAACAAAATAGACATCGATGATGATGATCTTATTGATTATTTCACCAAGGACCCAGATACAAAAGTAATAGGATTATACATTGAAGGTGTCAAAGACGGGCGAGCTTTTATGAATAGTATAAAAGCCTGTCATAAACCAGTTTTAGTTGTAAAAGCTGGGAGAAGCCTGGCAGGAACACGTGCAACAGCATCACATACGGGGAGTATGGCTGGTAGTGATGAAATCTACGATGCTGCAATAAAACAAGCAGGTGGAATAAGATGCAGAGATATTGTAGAATTATTTGACAGAGCACGAGCACTTGCAGGGCAACCGCCCGCTCAAGGTAACCGAATAGGGATAATCACAAATGGTGGAGGACTTGGCATCCTCTTAACAGATGCATGTGAAGCAAATGGCCTAATTATACCAAAACTTTCAAATAAAACATACAAAAAAATCGATAAAATACTACCTAATCTAATCAAACCAAACAACCCCGTAGACCTAGTTGGAGACGCTGGATTCTACAGATATGAAGCATGTACAAAAATAATGCTCGAAGATCCAAACATTGATGGAGTGATAGTAGCATCAGTACATGGAGGATATGCCCGGCCACGTGAGTTTACTGGCGCAATATTGAAAATGGTACGAGAACGAAAACTTCATGAGGAACACAAAAAACCAATACTAGCAACATGGGTAGGAGGAAAAGAATTCGAAGATCTAGTATGGGATCTAAAATCAGCAGGGGTACCAATATATCCCTCTTCATGGAGAACAGCACGTTCAATGCTAGCTCTATACCTTGAGGGGCAGAGAATAAAAAGAGAACAAAAAAATAGTTAACCTACCCATTCAACGCCTAATTCCTTCTCCCAATCAGGATGAGACCCATCCCATTTACCAGCTATATCCCTAGGAACACATTTTTTACAGATACCAATAATCTTAAAATAACAAGACTTACAAACTGATCTACCGCATTTTAAACATACAGATTCCGCAGTTTTTTCACCACATATTTCACACTTACCGGAGGGTTTCTTTTTAGAGAAATCCTCCTCATTTTCAGAACTTTCAATATCTTTTTTTGTTTCACTAATCCATTTTTTAAGTTCCTCATTCATAGAAATATCAGTATCCGCAGACATTTTAGCCTCCATAGATATAAAACAAAAAACAAATATCTATTATAAACTTTTATTCATCAAAACTATGAGTTAGATTTCCTATGAACAAAATTAGCAAAAAGATGAAAAAATGGCGTAATAATTAAAAGAGTTAAAATATGCCAAACAGAAAAACTATTGAAAAACCAGTTACCTTCAGAGAAACCTAAAACGCTTATTATGCTAGCTATAATTAAACTGAAAAACAAGGCACCTAGGATGAAATCAAGTTGATCAAAAGGAATCCAATTCTCACCACGGTTTTTACCAATTCTTCTTTTAAAAAAACTCTCAATAATATCCCCTAGTAAAGCACCAAAACAAATAGAAACAACAATTGGAATCATAAGAGGAAAACGCCCGAAATCATTCAAACCAAGAAAAGCAAAATCACTATTATTAGCATATATAGCAACGACAGAAAAACCAAAACCAGCAGTTATGCCAACAAATGCACCAGCATAAAAACCACGCCAAGTCTTACCACCACCTAGAATTCGTTTTCCATCCTTCCAGTTTTTACCAAAATCAATAGGTGTACCACCACCTACTAGAAGCGCACTTGCATTTGCAATATATGCAGGCAGTACAAGCCATAAAGCCTGAATAACTATCTCATAACTCATGATTTGAAAATAGGAATATAAGTTAGCTATAAAACAATGTTCGTTAAAAAATCAAAACCAAAAAAATCATTCTTTTCTACTGAGTTTTAAACCTTTATAACAAAACTTATTAGAGCGTTTAACAAGGCCTTTAAGCGCAAGATTAGAAAGACGGAAGTTCTCAGCTACCATGTTACCAAATTTTCCATCCTCACCAACAAAATCATAAATCTCATTCTCAAGTGTCTCAAAATCCTTGCTATTGAGTGATGCCACAGTAAAAATCTCACTTATCTCATTAACAGGACAAGAGATGTTAATGTTAAATGCAGAATAATAAGAACGATATTTTTTCTGAGGTTTACCATCGATCCCTTCATCGGGTGTTGTCCATTTAGTCTCCACGAGCTTCATCTTATCAAAATACTCAAGGGCATCCCCGCCCTCATCCCCATATTTACCTAATATATCACTCAATGGCTTCCAGTCTAATAAAAGTTCATTAAAAACTTCTTTTTTTATATTATTATCAAAAGCCCTTAAAAGTGGAACTAAGTCAGTCGAATCATTAACAACTTTTGTTCTTAACATAATAGCATTCTCTTTATATACCTAAAACAGAAGTTCACATATTTAAGACTTTTGTATGTATATTTTATTATTTTAATGTATAGTTAAAATGTTATTTTTGCTTATTTTTGAGTTTTTTATACTCTTTTTCAGCCAACTTATCCTGAAGACCAGTAGCCGCAAATGTACCAATAAAATGAGCGGTTATACCTATCTCGTAGTCAACAGTTGCAAACATAAAGCCATTATAGAAGGATATGGACTTGTCGGGATTTGAACCCGAGGCCTCCTCCATGCCAAGGAGGCGATCTTCCGAGCTGATCTACAAGCCCTTTTGTGAACGGCACTAAACAAAGTTCAGCAAATAAAATTTACGCAAAAAAAGTATTAGATATGATTTTTATTGCTAAATTAACAATGAAACAGAAAGATCTTGAAATAATCCTTCAAAAAGTCCCTAATTATGAACGTCCTAATCCATTTATCGAGCAATATATGACTCCAGCAAATATTGCTGCAGATATCATTTTTACTGCATTTCGATTTGGCGATATTCAAGATAAAAAAGTTGTTGATTTAGGATGTGGAACAGGTATCTTTTCATTTGGCGTAAAACTAGTAAATGCAAAAGAAGTAGTTGGAATAGATATTGATGAACAATGTATCAAAATTGCTAAAAATTATTCAGAAAAAATCAATGAAGATATTGAATTTATAACAAAAGACGTAAAAGATGTTGACATTGAATGTGACACAATAATTATGAACCCACCATTTGGCGCACAAAAAAGTAATCAAAAGGCTGATAGGAAATTTATTGAAAAAGGATTTGAAATATCATCTGTAATTTATTCCCTTCATCTGTCAAAAACAATTTCTTTTATGCAAAAGCTAGTCGCAGCTTTATATGGAGAGATAACACATTCAAAAGACTATATTTATCCCATAAAACATAGCCATACATTCCATAAGAAGAAAGTATTGAATCACGATGTCACATTACTTAGGATTATAACATAAACATAATTAATGGGATTTTTAATAGCACTAAAAAAGAGGTTGACTGACTCTTGGGATGTACGTAACCGAAAGTATAATAATATATTATTATATGTGCCTTCAATCTGAGTAATAGAAGAAAAAGCAAAGGAAAGTGATGTAATTGACGCGAACAAAAACAAAGAAATTCAGAGGTTCAATGACTCATGGGCGAGGGAAAAAAGCTGGCAGAGGAGCAGGACTACGTGGAGGAAGAGGAAACGCTGGATTATCAAAACATAGGTATATGTATATGTTAAAAAACATGCCAGATCATTTTGGAAGGCATGGTTTTAAAAGACCGAGAAGTATTGTTAAAAAAGACAAGGTAATTAATGTAGGTGAACTTGAGGAGAGATACCCTAGCAAGAAAACCATCAACCTAACAGATGAGGGGTTTGATAAGCTGCTAGGTGGTGGAAAAATATCCACAAAAATAAAAATAACAGTTAATTCTGCATCTGAGAAAGCAGTTGAAAAAATAAAGGAACAAGGCGGAGAAGTAATATTACCAGAACCTGAATTTGTAGAAAAAATACAAGAAGAAAATATAGTTGGGGAAGAAAGCGTAGAGGAAACAGTTGACGAAAACAAAGAATAAAAATATTGATTTGGGTTTGACGAATGGCAGAGGAAAAAAAAAGTCGATTATATTCCCTTAAACCACTTATTGAGAGATGGCCTGCTGTTACCAAACCAGAAGGGCATGTAAATTTTAGAACAAAGATTCTTTGGACATTGCTCTGTTTAGTTCTTTATTTTATTTTGACAAATATCATGATATTTGGTATGAAGGAACAGTGGATTGACTTATTTGAGCAGTATCGGTTTATTATGGCTGGTGCCTCAGGATCAATCATGCATCTAGGGATAGGGCCGATTGTTACAGCATCAATTATTCTACAATTATTCGTTGGAGCAAAAATAATCAAACTTGACCTAACTAAAAAAGAGGATAAAGCAATTTATCAGGGGACACAAAAAGTATTGGTCATAGTGATGATTTTTGTAGAGGCAATACCTCAAGTATATGGCTACTTAGCACCAAATGATGCATTAATTGGAATGGTTGGTGGTGAAGCGGCCAATGCTATAATCATTGGTCAGATAGTCATAGGCGCATTACTCGTATTTTTCATGGATGAACTTATTTCCAAATGGGGTATAGGCTCGGGTATTTCATTGTTTATTGCTGCAGGTGTATCGCAGGCTTTATTCACAGGTATGTTCAACTGGTTGCCTATAGGTAATGAACCAGCTCCCTCTATTGTAAGTTTGACTAATCCTCCTGCAGGTGTAATACCTGGGACCTATTTTTATGCAACAGAACTCTCACTTGGAGATATGGCAAGTTGGGGATATCAAACAGTTTTCTTAGGGCAACCAAGGTGGGGATATCAAAATGCTATAGTACCGCTAATTGGCACGATACTGATCTTTTTAATAGTTGTATATGCGGAGTCTTCACGTATAGAACTACCACTTGCACATGGCAGAGTGAGAGGCGCACGTGGGCGGTACCCTATTAGGTTGATTTATGCATCTAACATCCCTGTTATTTTAATGGCTGCTCTTCTTGCAAATATTAACATGTTTGCAATGCTTTTATGGAGGTCGAATCTGCCGCTACTAGGTCATCAAGGATGGCTGGGTAAATATGACTTCTCTTTAGGAACCACTCAGTCCATTGGTGGTGGAGCCTGGTATCTCTCTAGTCCTGGAGGAGTGAATAGTTGGCTTATGCCTATATTAGCAGGGGGAGATGGTTATCATAGTTCGCTACAAATTGCTCTAAAGGTTACAGTATATCTATCGATAATGATAATCGGTTCCATACTCTTTGCAAAATTCTGGATAGAAACAACAGATATGGGACCCTCTGCTGTGGCGAGACAAATACAAAGCAGTGGGATGCAAATACCTGGATTTAGAAGAGATCCAAGGGTTCTAAGGAAAGTTTTAGAAAGATATATCCCTGTGGTAACAGTAATCGGTGGTGCAACAGTAGGAGCGTTAGCTGGATTCGCAGATTGCATAGGAACCGTGGGTAAAGCAAGTGGAACAGGTGTACTATTAACCGTAGGTATAATAATAAGATTGTACGAAGACATAGCTAAGGAGCAAGCAATGGAAATGCACCCTGTACTGCGAGGGTTCTTTGGAAATGAATAAAGGTATAGGTGAAGAAACTATGGGAGTTATCGTAGTAACAGGGATACCTGGTGTTGGTAAAACAACAGTAATGAAAAAAGCTGCGGAAGGAATGAACATAAATTTTGTAACATTTGGAACAATAATGGAAGAAATCGCAAAAGAAACAGGACTAGTAAAAGATAGAGACGAGATGAGAAAACTGACGCTAAAACAACAAAAAGACTTGCAGATCAAAACAGCTGAAAAAGTAGCAAAAAAGGAAAATGTTATTGTTGACACACACTGCACGATAAAAACACCAAAAGGGTATATGCCTGGGCTACCTGAATGGGTGATAAAAAAACTCAATCCCACAGCAATAGTTATAGTTGAAGCTAATCCCGGAGAAATCTACAATCGAAGGGAAAAAGATCCAATTCGTAACAGGGACCCGGATACAAAAGAACAAATACATGAACATCAACAGATAAATAGAGCCGCAGCAATGGCGTACGCGGCATTAACCGGCTCAACAGTCAAAATAGTTTTTAACCATGACGATGCTGTAGATGCTGCAGTTGAACAAGTGGCACCTGTATTAAAATAAAGAAGATGAAAAACATGAGAAAATTAGATAATAAAGCACAAGGAAGCAACTTACTAATGCTAATGATCCTGATGATGCTAATGCTTTTTATAATGCCTACTCTAGGCCCAATACTTGGATATTACTTTGGCCTTGCTTTAGAACCAGTTATAGGTTTTAGTGGGCAATTCCCTGTATTGACATTATTATTTGCGGGCATGCTCGTAGTGACTCTTTCTTCTCTACTCACAAATTTCTTTACAGATTGGAAAAGAATGGGAGAATCACAAGAAACATCAAAAGCATTTCAAAAAGAAATAACAAAAGCACGAAAAGAAGGGAACACAAACAGAGTTAACAAACTTATGAAAATGCAGCCAGAAATGATGAAAAAACAAACGGAAGCCTCTAGTGGCATGATGAAACCAATGGTATTCCTAATAATATTCATATGGCCTATCTTTATGTGGTTACGGGTTTTCTTAACTAATCTACCGCATCATTATTTTACAGCCCCATGGGCTAACCAGGTCTCATTTTTCAGTTATCCTTTCCTATGGCAAGCATGGTTATGGTTATATCTTATATTCTCAATGGTTGTTGGCCAGGTGATAAGGCAGGGTCTAAAATATATTAGCTGGTCAGATTGGTGGAAGAACATAAAAGCTAAAATACGTCCATCTCCTAACAGATGACCAGAAACATGGCTGTACTTACAATAAGTGGGACGCCTGGCAGTGGTAAATCCACTGTTGCCCGGCTTTTAGAAAAAAAACTAGGAATTAATTGTGTCTATTCTGGGATGCTTTTTAGAGAGCAAGCAAATAAACATAACATGCCACTAGAGGAGTTTGGAAAATATTGCGAACGAAACAGTGAAATCGATAAAGAGCTAGATAATAAACAACTTGAAATACTGAGAAAAGGAGATGTTATTTTAGAGGGTAGATTAGCAGGTTGGATAGCACATCATAACAATATACCTTCCTTGAAAGTAATGATAGATGCAGATCTTCTCACAAGAGTTAAACGCATCGTCAACCGAGAGGAGGGAGAAGTAGAAAAAAGAAAAAAAGAAATCCTTAATAGAGAGAAAAGTGAATCCAAACGTTATAAAAACTATTACAACATAGACCTCAAAGACAACTCCATATATGATCTCGTCATCGATTCATCAAACAAAACACCTGGGCAAGTAGTAGATATCATAATTAAGAAAATCAAGGCATAAACACTTATTATATAACATTTTTATACTGGAAATATAAAATGAAGGACGAGCAAAATTTATTACCCTCAGATAAAAAAAGAAAAAGGATTATTAAATTTAAAGTAAAAACTAATCCTAAATATGGTAAAAAACCAGACGATAGAAATGTAAAAGAACTGTTGAACAATGGATTAATTAATCTAGATAAGCCCTGTGGTCCAACCTCTCATCAGGTAGATGCATGGTTAAAAGATATCCTTGAAATTGATAAAGTTGGTCATAGTGGTACACTTGACCCAAATGCAACAGGGGTCTTACCAATTGCGATTGGTGATGCTACAAAAGCCCTCCGGGCTTTACTTCCAGCGGGGAAAGAATACATTGGTATAATGAAGCTACATGAACAAGTTGATGAAGGCAAGATTATAACCACTTGTAAGAGTTTTGTAGGAGTGGTATCTCAAGTTCCACCGGTTAGGTCAGCAGTTAAAAGAGTGAAACGAAAAAGACGTATTTACTATCTGGACGTAATCGAGATAAAAGATAGAGACGTACTGTTTCGTGTTGGATGCGAATCTGGCACATATGTTAGAACTTTATGTGTTGATATAGGGAAAAAGCTTAGTTGCAGAGCACATCTCAAGGAATTAAGACGTACTTGTGTAGGACACCTATCAGAGAATAAAGCCTATAATTTGCAGGATATAAAAGACTCGTATGCTTTTTGGAAGGAAGATGATTCTGATGAGTTAATTCGTTCAGTTATTCTACCTATGGAAAACTCTATCGCTCATCTACCAAAAATTGTCATACGTGATTCCGCTGTGGATGCTTTATGTCATGGTGCAAATCTAGCAGTACCTGGTGTAGCAGAGATTGATTCAGATATCAAAAAAGGTGATATGGTTGCAATTTTAACTTTAAAAGGAGAGGGAGTCGCACTAGCAACTACTTCAATGAGTACAGAGCAGATAATCGATAAAGATAAAGGAGTATGCACTAATATTGAAAGAGTTTTAATGAAAAAAGGAACATATCCGTCTATCTGGAAAAAATCTTAAAAGAGAGGTTTGTTTCATGTATTCGTTTTTGCCGAGGTGGCCCAGCCCGGAACGGCGCGAGCTTGGAGAGCTCGTGAGGCTCTGCCTCACGGGAGTTCGAATCTCCCCCTCGGCGTTAACTATTACACTAAAAACGAGGGAAAAATGTTCGACGATATGAGAATAGATGGAAGAAAGTTAATATCAAGCTTTCAAACTTTTTATGTTTCAAAAGAAAAAAGCCATAGTGCTTTCATCCCGAAGATTATTAAACTTGGTAAAAAAATAAAAGAACTAGGGTTACTAAAAGAGAACGCGGGAACGATTAGTTTAGGGTACGGTAAACGTATGCTCATTAATGCGAGCTATACAGACTTAGGAGATATCCAAACAGAAGATATAGTTGAAGTTGTTGATTATGACCCGGTTAAAAAAATAGCGCTAACAATAGGAGAAAAAATACCAGATGAAGAAACACCCGTCCATTGGATTGTTCAACATGCAAGAGAGGATATCAACACGATTATACAGATTAATGGTGAGAACATCATCGAACGATTTTCCAACTTTTTACCTGCTACAGAAAAAGAACAACCTTCCGGAACACTTGAGCAAGCAAAAGAAACTTTGAAAACATTACGAACAAGTAACAACAAAAACATCATCTTGAAGAATAAAGGAGTAATCTTCGTTGGTCATAGTCTGAAAGAAGTTGAAGATTTAATCATAAAGACATCTGAGGAGACAAAATGAAAGTTAAAGGGAAACATTACCGAGCTCTTTGGTTTGAAAAAGACACTATCAAGTTCATTGATCAAAGGAAACTCCCGTACAAATTTGAGATATTTACTGCAAAAAATGTTGAAGATACTGCATTTGCTATAAAAGACATGGTAGTACGTGGCGCACCTGCTATAGGCGTAGCAGCAGCATATGGAATGGTCCTAGGAAAAAAAGATATAGAAAAAACAGCTGAGAAACTACGTAAAACACGCCCTACGGCATATGATCTCTTTTATGCCATTGATTATATGATTCGGGAGACCAAAGATGGAAAAGATCCTTTAGAAGCAGCAAATGAGTATGCAGACGACCTTGTTAATCGATGCAGAAGAATAGGCGAAAACGGGGGAAAACTAATCAAAAATGGTATGAAAATTTTAACGCATTGTAACGCTGGTGCACTTGCAACAGTTGACCATGGAACCGCCCTTGCACTATTTCGCATCGCCCATAATAAAGGTAAAAAGTTTTTTGTATACGCTGATGAAACAAGACCTCGCTGCCAAGGACTACTGACCGCCTGGGAGCTAGAACAAGAAGGAATAAACCATGCAGTTATAGTAGATAATGCCGCTGGGTATTTCATGAAAAATGGTGAGATTGATATGGTTATAACTGGTGCAGATCGAATAGCAAAAAATGGTGATTTTGCAAATAAGATTGGGACATATGAGAAAGCGGTTCTTGCCTTTGAAAATAATATTCCTTTTTATGTTGCAGCGCCTGTTAGTACTTTTGATAAATCAATTAGGAATGGAGATGAAATCGAGATTGAGCAGAGAGGACGAGAGGAACTAGCAGAAATTAATGGTAAAAAAATCTTTCCAGATTGGACTCAGGTGAAAAACCCTGCTTTTGATGTAACACCTAGTAAATATGTTAAAGGTTTTATTACAGAAGATGGCATAAAAAAATTATAATTTTAATTTTCATCAGCTAGTTGATAAAGAATTCCTGAAGCTCTGACTAAGTCTTCTTTTTTTACAATGCATAGCATTTCCGGTGGACAGGTTACAAATTCTACTATGTTGATGTTGTTTAGTGCTAGTTCGTTTGCAAGTATTGCTAGTATTCCTGGTGTTTTTTGCATTTCTGGGTGGATGTGTATATTTATTTCAGCTAAGCCCTCTGTTTTTGATATTATTTTGTCTTTTGGAAATAATGTTATTACTTTTTCTAAATCTTTTTCGTCTAGTAGTAGTCTTATTGATTTGTTTGCTTGTGTTACTCGTAGTACGTCTCCTTGTACGTAGTGTATGAAGTTGAAGAGTTTTGGGAGTGTTTTTTGTACGTCTGTGTCTTTTATTAGTGATATTTCTGCTAGGTTGCTTTTTGTTGAGATGTTTACTGTTTGTCCAAACATTTTTTGTGCTTTGTTGAAGATTTCTTCGTGTTTTGTGATTCCGTATCTTCGTATTGCTACTATTACTGCGTCTAGTGATGCGTTGAGTTTTTTTTCTGTGATTATGTGTCTTGCTAGTGCACTAGTGTTGATTAATCCGATACTCATGTTTTTTCGTATACTTGGGCTATTGTCAATAATTTTCCATACTTCATGCGTAATATTTGACATATTTTACTAATATCTGTAATAGTATATAATTTTTTTGTATTTTTAGTCAGAAATTGTATATAATTACTAGGTTTTTGACTGAGAAATGGGTGGAAAAATTTGAATGAAAGAATTAAAAAGAAGATCATAGCAATCGAGCTAGTAATGTTAGTCCTAGTCTCTACAGTAGTAGTTTATGTTAATCTGGATAAACTTGAAAATATTTTTTCACAAACTGGAACTATTGTATCACAAGACGACACTTCTAAACAAGAAGAAGTAGATCCTATCACTGAAAAAGTTACAGAATTGATACAGCAACTAGATGAATCAATGCTCTTAGGCTATCTTCAAAAAATAACTTCTTTTGGACCCCATCCTACTGCTCGGAAAATTCTAGGCAAAATTTTTTATTTGCCAATTGAGAAGCTTCGTGAACATCTTATAAAAGAGTTGAAAAGTATGGGTTTAGATGTTAAAACTCAAGCTTGGGAACAAGAGTCAACTTTACGCAATCTATGGGTACCAAGATGGTTTTTTGGATGGTTTGAAGGCGAAAACATAGAAGCTACTCTACATGGTACAGATAAAAGTAGTGATGAAATATATATTATTACTGCCCATTATGATAGCTGGCCACGTTCCCCTGGTGCAAATGATGATGGTTCTGGTGTAGCAACAATTCTTTCTATGGCTAAAATTATGAGTCAATACTCATTTAACCATAGCGTGTGTTTTTTATTGTTTGATGGAGAAGAACAGGGGCTTTTAGGTAGTTATGCTTATTCTAAAGAATGTAATAAGAAAGACAAGAACGTTATTGCTGTAGTAGATATTGAGG
>Ga0315555_1000487_pt1 | contig 27927 bp, 28 predicted proteins | sample SalMarSW160380MG_FD_202113 | JGI IMG/M metagenome (GOLD analysis project Ga0315555, IMG submission 202113) | Salt marsh sediment microbial communities from the Plum Island Ecosystem LTER, Massachusetts, United States - Salt Marsh Sediment SW1603-80 ... | reverse complement strand
AGTCGTATGGGTTACATATATGAGCCGTGTGCTTTGATTTTCAGCATTCAAAGGGAGGGGGGGTATATGTGCCGGGTGTTATGCTCGTCAGTGAACAACTGTTGGTGTATACGAGCAGATTGTTTTCCTCCTCAGCACGCAACGGTGGCAAATCGGGTTTTTGCGGCATATCTCCTTTCCATGTTTTACGATTAGGGCGTGGTATTCATTGTAGAGGCTCTCATCACGGGGAAGCTCTTTGATGAATAGCGCCTGAATGGTATCGTAGGGCTCATTCCCCGTAAGCATACCGAGCCTGTTAAATATACGTCTGGTATAGGAATCGACGACGAATACAGGGATGTGAAATGCATAGAGTAGTATTGAATCGGCTGTTTCAGGCCCGATTCCCGTTACTTTGAGGAGAGAATTACGGTCCGGAAGCCTTCCCGCATCGAAAATCTTTTTGAAGTACAGACTGATTTCTTTCAGCCGCAGGGCCTTCTGATTGAAGTATCCTGACGGCCTGATTATCTCTGCAAGTTTGGAAGGTTCGATTTCAATAAGCGCATCCGGATTGAGCAGGCCTCGTTTTCTGAGGCTTTCAAGCGCAGCTTCGGCGTTTTTCCAGGTTGTGTTCTGCGTGAGCAGGGCGCCAATTGCAATCTCAAAGGGAGAATCATCATTCGGAAAGTACGTGCCCCCGACAGGCCACCATCCCTGCGGCCCGTATTCTCGCATAAATTCCTGAAAGATCTCCACGATGAATGAAGGGCGAGCCACCGGAAGAATTTTTCCTCTCTACACCTCTTTTTTCAGGAGCTCTTTTCTCCTGCTGAAGGCCAGGGATAGCGCCCGCGGAAGAGAATCGGTTTTCAGTCCTTTAAAGGTAAGAATACCGTCTTTTACAACACCCCGCTTGCGCAGTTTTCGCGTGACGTACCGGATATACTTCATGTACTTGACATTCAGCAGCTTCCATATGAAGAATCCGACTCGAGAGGCAAGCCAGTGCAACAGCTTTCTGCTGTAGAAGTACCGGTATCCGTGTATGAGTTTGTTCTGAAGCTTCAACGGGCTAATATTTTTAGGCAGAATAACCGAGTGGCTGCCATCGTAATAATCCCAGTCGTTGATGTAAATCCTGTTCGCATCTTTCATCTGGTCGTAGAGCTTAGTGCCGGGTATTGGAAACAGGATGGAAAACTGCGCCGTCGAACTGCCGGATTCCCTGCTGAAGTGTATTGTTTTTTCTATGGTCTGTTCTGTATCGCTGTCCGCGCCGAGAATGAACATAGAATGCACGTTGAGGCCTTCATTGACCAGCGTACTCACGGACTCCTTGATAAGTGGAACGGTCTGGCTCTTGTGATAGTCTTTCAGAGCTTCCGGATTGACGGATTCAACCCCGATGAAAAGGGTGACGCAATTCGCCCTCTTGAGCATTTGCACTAGCTCTTTATCTCGGGCGACATGCACGCTGAACTGGCTGGACCATCTGAAATCAAGGTCAGCTCTGATCATCTTTTCAAGGAATATCTTCGTTTTTTCATGATTTGCGGCAAAGTTATCGTCGTAGAAGAAACCGTGCCTGAATCCTTCGTTATACCTGATCATCACCTCTTCCATCACAAGGTCGGAATCCTTGATACGGTACCTCCTCCCGAACATCTTTGTAACGGAGCAGAAGATACAGTCGTAGGGACAGCCCCTCGAAGCCATGAGCGGGGCGAAGGTCATTTTTATCTTTTTATTTTTATAACCGTATCCCTGTAGAAGGCTGAGGTCCATGATGGGAACGTCGTCGATATTCACACGGGTTCCCTGCACCATAGGGTCAGTGGCACGACCCTCGAACATGTCCAGGACGACATTTTCACCCTCTCCGACACATACCTGGTCTGCATGCTGAAGCGCTTCCTCGGGAAGGGATGAAGGGTGCGGACCTCCCATGATTACCTTTTTATCGGGAAACTGCCTCTTTATCGCATCCGCAATTTTATAGGCCCTCTTTGCAGTGTGTGTAATAGCAGTCAGGCCGACTATATCCGCTTCCCGCAGATAGGGATGGAGCTCATCGGTCTTTTCGTTGTATACCCTCACTATGTCTTCTTTGAAGACTTTCACCTCATGTCCGTTGTTTTTTAACATTGTGCCGAGAAACAGGTTTCCCAGCAGCGGAAGTTTGGTGAGGAAGAAATATACATTAATTGGCGGCCGTGGTTCAACAAGCGCAATCTTCATATTTTCCTCCAAAATTGCTGCCCTCATAAATAATTTATGATAATATAGGCACGTGAACTTGTCAATTGTAAAGGGAGCAATTTTATCGTTTGCCTGTACAATAAATCAGTTTTAATTGATGAAACCATATATCGCAGACGAAGTAAACATTTTTATTTGTAGATGAGCAATAAAAAAAGTTGTACTTTATGGAGCGGATAAAATCGAATGAGAGCTGCTGTCCTCGGTGCGGGATATATGGGAAGTGCTATTACGTTTCCGCTGTGTGATGCCGGCTGGGAGGTGCGGCTGTGGGGCACCTGGCTTGATGATGAAATAATCGAGCAGAGCAGGCATCATAATCATCCGAAATTGAAGAAGAGATTGCCTGAAAAAATAGGATTGTATGGTTCATTGGAACTTGAGGCGGCGATAGAAGGCGCCGATATCGTATTTATTGCTGTCACAAGTGAAGGTTTTATTCCGGTATTTGAACGTTATCTTTCGGCCATCGCCGAAAAAGAGCGTGCCTCACATGCCGGGAACACGAATGCCGGAAGACAGGTCTTCTTAAGAAGACAGGCTGTCTGTGCCCTGACAAAGGGTTTTGTCAGGTACAGAGGCCGTGTATGCCGTATTTCTAAAGCTGCTGAAAAAGTATATGAGGAAAATGTAGGGGCAAAAAGGCCACCAGGTGAATCAGCAGGTATGCGGTGGGCTTCGATCGGTGGACCTGTCAAAGCGGTTGAACTTTCTAACAGGATACCGACGGCGGCAGTTTATGCAACGAGAGACGGGAGTTTAAAAGATATGATTGCCGCGATCGAGACGGGCTATTATAGAATATGCATGAGTGAAGATCGGTGCGGGGTCGAGCTTTCATCGGCCCTGAAAAATATATATGCTATTGGTGTCGGGATTTGTGACGGTATGCACAGGGCTTCAATGTTTTCGGGTTTGTACCATAACTATAAGGCCCTGCTCTTCAACCAGGCTCTGCGGGAGATGGCGCTTCTGGTCCAGGCCGCAGGTGGACGCAGGGAGACGGTTTTTGACCTGGCAGGCATCGGAGACCTTTATGTCACTTCTGCGTCAGGGAGAAACGGGAGGTTCGGGGAGCTTGTCGGCGAAGGGGTTCCCGCTCAGGAAGCGTACAATACGATGATAGAGCAGGGGGAGTATCCCGAAGGTTATAATACTCTGAACCTCGGGTACGAGTTCGTAGAAGACCTCGGTACATGTCAGATGAAGGGCCTTCCGCTGATGAAGGCCCTCTACGAAATCATTTTCCGCGGTAATGAGTGCGGCACAAGGATACAGGCGGTTTTATCGTCAATCGGAATCGAGCGGTGAAGAAACTGCATGCCGGTATTTAATTGATAAAGCCGGAAAGAATAGAATAGAAACAAGTAATGGATATACAGGGGGGAAATGGTGGCATACACAATCGGGGAAATTGCAGAAAGGTTGCACGGGAGAGTGATCGGCAATTCGAAGCTCTCCGTGCATCAGGTAAGCACGCCTGAAAATATGGAGGAGGATTCTATCGTTTTTATCAGGGATAAAAAAACGTGGAGAGAGATCCATCCAGATGCATCGGTCTGTCTGGTCGTATCATTTGATCCTGATGAAAGCAGAAATACGAATTATATCGTTATCGAACCGGACAAAAAGGATGAAGTGTTTATATCTCTCCTGTCAATTTTTCAAGCGGATGATACTATCAGTGACGGAATTGCGGACACGGCAGTAGTTGCTGCGGGTGCAGTTTTAGGAGCTGATGTTTCGCTGGGCGAATATACAGTCATTGGTGATAATACCGTGATCAAGGAGGGAAGCTCGGTCGGCCCGCATGTCTTTATCGGACGAAACTGCGCGATTGGAAAAAACTGCACGATATACCCGAATGTAAGCATTTACCCGAACACTGTAATCGGTGATGATGTCATTATTCATGCAGGTGTGGTAATCGGCAGCGACGGTTTCGGATACTCTCCTGTAAATCATGAACACCGGAAAATCCCGCAGATCGGCGGAGTCGAGATCGGCGCCCGCGTAGAGATCGGTTCGAACACAACGATTGATCGGGCGACTATCGGTATGACGATAATCGGCGATGGCTCGAAAATAGACAACCTCGTTCAGATAGCCCATAATGTCGAGATAGGAAAAAACGTCATTATTTGCGCGCTGTGCGGTATATCCGGAAGCGTTAAGATCGGAAACAATGTCATCCTCGCCGGAGCGGTGGGGCTCAAAGATCATATTGTCATAGAGGACAACGTGTACATAGGGGCAAAGGCGGGGGTGATGGAGAAGGTCGTAAAAAAGGGCAGAAGGATGCTCGGCACCCCTGCCGTGGATTTCAAGGCGGCAATGGAGTATTTTGCCATGCGGCCGAAATTGAAACAGATGTTCAATGATATACGGATGATCAAGACAAAACTCGGGTTGTAAGTATTTTTTCTTTTTATGTACCCGGACATGAGCCTGCCAGGGTAACCGTTTGACTCTGCCGTAGCTGCGTGTTCGGATTATACACGGCTGCATCTTTGTGGCTCAGATACGAATCAGCCTATATAGTGCAAGGTATTATATCGACTGCAGCCATCCGTTTTCAAGCCCGTAGGTTTTGAGAAGTTCGACCGCTTCACGGTATTCCTCCGACGTGATTTTTCTGTTCAATTCGGGGATCGAAACCGACCTGTACGCGGGAAAGTATTGCCCCATGAGGCTTACATGAATTGTCGGTGAAATCTCTGCAATGGATTTGAGAACATCGTCGGTTCGGCCAATGCCTCCGGGGAGTATGAGGTGGCGGATGATAAGCCCCTTTAACGCTACCCCGTTTTCATCGCATTCAAGATTGCCGACCTGCCGGTACATCTCCCGTACCGCGTCCATGTTGATGGAGACGTAATCTGGAGCATTCGAGTATTTTTGGGCGTTCTCACTGCTTCCGTACTTCATATCAGGAAGGTACACATCAACCAGGCCTTCGAGCAGCTTCAATGTACCGACCAGTTCATATCCGCCGGAATTGTACACAACGGGCAGATAAAGCCCCCTCTCTTTCGCACTGATGAGGGCTTCGATTATCTGCGGCACGAAATGAGTCGGCGTCACGAGGTTGATATTGTGTGCGCCCTTTTTCTGGAGCTCGAGCATGCAGTCTGCCAGCTCGGCAATTTGTACTTCCTTTCCGTAGCCGAGCTGGCTTATCGGGTAGTTCTGGCAGAACAGGCATGAAAGCGGGCACCCGCTGAAGAACAGCGTGCCCGATCCTCTTGTCCCGGAAATAGGCGGCTCTTCGCCATGATGTATCGTGCAGCTCGCGATTTTCGGCAGATACCCGGACCTGCATCTTCCCTGTTCACCGCGGAGCCTGTTCACCCCGCAGGCGAATGGGCACACCGTACACGATCGAAGAAGTCGACGAAGATTGTTTACGGTTTGTTTTTCATATGGGTTAGTATGTTTGTGATTCATATGTTGTTCAGCTGGATTGATCGAGGTAGTTTTGCACGGCCTTTTCTCTTGATTCGAGTTTTTCGAGATGCCCCGTAATGATGGCTCGGTAGTCGAGTTCGCCGGTCTGGATGAGGTAGAGCTCGTCCTCCCAGGTATCTATGTTTATTCTACCCGGGTATTTTTCCGCTTCTTTTGCATATTTCAGTGTTTCATCCCAGTAGTTGTAGGAGATTTCGTAGAAGTATCGTGCAATACCGAAACTTTTTTTCAGTTGTTTGGCATACTGCAGGTTGAAGAAGTACACATGCTCTTTATCAAACCGACGCGCAAGCTGGAGATAGCTGTCGATGATGAGAAGGTTTACATGCATCTTGAAAAGCTCCTGGTACCGAAGGAAGTCGGTTTTTGATTCTATTTTTGCTAGGCTTCTTACCGGATTATCGAAAGGCGCCTTCAAGGCCCACTGCATAAATCGGATGTTTCGCTCGAGGCTCGGATTTACCTGGTAGAGGTTCATTACGTAGAGGTAAAACTCTTCAGCATAGTACAGCCTGCGTGCACTCGATGTCGTCGGAACAGCAATACAGAGTAAAAAAAGGACTGTTGCAAGTATGCGCTTCATCTCATATTGTACATCGACATTCATTTTGATAATCTTGAATTGACCAGGACTTTTTAATGTGCTATTCTTGAGATTAATTTTATCCTTATTTTCCGATTCGATATATGCTTAAATATCCAACATTTGGAACAGAGGAAAATTTACATGCCAGACGATGAACGAACCGGCCTCACATTCGACGATGTTATGCTCATGCCGCAGTACTCTGAAGTAAATCCCGCCACGGTGGACGTTTCCAGCGACCTGGGCCGGATTTCCATAAAAATTCCCCTCATTGCTGCTGCAATGGATACGGTATCCGAATACAGGATGGGAACGGCGCTTGCGCGTGAGGGGGGATTTGCAGTTATACATAAGAACCTGTCCATTGAAGAGCAGGCAGGGGAAGTCGAGAAGGTAAAGCGGTCGCAAAGCGGCATGATCATCGACCCGGTTACTCTTTCCCCCACTGCACCGATCAGCGAAGCACTGGCTATTATGAAGAACTTCAGAATATCCGGTATACCCATTACCGAGCGGGGAAGGCTTGTCGGTATTCTCACAAACAGGGACCTTCGGTTCATCGCCGATTTCGATCAGCCCGTGCAAAACCTCATGACGAAGGACAATCTGATTACCGTACCGGTCGGGACCACGCTTGAACAGGCCAAGGAGCTTCTCCAGAGATACAGGATTGAAAAACTGCCGATTGTCGATAAAAACCGCAATCTCAAGGGGCTGATAACCATCAAGGATATACAGAAGGCGATAGAGTTTCCGAACTCTGCTCTCGATGACAAAAAGAGGCTTATCGTGGCCGCTGCAGCCGGCCTGACGGAGGATCTCTTCGACAGGGTCGATGCCCTTGTCGCGGTAAATGTGGATGCTGTTGTTATCGATACTGCCCACGGTTATTCAAAACGTGTTCTCGATGTTTTAAAGAGGCTTCGGAGGCGCTATAAAGATTTTTTTATCATTGCAGGTAATGTGGCAACAAACGAGGGCACCACAGCACTGATAGAAGCGGGAGCGGATGTTGTAAAAGTGGGTATAGGTCCCGGATCCATCTGTACAACCCGCGTTATTGCGGGAGTCGGAGTGCCCCAGCTCACGGCGGTAATGGACTGTGTGAATGCTGCTAAAAAAAGAGGGATTCCTGTTATTGCAGACGGCGGCATCCGCTATTCCGGCGACATTGTCAAGGCTCTTGCCGCAGGTGCCGATGCGGTGATGTTGGGGGGACTGCTTGCCGGCACTGACGAAAGCCCCGGCGAGAAGGTTATCTATCAGGGCCGGGCCTTCAAGGAGTACAGAGGCATGGGTTCAGAGGCGGCTATGAGGCAGGGTTCTTCGGACCGGTACTTCCAGGAGGGCAGTCAAACCTTCGTGCCGGAGGGAATCGAGGGACTCGTACCCTACAAGGGCAGCGTGCGGGATATAGTGTTTCAGCTCGTCGGCGGTATCAGGGCGGGCATGGGCTATGTAGGCGCGCGCAATCTAAAGGAGCTCAGGGAAAAGGCTCGATTTATGAGAATGAGCTTCTCATCACTGAAGGAAAGCCATGTCCACGACGTGCAGATGACGAAAGAACCTCCCAACTACTACCCACCGGAGTATGAGTAATGCTTTCCATCCTTTGTTCGAAATAAATATAGGATAGTATCTTTATGCCCGGGATAGCAGGCGTCTGCAGGGGATGTGTATTTTACCACTGCAGCCCGAAATTGAGTACGAGGTTTTGGGCGGGGTTTGCTCCCGGGTAGGCGCCAAGCTCATCAACATAGTAGGCGAGGCCGATACGGAAGAATTTCAAATTAAAGCCCACGCCACCCGTCAAATACCCGCCGTCGATTCCGCCGAGGAGGTCTATGACACCGAGTGTGTTGAACCGCACACCGAACTTGAAGTTCGAAAGGAACGACGAGTAATCGAGGAGATCGGAATAGTCGAGGGCCAGTACCAGATTTTCAGGAACATTCGCCTTCTTGAAAAAGTAGAGCGGGTAAAAAGCGGTGCCGAATGAAATTCTTGGCTTGATCATGCTGTCTGAGTACGATGAACTCCCGCCGCTGATATTCTCCCATGTAGTGAAACGGGTGCCGAAAAAATCCTTTGCCGTTACACCAAAATGAAGGTAGGGAAGCGGTTTGTACAAAAGCCCTGCATCCGAACCGAATGCGACGGATTTTGCCAGTGGGACCCCGGATGCCCCTTCAATAGTGTCGATGACGTCTAAAAGTGTTCCATCAATCTGGGATTTTATACGCAGTACCACCTTCATGTTGATGCCTGCGTAGAGGCCGTGCAGAATCGGGACGTCTCTGCCGTAGCCACCGACAAATCCGATATCCGAGTATGATAGAAAATCAGCGGTCGGCATAATCCCGCCCGGTCTCGTGGTGAGCAGTATGCTTACATTATCGTAGAATGAAAATCCAAAATTGTTCCCCACTCTTCCAAAGTATACGGGGCCTGCAATGCCGGATGAGATGGTCGTGTCCGAAAGATAGCTTGTAATATTAGAGCCGGATGTGATGTTTTTGCCCGAGATAATGGCACTGTATACATCGAGTGCGGAATTATCCACATTCATCTTTACGCCGAGAGAAAACACGGATACTATGCCGTTCTCCACAACACCGTATCCTGCGGGGTTGTAATATACGGCGTTTTCATCGTTGGAAACGGCGGTATACGCGTTGCCCATCGCCCGCACCATTGGAATCAGAGGTTGGGCGGGAGGTTCTGTGTTGTCGATACCAAAGAGCGTCGCTGCAGGTAGAAACAGAAGCACACAGGCTGCCCTTTTTAAACGCGAATACTGTAATCTTTTCACAAAATGCCCCCGCTTATCGATCCTGTATTTCTGTATATAAGTATCGGGTCATCACTATTTAACTTGATCCGCCCTTATATCTGCAGTATTACGAGAGTGCCGCTTTATTCAATCCGTTTGTGACCCAGCCGTTGATATTGTCCTTCAGGGACGTGATATCCATACCTGAAGGCGGATCACCCTCCAGTGCTTTCAGCGCATCGAACGCATTCTGAAGGTAGCTGAGCATGCTACTGCCCTCACTGGTGCCGGCTACATACTGCCTCAGGCCGTTATTCGAGGCCGTACTCCAGGTATCCATATTAAACGGGTGAACCACTGCAGCGCTTGCGCCGGTTATAATCGCTCCGTACTCGGTATTCAGCCCTGCCGCGCTGGTATCGTTCCACGGCAAAGTATTATAGTCCTGTGCGATCTTTTTGGTGCCCGCACTGGTTGCTGCCATCATGTTTGTTTCATACGCTTCGACCAGAATACCCCGGTCAACATCGGAGCCGGCATTGTCAATGGCTGAGTTGTAGTCATCAGCCGCTTTCTCGACATTATCGAAGAATGTACCGTACTCGTCATCCTGGACGACCGATGTTATAACATCCGAAGGATCGTCGAATGCAAGGTTGCCATCGATAAGGCCCTTGATGAGTGCATTGAGGTTCGGAGAAGCCTGTTTGAGATATGCAGATGCCCTGCCGATATACGCGTCGGTCAGCTTGTTTCCGGATGCGCTGTTGATGACATCGGTAAAATAGGCGATTGCCTTTTCGTAGTCACCGTCGGCAAGGGCATTGTACCCGGCATCAAGTTTTGCATCGTTTCCCATCTTGTCCGGATTTACGAACGGGCTGAAAATATTTATAGGCTTGCAGGAAGCGAGAAAAACAACACCGGCAATCAGCACAAGAAACAGTATGGATCGTAGATGTTTCATTGCATCTCCCTTCTATATAATAACTTCAAATAAGTTATCTTTGATACCCGGTCCTGCCAGGGATACATCCTGCAAGGGATACATCCCGCCAGGGAGGTACGCCACTTTAAAATAGTTTTGGTCCCGTTCGGACATATTCAAAGCCTATCGGGTAAAGGCTTATATACAAGATTATAGCACAGTTGTTGTATATATTCAATACGACCGCTATCAGTTAAAGGGGTTAAAACCCTGTTGCATTTTTTTTAACGGTCAGTATAATAGAGTGAATGCTGCCGTTACAGACCACAGAGTAGACACCTCTTGCATGTCGCGGAGAACATGGTGCCTTCCGGCGGCAAATCACCATAATGAAAAAATATAGACAAACGTGTTTTTTTAAATTCGTTCCCTTGCTTTAAGATTATCGGCACGAGTGTACAAACACATCGGGAGTTTTTTTAAACGGGGATAAAGCAACACAGGAGGCTGATAATAAAAGAAGCCTCCCCGAAAAGGAGGAAAACGGGGAGGCAAAAAAAAGAGCATCTCCTAGGGGAGTCGAACCCCTGTTGCCGGGATGAAAACCCGGTGTCCTAACCACTAGACGAAGGAGACATATGAGCCGCGAAGGAATCGAACCTTCGACCCACGCCTTAAAAGGGCGTTGCTCTACCAACTGAGCTAGCGGCCCTGTCTTCGGAAAATATAGTAACCATAAAACGTGTGGTCAAGAATAATTTGGGCTGAGCTGCTTATAACGAACACTGCACGGGAACAGGGAGACAGAATGTGTATAGTATGACCGGATTTGCTTTCAAGAATTTTGAGTTTGAGGACTGCACACTGTTCATTGAGATAAAGTCTCTGAACAACAAATTCCTGGAAATGCGTATCAAGCTCCCATTTCAGATGGAATTTTTCGAAGAAATTATCAGGAGTATCGCCAAAAAGCGTGTCAAGAGAGGGAAACTCGATATAAACATTCGTGTTGTTGCCAAGGAGCAGATGGAGTACCATTTTGTGCGCGAACTCCTTCAAAAGTATAGCGGAATAATGCGTAAACTCGAGGAGGATACCGGGTATTCTTTGGATATCTCTGTTTCCGAACTGCTTTCTCTGGCGTCTTTTTTTAACAGTTACAGCGATATTGCCGCCGTTTCAATCTCTGAAGATGCGTTACGCGAGGCGTTTGTTCAAACGATTGAAGAGTTCCAGGATTCCCGCCTTCGTGAAGGTGAGAATGCAAAGGAAGATATAACGGCGTACATTCATGCAATCCTGGAATCCGTTGAGTCGGTGGAGCGTATGTCTCCGGCTATTATTGATAAATACAAAACCCAGCTTCAGGAAAAAATCAACGAGCTTATCAGCGGTAAGATGGACGAAACAAGGGTGCTCATGGAAGTCGGTGTTTTTGCCAATAAAATCGATATAAGTGAGGAGATATCGCGTATAAAGGGACACCTGAAAAAGATGCTTTCTATCATTCAGAAAGACGGCTCCTGCGGCAGAGAGCTTGATTTCATGTCGCAGGAGGTGAACAGGGAAATCAATACCATCGGAGCAAAAGTTCCCGATTACGCTATTTCAGAGAAAGTCGTCGATATGAAAACGAGTCTTGAAAAAATCAAAGAGCAGGTGAGAAATATTGAATAAAGAGGGGATCCTTCTCGTAATTACCGCGCCATCAGGTACAGGAAAGACGACCATTTACCGGAAGTTGATGGAAAAGAGGTCTGACCTGTCGTTCTGTGTTTCATGCACAACCAGAAAAAAGCGGCGCGGTGAGAGGGAGGGGGTGGATTACCACTTTATCGACAGGAAAGATTTCGAGGGAAAGGTGAAGCGGGGAGACTTTATCGAATGGGCTGAGGTTCACGGGGGACTCTATGGTACTGATAAAAAAGCGTTTGCAAAATGCATTAAAGGTAGCAGAGTATGCATCTTCGATCTCGATGTCCAGGGTGCGCTGAATTTTATGAAGGAATTTCCGGAGGCGGTAACGGTATTTATTGAACCGCCCAGTATCGATTCCCTCAATAAGCGTCTTCTGATGAGGGGAACGGAGGATGCGGGCACAATCAAAAGACGTCTCGATAATGCAAAGAAGGAGCTTGCAAAAAAGAATTACTTTCAGTATATTGTAGTGAATAAAAAAGTTGATAATGCTGTTGATGAGATAGAGAGAATTATCGACAGAGCATTGAAAAAAAAGAGGAGCTGACACATGCTTCCTGTTTACAAAATAATTAATTATACTGAAAACCGGTACCTGCTCGCGAGGGCGGTAATGATTCGCGCACGGCAGATAAATTTTTTGGGTGATGACAAGATAGAAGAATATGGGGGCAAAATCGTGTCGCTTTCACTGCAGGAAGTACTCGATGATGAAATCAAGTATAAACTCAATACCGTGAAAAAGTGAGAAACGGCATCTCCATGCCGAAGTCTCTCAGTACACACCCGCCGCATTCAACCGCACTCAGGCTGTTAAATTACACGATATAGAACTTTTAAAAAAGGTCAGCAATGGACGCGTCAAAAAAGGTTGTGTTCATATTCGGTCCCACAGGCGTGGGGAAGACGGAGCTGGCGGTGCGGGTAGCTGCAGACATCGGCGAGATCATATCCGTTGATTCTATGCAGGTGTACAGGGGCCTCGACTGCGGCACGGCGAAACCAGCGAAGGCTCAACTGAAAAAGGTGAAACATCACCTTGTGAGTATAGTTCCTCCGGATTTCAGATTCAGTGCAGGTGATTTCAGACGCCGCGCGTTATCGGCCATAGATGAAATCTATCTTCGAAAGAAAATACCTTTTCTTGTTGGAGGCACCGGTCTCTATTTCCGGGCGCTTGAGTACAATCTTTCAGGTGCGCCTGACGCGGATACCGGCCTTAGAAATAGGTTGTACCAGGAGGACGAGCAGCACAAGGGCGCGCTCTATCGGAGGCTGCAGGACGTGGACCCCGAGACCGCCGCTTCGCTTCATCCCAACGATACCGTGCGGATTGTCAGGGCACTCGAGGTGTGTATATTGTCGGGAAGGAAGTTTTCTGATTTTATTCGGGAAAGCGGTGAATCAAATGTGACGCCGCTCAAGGTTGGCATAACCATGGACAGACATACGGTGTACGAAAGAATTGAGCGTCGGTGTATGAGTATGATTGGCCGTGGACTTCACAGAGAGGTGTACCGTCTTTTGCAGGATGGGTATGACGAAAGATACCCCTCCATGAAGGGTCTTGGATACAGCCATTTTATTCAGTATTACAAGGGATGCCGATCCTACAGTGAAACGGTCCGGCTGTTTGTACGGGATACAAAGAGGTACGCAAAAAGACAGTTTACATGGTTCAGAAGGGAGGAAGATGCCCTGTGGTTCGAGCCCGTCGAGCACAGGCGCGTCAAAGACTGCATTGAATCCTTTATGGACGTGCATAAGGAGGGCGCATAATGTATGTCGTGATAATAGCAGGCGGGAGAGGCGAGCGGTTCTGGCCGAAGAGCACGAGGGAGCTGCCGAAACAGTTTCATACGATTGTAACCGAGCGGACAATGTTACAGGAAACATTTTACAGGGTGTATCCGGAATTCGGAGCAGACCGTATCTTTATCGTCGCACCGCTGCAACTTAGGGAAATCATCCTCCAGCAGCTTCCCGGGTTCAAGAAGGAAAATCTGATTATCGAGCCGGAAGGCAAGAATACCGCACCTGCAATCGGACTGGCGACAGTTTGCATACATAAAAAAGACCCGGATGCGACAATAGCAGTGCTTTCAGCGGACCATGTGGTTCAGCCGAAGGAGAATTTTTTAAAAGCACTCGAGAATGCCGGTACTGTCGCGGGGCGGGGATACATTGTTACCTTCGGTATACAGCCGGCACGGCCTGCAACGGAATTCGGTTATATTGAAACCGGCGGCGTCATTGACCGGCGGTATAATTTCGCCGTACGTAAGGTGCGGGGTTTCAGAGAAAAGCCGAGTCTCGAAACCGCCCGGGATTTTGTGCGCAGGGGAACGTTTTTATGGAATTCCGGTATGTTTATATTCAGGGCAGACGTACTGCTTTCGGCAATTGAACGGCATATGCCCGGCATGTACCGCGGATTGATACGCGTTGGGCACAGTGTCGGGACGGCTCAGGAGGAAAAAGTCAAGCGCGATGCATACGCCGGTTTTGAAAGCATCTCGATAGATTACGGTGTTATGGAGAAGGCTGAAAGTATTGCTTGCATACAACCTGATTTTAAATGGGACGATGTAGGGTCTTGGGGGGCGCTCGCCAGGCACTGCGATACAGACGGGGCCGGAAACGTGGTGCGGGGGAATACAGTTCTTTTAGATGCCCAATCCAACATAATTGTGGGTGACGATGATACACTCATCGCCCTTATAGGAATACGGGACGCTGTTGTCGTGAAGGAAAAGAACAGGGTGTTGATCTGTAATAGGTCGATGGATCAGAGAATCAGGGAGGTGCTTGCAGAGATAGCAGAAAGAGAGGACGGAATTCAGTATCTGTAATGAATTTGAAAAAAGATCGAGTTTTATTTATATTATACTCGCTGCATCTATGGTTTTATCTTTTGGAATACTGGTTAAAGGTAAAAACCATTAGGCAAGTGCACCAAAGGCATTTATTGGTTTGAATCTTTTACGTTTAGAAGTTTACTTGCCTATTTTTGTGCTCTGACTAATCATGAGAGGAGTCGCAGATGACAGATAAAGATTCGTACGTTCCGGATGCGTCTTTTTCATCTCTTGTGCTTACGCTGAGCTCATCGGCATGGTTCGGACTTGGAAAGATAGCGGACCCTCTCTCGGGTGAGATCAAAAAGGACTTGAAGGCTGCGAAGTTTACAATCGACACTCTGATTATGCTGAGAGACAAGACAAGGGGAAACCTCTCCGACGACGAGAACAAGCTTCTCCAGGCGGTACTCGGTGATCTCGAGGGAAATTACGCTGAAGCCGTATTCGCAGGGGAGGGGCCGGATCAAAAATCCGCTGCAGCACCCCATGAAAACTCGGGTGAGGCGCATGAAGGGGAAAAAGTCGCAGAATCGGGTGATTCAGCGGTTAAAGAAACCGGGAGCAATAAAAGAGGGGATTCGGGGGCTTCCAAAGAAAACAAAGAAAATGAAGAATCAAAAGAAAAATAGGCAAGTTAACTTTCAAACTTAAAAGGTGCAAACCAATAAATGCCTGTGGTGCACCTGCCTAATGGTTTTTACCTGTAGAATATCATAGTAGGTAACGTGACATAATAAGTCAGTAGAGCATAAAATTCTGGTACAAAAAACCAGGATCTTAATGGATAAAACCTTAATGGATAAAACCATAATTACTATACTGTTACGTATATCAATTGAGGAGGGATGATGCCGTCAGGCAAGAAACGAAAAAGGCAGAAAATTGCAAATCATAAGAGAAAGAAACGTTTGCGGAAAAACAGACACAAGAAAAAATAATGGATAAAACCATAGGAAAATCTTTTGACTGTTTCGCTTCCAATTGGGAAAAAAACTCTCATAATGGGAATCATCAATGTTACTCCCGATTCGTTCTACGGGAGGAGCAGGTCCGGTGGTGTGGAGGAGGCAGCTGAAAAGGCGTTACGCTTCGAAGATCATGGCGCCGATATCATCGATATCGGAGGAGAATCAACGCGACCCGGATCAACTGTGGTATCGGTCGATGAAGAGATCAGCCGGGTTATGCCGGTTATCGAAGAAGTCAAAAAGCGTACGCACTGTTTCATCTCCGTCGACACCTATAAGGCTCCGGTTGCCCGGCGTGCAGCCGACCTTGTGCATATGGTAAACGATATTTCCGGGCTCAAGTCGGAAACATCGGCTGATTTAGCGAGGATTGTCGCCGAAAAAGACATGTACATCGTGCTCATGCATATGAGGGGCACTCCTCAGAGTATGCAGGATTTTGCCCGGTATACCGATGTTTACAGCCAGGTATCAGAGGAACTGGACGAATCTATACATAACGCAGCCGCGGCAGGAATTGCAAAAGAACGGATCATTATCGATCCAGGAATAGGCTTTGCAAAAAAAGCAGAGCACAACCTCAGCCTTCTAAAACACCTTCCGGAACTGCGCAGCAAGGGGTATCCTGTTCTTATTGGATTGTCGAGAAAATCTTTTCTAAAGCCCTACTCTGGAGATGATCCGGAGGCTCGTCTCGTCTCAACTGTTGCAGCTAATGCTATATCTATCTTTCAGGGCGCCGATATTATAAGGGTGCACGATGTACAAGAGGCTTTTGAAACTGCGCGCCTTGTAGACGATATTAAAAATGCATGATAGCGGACTCTATGCCTGCTACAGGGCGCTCTTTCACATCAATTAAACAGCGACTTTCGCCATGAATGCCATTTTTAATGTTCCCTGGGTAAAAACATATCTCCTTCCGGTTATCGACATCATAATCATTGCCTTTGTAATCTATAAAATTTACACAATGATTTCCGGGACACGGGCTATTCAGGTTATTAAAGGGCTCGCGCTGATCATATTCGCCGCCTGGCTGTCACATTTTTTACACCTGGAGACGGTAAGCTGGCTTCTCAATCAGCTGATACAGGTTGCCGCAATTGCCGTTATCATTCTTTTTCAGCCCGAATTGAGACGAATGTTGACCAGGATAGGGCAGAACAGGTTGCTCGGCGCTTTTTTCAAGGAAAGTATCAATATCATTGACAATATAACTACCTCTGTCGAAGAGCTTTCCAATAGTAAGATTGGGGCGCTGATTGTCATAGAGTCGCATGTCGGTCTTAAGACCTATATCGAAACGGGAGTGCATCTCGATGCCCTTCTTTCAGGCGATCTCATCGTGTCGATTTTCAAGAAGGACTCCCCTCTTCATGACGGTGCATTGATAATACGGCGAGACAGGTTAATAGCGGCGAAATGTATTCTGCCTCTTACAGACCGTACCGAGGTGCTCGAAGGATACGGCACACGGCATCTCGCTGCGCTTGGCCTTGCGGAAGAAACGGATGCGCTCGTCATCGTCGTATCGGAGACAACGGCAAAGATATCGATCGCATGGAATGCGCTCATAGAGATGGGGGTATCCATAAAACATCTTCGAGAAAAACTTAACGAGCTTTTGATTCAGAAATAGGATCTCTTTTAAGTAACTTCTCGCGAAGTTACTTTATGATACCCAGTCCTGTCAAGGACTTTTCCCAGGAGGACTTACCCCTCGGGGACTTGCGACACTTTTTAGAATATTCATTGCGACAAGACCTGCATCCTTCCATGCGATGAATGAAGGAGCACCGTGCACACGTGCCTTCATTAACGGAGAACGAGATTGGTGTAAACCATGAAAGTACTGAACAGGATCACACATAACTGGCACATAAAGCTCATTTCACTTGCCCTTGCTGCCATTGTATGGATCTACGTGAGCAGCCTCCAGGAAAAGGAGAAGTTTCTCTCTGTGCCCGTGTCTGTCGTGGGCACACCAGAAGATTACCTCATTGCCAGTGAAATACCGAAAACCGTAAAAGTCGTTCTCAGGGGGCGGGAAGAGAAGCTTGCGCTTGTGAACGAGGAGAAGATGGCCGCTGTCATCGATCTTGCGGAGGACAGTTCGGGTATGGTGAAGAAAAGGATTAAAATCGATGAGAGCACTACACCGCAGAACGTCACTATAAAAGAGGTAACTCCCCGGACAGTCTATGTGTTGCTTGAAAAAGCATTGACGAAGAAAGTCAAGGTTGCTCCGGTAATAGTGGCGGACCTTCCATACGGGTATAACCTCGAAGATGTCGTTACTGAGCCCGAAACAGTTGAGATACGGGGCCCGAAGTCGTACCTTGAAACTGTGAAATCCGTGTATACTCGGGAGATAAATCTGAAAAACATAACGGAAACAACTATTTTCAAGGTGAACATCGATACATCGAACAGCAAAATCACCCTTGGCCAGGTGCAGAGTGTGAATGTGAAGGTTGTCGTGAAAGAGGAATTCGTGGTAAAAAGGGTTGCAGGAATTTCCGTGCATGCTATGAATTTAAAGGATGGTCTTTCCTTTTCCATAAACGACACGGAGGTTTCCGTTCTGTTGAAATTACCAAAGAGGACGGAGAGGGAATTTACAGAGGACCTGGTGTATGTCTATGTTGATTGTGCAGATATCGAAAAACCGGGGTTGTATCACCTGCCGCTCTTGTTCAGATCGGAATATGATGATATCTCGCTTGTGAAGATTGAACCCGAGACTGTGCCGGTAGAAATCCGGAGAGAATGAGATACACTAAACGGGTGGGGCGGTAGTCGGTTTCTGCGATGAAGGTGAAGAGTGCGAACGCACGGCACAGGGGTTAAACAGTGAGGAAAGCAGAGTTAAAGATTTCGTACTATCTCAAGAATCCGCTGAACTGTCCGTTATGCGGGAGCACATTCAAAAAAGAAGAGATGTTTTCAGGCGGCGGTCGGCTTATTGCAGGAGATATAAATGACGAGCTCAGGCGCAATTATTTGCCAAGTAAGAAGGTCGGAGAGATGTACCCTCTTATTTACCCGGTTACGATATGCCCTGAATGCCTCTATGCCGCTTACAGCGAGGATTTTCCCCTCATAAAGGAAAAGAACAAACCGGCAGCGCTCTCACAGAAGATAAAGAGGCAGCGGGACATAAAGCTTGTTTTTCCGATAGTGGATTTCAGAAAACCGCGCAACCTCTTTACGGGCGCCGCGAGTTATCTCCTCGCTGTTAGCTCGTATTCATTTCTCGGCAAGGAAACGGCGCCGACCTTTAAGAAGGGCCTGTCATGCGTTCGTGCTGCATGGCTGTTTGGCGATCTCAATAACAGGTATCCCGGTCAGAACTACGACCGTATCAAACTCGTGCTGTATAGAAAGGCGATGTCTTACTATGAAAAAACGGTACATATTTCACAAACCGGCGAAGAACGCATCGATTCGGTGAAAAATTTCGGTCCGGACCTTGACAAGAATTACGGTTTTGAGGGTGTTCTTTTTATTTCGACTCTTCTCATGTACAAGTACGGCGATGAAGAAAGAATTGAGGAGCATATCGCAAAGCTAGAAGGTGCAAAGCGGATTATTAGCAAAGTATTCGGTTCAGGGAGGTCGAGCAAGTCCAAACCGTCATTCATTCTCGATGCCTCAAAGGACCTCTATGAAAAGCTGAATGAAAAGATAGCGGAGCTACGCGGCGGATGAGAAACATCGTCCTGGAGATTGCGTATGACGGAAGCCGGTTCGCAGGGTTGCAGGTGCAGAAGAATGCGGTGACAATACAGGGAGTTGTTGAATCGGCGCTCGAAAAAATTCTGAAGCGGTTCGTGAGAATAAAATACGCGGGAAGGACGGATGCGGGTGTTCATGCTCTCGGGCAGGTCGTTTCGTTTTCAGCTGAAAACGCTATGACTGCAGAGCAGTTCAAAAGGGCGCTGAATTCGCTTCTTCCCCTGGATGTACGTGTTCTCGGGGCAACTGAGGCAGCGCCTGAGTTTCATCCCCGCTACAGTGCAAAGAAGAGATGGTATCGATACATCATCAGCACTTCGGAAGTGCAGGTGCCGTTTTTTAGAAATTATGCATTCTGGCTGCGAAGAAGCATCGATATAGATCTTCTAAACAACTATGCGGTAAACATTATAGGGGTGCATGACTTTACGAGTTTTGCAAGGCGCGAGCCTGACCAGAAACCCTTCCGAGAGATTTTTGAATGCCGAATACGAAGGAGAGGGGAGTTCGTTGTACTGGATATTGTTGCGAATAGTTTTTTGAGAAAGATGGTTCGCGCAATAGTAGGCACCTTTCTTGAGCTGGAGAAGAATAGTGAACCTCCTGAGCGAGTGACTGAAATATTGCAAGCGGCGAGCAGGTCGGAGGCCGGGAAAACGGTTTCTCCCGGCGGGCTGTATCTGGTCAAAGTATTTTATTAAGAGTGCGGGATTTATTGTATGGTCGCAATTATCATTACAGTGTTGATTATCGTTCCCCTGATAATCGCAGCCTTTGTCATCAGAGCGCAGACAAGAAGTAAGCTCGAGAAGGGTCTGAAACTCATTGAAGACGGCTATTGTGAACGCGCTCTGGTGATATTCAACGAGCTTTCGAAAAAAAACCCTGGCAATCGCTCCTACAATTGGTACAGGGGGCTTTGTTATGAAAAACTTGGCAATTTCGAAATGGCGCTAGTCGAATTCAACAATGCAGCGTTCAGCACAACCTTCAGGCCACCCCTCAACGAAGTCGAGATTCATAAAAAAATTGCGCATATAAATATCAATCTGGGAAACGATAAAAAAGCCGAAAACGAGTTTTTGCTTATAACGACACTTGAATCAGCCGCTCCTGAGGAGAACGCTGAAGCCTATTACTATCTCGGTATCATTTCGAGAAATAGAGACGAACTACAAAAAGGCGTGGAATATTTCACACATGCTATTCAGCTCAGGCCGAAATTTGCGTTCGCCTACCTCGAGCTCGGAAAACTTAATTTCCAGCTCACTCACTTTGAAGCTGCGAGGAAGGCTCTAATGAAGGCAGTGTCGGAAGATCCTGACCTTGTTGAGGCCCATTACTACTACGGTATTCTGCTCGAGAAAGACAGGAGTTTCAAGAAAAGTATAGAGGAGTTTGAAGCCGCACTGCAGGAAGAGCGGTTCAAATTCAGCAGTTATTTTCATCTCGGCCTGATACATATGGAGCTTTTCGACAGGGAACTGGCGTTTGATTTTTTCGAGAAAGCGCTTGAGCTCGGAACTCCCGATCAGCAGGAATTGCTTGATTTAAAATACAGGTACGCGAACTTCCTTGTTGATTCGGGAAATATCAACGGGGCAATTGAACTGTGGAATCAGATACAATCGGCACAGGCCGATTACAAAGACACGGAAAGCAAGCTGAGGATTTACACCGAGGTTAGCAAGAGCACAAATCTCTCCCGGTTCATTACGTCACCGAAACAGGAGTTTCTGGAAACCGGACGCGCCCTGTGCGGGCTGCTCCATATGAATATTGAGGATTACCGGTTCGGCGAGGAGAATTTTATTGAGTTCAAGGGCATGCTTTCTGCAGGTAGAGGTGAGCGGATGTGCATTGTGCATGTAGCCCGGTGGACCAATCAGGTCGGGGAAATTCCCATACGGGAGCTCCTGGAGCGAATGGCTGAGGAAAACGCAACACGGGGAATATTTATTACTTCTTCAAAGTATTCAGAAAAGGCAATGGAACTTTCAAATATCCGTCCCATAGAACTTATTGCCCGCGAACGGCTCGAGAGGATGCTGACAAAGGCGTACGGGTAACATCGGTTTTTTTCACTTCTGATTGCAATTTTTTATTGGAATTTTTATGATTTGTGTTTATATTTCTACGCTATCGGAGTAACTCTAAGGTCTAAATCCTGAGGAAGATACCGTGTAACTGTACGATGCCCATTAAAACTTTTTTATACAGCCTGGAGAGTTTTCGGGAGGGTGGTTATGAGAAAAAAGGTAATTGATTCCTTACAGAAAAAACTGATCGTGAAGATGAATGATATACTAAGTATGTTTGAAAAAGAAGATCTGGAAGAGGTCGGAGAAATAGAGAGTGAGAATGTAATCGGTGACATTGTCGATACGGCGAATACGGTATATGAAATGCAGATTAACGAAAAGCTCAACGAGACCGAGCAGCGCAAGTTCCTTGAAATTCAGGACGCTCTAAAAAGGATAGACGAGGGCGTGTACGGTAAATGTGTTGTGTGCGGGAAGGAAATAGAGGAAAAGAGACTCCTCGCAATTCCGGAAGCAAAGATGTGTATTCAGTGCAAGGCCGCCTCGGAGAAAAAAAAATTGTAAGCCTGCTTCAGATAAAAGAATTGTAACCTGCCGAAGGTGCTGATGAGTACCGCTCAGCCGATCGGTATAAACCTCTGGCATTCTGACGAAGGCGGTTGCCTTGGATATAAAAAAAGAATACAGTTCCCTCATCGATGATACCCTGCAGTATATCCGAACCGGTTTCAGGAGTAAGCAGACCACTGATTCCGGAAGAAAAAAGACCACTTATTCGAAGGGCAGAAAGACCGCTGATTCCAAAAATATGCTTCTTGAGATCGAGGAGCAGGTGCGGGCGTGCCGGAAATGCCATCTATACGCTGGAAGGAAGATGGCCGTTGCAGGTGAAGGAAACAGCAATGCCGATATTATCTTTATCGGTGAAGGGCCGGGAGCCCGGGAGGACGAAACCGGGAGGCCCTTTGTCGGTAAAGCCGGCCAGCTTCTCACCCGTATGCTCGCTGCCATAGATCTGACGAGAGAAGAGGTGTATATTACCAATATCGTCAAGTGCCGCCCACCTGAAAACCGTGACCCGCTCCCCGATGAGGTTCGTGCATGCCTGCCCTATCTCGAACGGCAGATTGAAATAATTCAGCCCCTTGTCATCGTCTGCCTCGGCCTCCCCGCCACCAGGACACTTACAGGAACGAACCAGGGTATTTCAAGACTTCGGGGGACATTTCAAAAGTATAAAGAATATCCCGTCCTGCCGACCTATCATCCTGCAGCGGTATTACGCTTTCCCGAAAAGTACAAACGCCCGGTGTGGAATGATCTAAAAATGCTCCGGGACTACTTCAGAGACGTGAAAAAGTAGATGTTCGCAGATGTTGCGTTTAACAGACCCATTGAACCTCTTACCTATGAAATCCCGCCCGGAATCGATTTAAAGCCGGGTATGCGGGTGCGGGTAAACCTCAGAAACAAAGATTCTGTTGGGATTGTATACAGGCTTGCCGCTGAGACTGCGCTTGCCCGCGTGAAAGAGATAGAGGAGGTTCTTGATAGAGAACCGGTTCTCAATGAAGACCTTCTTGAAACAGCCCAGTGGATTTCCCACTACTACCTCTGCTCCATAGGAGAAGCTCTCTGGACGATTGTTCCGAAAGGCATCAAGCGGAGAGACAGGAAGCTGCTGTTTCAGAATGATCTCCCTCCTGAAAAGACGTTTTCATTGACTTCCGATCAAGAGCTGGTTCTGAACACCCTTCTAAAACCGCTTGAGAACGGCACCGGGGAAAACTTTCTGCTCCACGGCGTGACGGGGAGCGGGAAGACCGAGATATACCTCCGGATCATTCATGAGGTTGTCAGGCGGGGACTGGGTGCGATTCTCCTGGTGCCGGAGATATCGCTTACGCCGCAGACGGTCCGGTACTTTTCGAGGAGGATGGGAGACACGCTCGCCCTTCTCCATTCCCGGCTTACAAAGGCGGAGAAGATAAACGAGTGGCACAGGATACTTTCCGGCGAGAAACGGATTGTAATCGGTGCTCGTTCTGCAATTTTCGCCCCTTTTGACCGGATCGGCATCATCATCATAGATGAAGAGCATGAAACGAGCTATAAATCGGACGAAACGCCGCGTTACAGTGCACGCAGTGTGGCATTTTTTCGGTCGAAGAGACACAACGCATCGCTCATTCTGGGCAGCGCCACACCGTCTGTTGAGTCCTACTACCTCGCCAAGCAGCAGAAACTGAAGCTGCTCCATCTCCCGGAGCGAGTGCTGGATCAGAAACTACCGAAAACGCACATCAGCGATCTGAGAAAGACGCGGGGAGAGAAATATATTTCACGCCCCCTGCTCGGTGCGATCGAAGCCAGGCTCAAGCGCAGTGAGCAGGTCATCCTGTTTTTAAACAGGCGCGGATTCTCCCCCCACGTGTACTGCGAAAACTGCGGGTATGTATTCCATTGTGAACATTGCGATATAACCCTCACCTTTCACAAACACATGGGCAAGATGATTTGCCACTACTGCGGGTATTCGATACCGCCCCCTGAGTCATGCCCAAACTGCGGGTACGAAGGAATCGGGTTTTCCGGTTTCGGCACGGAAAAGATTGAAAAGATCCTCAATGAGCTGTACCCGGGAGCGGTAATCGTCCGCATGGACACCGATACGGTAAAAAAACGGACTGCAATTTCCCAGATACTCACGGCGTTTGCCAAGAGGCAGATAGACATTCTCCTCGGCACACAGATCGTATCAAAGGGGCTGCATTTCCCAAATGTAACACTCGTTGGTGTGCTCAACGCGGATATTCCGCTGAACTTTCCGGATTTCCGGGCTGCGGAACGAACATTCAACCTTATCACCCAGGTATCGGGCAGAGCGGGGAGAAGTGAAAAAGGCGGTGAAGTTATTATACAAACGTATAACCCGGTCCACTATGCAATACAGACAGCGAAAAACCAGGATTATGAGGAGTTTTTCACACGTGAGATAAAGTTTAGACAGGCGCTCAACTACCCACCTTTCTGCCGGATCATCCGGCTCGTATTCAGGGGAAGGAACACCGCTCATTTGATGGACCTCGGCCAGAGTGCCGTATCGTTTTTAACCGACCGTCTGCCGACGGACGGCTCATCTGCAGGACCGCTCGGGGTGGAAAGAGGCAGCGGGCTTTCGGATATTTCAGCAGGCGGGGAGGCATCCGGGCGGAAGATGCAACTATCGCCAGTTTCGATGCTCGGTCCCATCGAGTGCCCTATTTCGCGTGTGAAGAACTACAACAGGATACATGTCATTATCAAGACGAAAAAGGTTGCTCCCATTCTTTCGCTCATAAAGGAGTTTCAGCAGACTGTGCGTCTACAGGGAGACTGTTACATGGAGATAGATATCGACCCTATCTCAATGCTGTAGATGAGATGAGTCATGTTTTATTGTATCAAAAACGCAGTTTCAAAGTCGAAATTGTAAAACTCGAATTTTGCTGTGAATAAATAAAGAATTCTTTTTACCACTCTTTTGTGTTATACTGTTCATATCGAAAATGAAGGATTATGGCCGAAGTGTCCGATGCAAATAGAAGAGCAATCTTTCGATTACAACGGGGCGTGCAACCGTTAGTTGGTTTGCTGATAATATATCTGGTGTTTACATCGTTATCGCCTACCTTCAGAACCTTCAATACCTTTAAAACAATTCTCACCCAGGCAGTAGTTCTGGGGACGTTATCGACCGGAGCGACGATAGTGCTTATTTCCGGTGGCCTGGATCTTTCAATAGGTTCACTCTTTGGTTTGATAGCGGTAATAACAGGTTTGATGCTTAAGGCCAATATTCCTGTCGGAATAAACATATTTTTAAGCCTGCTGTTCGGAGCACTAGCAGGTGCTTTCAATGGGGCTATAATAGTGAGTACCGGTATCCCCGCTTTTATTGGTACTCTGGGTATGATGAAAGTCTACCGTGGTTTTGCAGAAATTCTCGGTAAAAATAAGGATATCTCTCAATTTCCACTATCATTTCAATCCATCGGACAGGGATATCTGATACCAATTAGCATCATGGTGATAACATTCCTGATTGCACATATTATTCTCTCGTATACCAAGCTTGGATTTAACTGTTATGCAATCGGTGGTAGCAATGAGATGTCAAGGAGGGCCGGTATTCCGGTTAAAAAATATTATATAGTCTATTACATGATTGGAGGAGTATCTACAGCGATATCGGCAATAATTCTTGCTTCGCGGCTTAACTTTACGAACTCCTCCTGGGGTCTTGGATTGGAGCTCAATGCTCTGGGGGCTGTCATCATAGGGGGAACGAGTTTAACAGGTGGTGTAGGCAATATTGCTCGTACAGTCATAGGGGTATTTATTGTTACTACCTTAAATACTGGTTTAAGCCATCTCGGTGTGAGTTCTTCCTGGCAGCGTATTTCAATCGGAGCCGTTATAATTTTTGCAGTATGGCTTGATATTATGCAGCGCAGAAGAGAGGAAAATGCATAAATCCTATTCGTTGAATAGGAGACCACAGATAATAAAGTAATGGAGGGACTTATGAACAGAGTTATGAAAAGAATTGTTTTATTTACGGTAGTTTTTTTGTGTATCACGGGGCTGGTATTTGCCGGAGGAAGCAAGGAATCACAAAAGACCGGAAAAGAGAAAATCACCATTGCGTACACTGGTTTTCCGGGCGGCCTTACACCTTTCTGGGCACAGATGGCAAAGTATATGCAGGAGGAAGCTGATACTCTAGGTGTAAAGCTGGTTGACCTTTCCCCCACTACAGCGGATGCAAACTTGCAAAAGCAATCGGTAGACAATGCTATCGACATGGGTGTGCAGGGTATCATCATTGGCTCTATAGATAACAGGGCTTTTGGTGAATCCCTGAAGAAGGCCGCTTCAAAGGGGATTGTCATTTCGGCTGTCGATACCGCTATCGATGATCCTAATGTCGGTGCTCTTGCTCAAACGGATAATCTGGCTTCTGCACGACTTCTGGGTCAATACATCGTTGACCACACTTCACAAAAAGGTAAGGTATTGATACTTGGAGGTACACTCGGACATCAGACTGGTGATGCCCGCAGGGATGGTGTGAAACAGGTTCTTGAGGCAAATGGCTACGAGGTTATTTTCAGGGCGTGCGATTGGGACGATAAGAAGGCCTATGAAACTGCCATCAATGAACTGGATGCTCATCCGGATACTGTGGTTGTATTCGGCTGCTGGGATCCTGGAGCACTTGCAGGGCTTGCTGCTGTGAAGGAAAAGGGGTTGCTGGGGAAAATAAATGTCTATGGTTTTGATGGACTTCCAGGTGCATTTAAGTCGATAAAAGATGGCGAGCTTACTGCTACCGTAAAACAGGATAACAAGCAAATGGCTCATGTCATAATGAATACGACGGTCCTGCTCATTAAGGGTCAGGAACCACCTGTCAAGAGGCTGCTAATCCCGGGAGTCGTTGTTGACAAATCAAATGTTGATAAATACCTTGAAAAATAGTCTCAGAAGGTCACATCTACTGTTGGTACTAAAGCCCCTGTTAACCAGGGGCTTTAGTAATTCCTGCTTATTGGATATCAACTTTTTATTTAATTACTATCGGTTGCTTGCTCAATTACACCTGTTATCATGGATACGATCTCATTCATGTTGGTTTGATCTTTAAGTTTTTCACCTGTTTTACGGCCACTTCGTAGAACGATTATCCTGTCGACGAGTTCAAATACATGTGCAATATTGTGGCTGATAATAATAATTGAAACACCGAAGTCTGCTCTGATTCGTTTAATAAGATCAATGATCTTGCGTTCTTGTTTTACCCCAAGATTATTGGTCGGCTCGTCAAAAATCAGTATCTTTCCTCCCCAGTATATGGCTTTTCCCACTGCGACGGACTGTCTTTGGCCGCCTGAAAGATTGAGAAGCGGAGCATTGATATTTTGCAGTGTTACACTCATTTTATCAAGCAGTTGCTCCGTCTCATTTTTCATATAACTGGGATCTATGAATTTGAGTAGTTTTCCAAAAATATTTTCCTGTAGTTTTACTCTTCCCAAAAAAAGATTTGCTGTTGCATCCAGAATGGGTATAACACCCCCATCCTGATAGACCGTCTCAATTCCATAGCTTCTTGCATCTTTCGGGTTGTTGATTTGGGCCTTCTCACCATTGATGAAGATTTCTCCGGCATCATTCTTATATACGCCTGATATAGTTTTAATTAGTGTCGACTTACCGGCTCCGTTGTCCCCGACTATGGCGATGATTTCATTATCGTATAGTTTTAGATCGATAGTATCTATAGCTTTGATTCCGGCAAAATGCTTACTTAAGCCCCTCGTTTCTAAAACCACTTTTCTTGCCAATTTGTATACCCGTAAAATTGTTTAGTAGAATTTCCTTACTATCTTTACTAAAGCACAGATCGTTTCTTCTAATCAATGGTACTGTATATCTTAAATTCATGTCAAGGAAAATGGGTATATTGCAGCTCTGACGCATGAATATTTTTTTGGGCATTCAGATAAAAAAATGCCCCTAGTCAGCTAAATTACCCTATTTTTTAACCTACCATACAGAAAGATCCTGACAAAC
>Ga0315555_1000479_pt1 | contig 28108 bp, 32 predicted proteins | sample SalMarSW160380MG_FD_202113 | JGI IMG/M metagenome (GOLD analysis project Ga0315555, IMG submission 202113) | Salt marsh sediment microbial communities from the Plum Island Ecosystem LTER, Massachusetts, United States - Salt Marsh Sediment SW1603-80 ... | reverse complement strand
GGATGCTATAAAGTATAATGATGGAGAGCCTCTTATAGGCACAGGGCACTATACTCCTCATGGTAAAGGCATGGTTTCACCCGCCTTTACTTTTGGCGCCCAAGCGGTAAAGGTGGAAGTTGATATAGAAACAGGCCGAGTGAAACTATTGGATATAGTTACAGCCCACGATTGTGGTCAGGTAATAAATCCTCCAGCAGTTCGAGGTCAAGTAGAAGGAGCAACCGCTATGGCAGCGGGATGTGGTCTAACTGAAGAGCTACGTAGTGAGGATGGCTTAGTACTTAATGCTTCTCTTGCATATTATAAGGTCCTTAGATACCGTGACATGCCGCATATTGAGACACTAGAAGTCCATACTTATGAACCTGAAGGTCCATTTGGAGCCAAAGAAGCAGGGGAGGGACTTACCACTCCTACAGCCGGTGCAATAGCGAATGCCGTTTATCATGCAGTAGGCGTAGAAATTAATAGCAATCCCTTAACTGCGGAGAGAGTTTTAAAGGCTTTAAAGGCTCTAAAGAAGAATAAAGCAACTTAGACAGGTAAGAGAATAAAATAAGGAGGCTAGCGATGGCTTATCATTGTCCAGTTTGTCGCAAGATTTCACCTAATTCTATGGATTTAGCTCGGCACTTTTTAGGACGAAATGATAGCAAGCATAAGGACTGGTTAAAGACAAAAGACCTTTCCTACGGGGAATTAATTATGTTGCAAGTCACAGAATTTGGAAACAAGGGCTACGAAACTTTGGCTGAGATCTTTGAAAAAGAGGCGAAGGTTGATCATTAGAATGAGCAACTTGAACCAAATGGCAACAAGATGCTCAGGAAGGACATAAGACACAAGCTCTATAGCAAGTTGTTGCTGGCTAAAGTAGGTCGTTTAAGAGCATACCATGGTTAACTATGAGCTTCCCGATCATATTCCATAACTGGTAGCTTGATCAAGGGTTGCCCAAGGAAATAGATAGTCCCTAATTATGTTTTATTATGCCCTTCAGAATGCGCTGTGTATTCCCATGATTAAAGGGTGATGGCCACCAATCATCTTTGAGATCCCCCCCTTTTGCTTCCAGTAGGCCGTCAAAAACAGGCTATCCGCTGTTTCGTGTGCGTAGTGGGAATAGAGGAGATGCCTTGGACCTGCTGAAAGTGTACCCCTCGCCCTTGACTGGCCTACAGGCTCAGTCATAATAATAGAGTTGAAAAAGTGCAAAAATATGCGAGAACTAGCTACTCAAGCTATTAGTTATGACTCTAATGAATCATATTTGGGTGAATTAAGTGAAAGCCACAACTTGCAATGAGGTTGTGTCCAGTCATAGCACTGGAATCGTCTGAAGCCAGAAAGACAATACAAGCCGCTATTTCAGATGGTTCGGCTATTCTTTTCAAGGCATTGTTGTCGGCGATTTTACTCATCATTTCTTCATATGAGATACCGGCGTCTGCAGCTGAACGTCCAATCCACTCCTCAAATTCTTCAGTCCGAGTAGCCCCAGGGCTGATGCAGTTAACACGAATACCCATTTTACCAACTTCGATAGCCAGAGTCTCAGTAAAGCCGATTATGCCCCATTTGGTGGTGGAATATGGGCTTTCTTTAGGGGCCCCGGATATCCCGCCGACACTGCTAATATTGATGATATTACCGCTTCGGCGAGGAATCATAGTCTTAAGTACCTCCCTGGCGCAAAGCATAGTCCCGCTCAGATTGATTGCTAGTGCATTGTCCCATTCATCCAGATTCATATCAACCACATCAGCATTAGTAGTTGTCATAGCCGCGGCATTGTTAACCAATACATCAATCTGTCCATATTCATCGATAGTTTGGGCTACCATCCGCTTTATCTGACTGTGGTCAGAAATATCGGTCTGTATCGCCTTGGCTTTGCCACCCTTAGCTTTGATTTCTTTAGCCACGTCTTCCAATCTCGAGAGGTTACGGGCGGCCACTATCACTGCGGCCCCTTCATTGGCGAAAGCCAGGCTAACGGCTTTGCCTATACCTCGCCCACCGCCAGTAATAATAGCCACTTTATCTTTTAGTTTCATAATTTCTATCCTCCTCAGTTACTTTCAATTTCGTTCTACTCGTACCTGCCCCCAGGCACAGTGAGAAAATGGAATATAGGTCTATCTACCCTCCTGATAATCAGTGGGCAGTGCTTCATTTCCCTTGGGACAAAGACCAGACAGCGCAACGTCGCGCCTGTACGAAGGGAGATGCAAATCGGTTTTTGCTCCGGCTATAATATATTTCCCGTATTTCGTTTCCGCCATTTTCTGCATATTACCCTTGGAGATTTTTATGACAACCCAGAGTACGTCTAGCCGATGATTATATCATCCAGAGGTCGCTTTGGCACATGATGCACACCATTGCTATCGCGCCAGTACTTAATGTCTCCTCTATCCCCAATTGTATCTATAACTACTGTTTCTTTAGGTTTGCCAAGAGCTAGGACCAGAAGTATCTCATATCGTGGTGGTATCTCTAAAGCTTGACGAAGTCCTTCCCTCTCTATTGAAGCAATAATACAGCCACCCAAACCTTTCTCAGTCGCCCCCAGCATGATACTTTGGGCGGCTACTCCGTGGTCGCAGCCAAAAGACTGCCTTATCTCTGTATCCCCGAGAATAATAATGTATGCTGATGGTCTTTCTCCTTCGCAGGGACCGGACCAGCCCTTCATATATCCGGCCCAAGCCAGATGTGGGAATATCAATGAATTTCTCTGAGGCGTGCAGGAAAGTATATATTTAAGCGGTTGCGCATTTCGTGCCGATGCTGAAAGTCTAGCAAGATCAACAAGTTCTTTCAGAGTTTCAAGTTTTATGTCAACTTCCTGATGAAACCGACGATAGCTTCTGTTCTTTAGTATCAAATTACGTATCATCCTGTATTCCTACAATCATCTTTATTCGGTAGGTTTTAAGACCCCTGCCCCACGCATTTTCCCCTCCTTGAGCAGAATTAAGGCTTCGTTGGCCTCTTCCAACTTAAATTCCCGGGTTTCAGGAACGATGGGAATTTCGGCAGCCAGGGGAAGGAATTCTTGAGCATCCGTTCTGGTTACATTAGCCACACTTTTCACTTCCTTCTCATACCAGAGATGCTCGGTGTAGTCTAATTCCGGAATAGGCGTCGTCTTGCGAATGGCATTTATGACCACCCTCCCCCCCTTTTGTAAATTCCTTAAAGCTTCACGCACCGGCTCTCCCACAGGAGTAAAATCGATTGCGCAGTTTAGCTTTTCCGGGGGAGTATCTCCCGTTGCCCCAATCCAGTCCGCTCCCAATTTCCTGGCTAAATTCTGGTGTTCTTTTTGGTTGGGTCGGGTAAAGACGAAAACCTTGCTATCGGGATATTTATATTTAGCAACCTGGATGACAATATGGGCGGAGGCTCCGAAGCCGTAAAGTCCAAGTATTCCTCTATCCTCCATCTCTGAGAGTCTTAATGCACGGTAGCCAATCACCCCGGCACATAAAAGGGGAGCGGCTTTCACGTCGGTAAAACTTTCCGGAATGGGATAGGCAAAGTCCTCTGATACCACGGTATATTGGGCATAGCCCCCATGAGCATCCTTCCCTGTCCATTTTGCTGTTTCACAGAGATTTTCCTCGCCTTTGAGGCAAAACGAACAATGGCCACAAGCCCAATTGATCCAGGCAATTCCCACTCTGTCACCTTCTTTGAATTTGCCTGACCCTGACCCCAAGCCTTGCACCCTGCCAACAATTTCATGCCCCAAAATTATTGGGAATATTGAGGGAGAGGCCCGGCCTTCAATCTCATCAAGCTCGGTGTGGCAGACCCCGCAGGCAGAGACCTTGACCAAAATTTGGCCTTGGCCGGGAACAGGTTTGGGCAAATCCACCAACTCCAGAGGTCTTTTTTCGACTGTGGAGGTTTCCTTAAGCACCATCGCCTTCATTTTTCTAACTTCCTTTACCTCACGCAGCAGACATCAAGCTGACCTTGCGTCACACCTACAGCACACACTAAAGCTCCGATACCCTTTCATACCACGAAGATGCTTTCATAAAGATTTTCCGAGATTTCGGCGAAATTTTCCCTGTAAAGCTTCATTGTTTCGGGGAGATAGTCCACTATGTCCTGCGCCGTTATCCCATCCTCACCTTTATCTACAGCAGCGACATCGCCAGAAAAGCCATGGATAAATACACCCATCCTAACTGCGTCCTCAAGAACTAGTCCCAGACCATGCATTGCTGCAATAGCTCCTGTCAGGGCATCTCCGCTCCCAGCGGTGGCCATGCCGGAGTTGCCGATTAAGTTGATGAAAACAGTCCCATCGGGATAGCCTATGAAGGAATGGGCTCCCTTTAAGATAATTATGGCATTGAGTTCTCTTGCTGTGCGTTGCAAAACATCTATCTTGTTTTTATTTATCTCACTTATTTCCAGTTTGGTAATTCGGGACATCTCGCCTAGATGAGGCGTAAGTATCGTCGGTGCTTTCCTCCCTTTTATTTTTCCTAGGTCTTCAGAAATGGCAGTAATTCCATCACCATCTATTAGCAAAGGCCTGTCGATTTTGGGGGTTAGCTCCCTGACCAGTTCTTGTGTCTCTTTGGCTAAAGAAAGACCGGGGCCCAGGACCACCATATCCACCGTTTGGGAAATTTTTAAGAGCTCATCCTTACTATCCAGTGCTAGGCTTCCTGAAGAAGTTTCTTTTTGAGGTGCGAAGACGATTTCGCTCCCTTTACTGGCTATGAATGGCGAAATGGATTTTGGTGTTGCCAGGTAGGAAAGCCCTCCTCCTGCTTTGAGGAAGGATAAAGCGGAGAAGTATGGCGCACCAAGATAATTTAATGAGCCGGCAATAAAGAGAGCCTTTCCATAGCTGCCCTTGTGGGTATCTCTGGCTCTTTCCGGAAGCTCTATGGGATTATTAATTGCTACCTTTATTGAATCGGAATTATAGAGGGCAGGCGGGAAAGATATATTCGAAACATATAACTTTCCGCAGTGCTCATACCCAGGTAAAAGCATGTTCCCCAGCTTGGGAAGCCCAAATGTCACAGTATAATCTGCCTCTACTGCCACTCCCATCACTTCCCCGGTATCGCCATTTATGCCTGATGGAATATCCACGCTAAATATTGTACTTGGGCTATCATTTATCAGTTGAATCACATCTTTGTATATCCCGCTGACCTTTCGGACAAGACCTGTGCCGAATATGGCATCCACGATGGCATCGGAATCAAGAAGCTCAACTTCTATGGATTCGATCGAACTAACCTTAGACATCTCTATCGGCATTCTGGATATAATTTCAAAGTTCCTTTTTGCCGCCCCTCTAAATTTGGTTTCATCGTCTAGAAGAAAGACTTTTACCTCCCCGCCATTGGAGTAAAGCTTCCTGGCCACAACCAACCCGTCTCCACCATTATTACCACCACCACAAAAGACAACGAATTTATTGTTCTTTATTCCGAATTCCTGCAATATGACAAAGTACACTGCTTGCCCGGCGTTCTCCATCAAAAGGTCTTCCGAGATACCGAATTCCTCCGTAGCACGCCTGTCCAGGTCTTTCATTTCGTCCACTTTAGCTACTTTCATTTTCACCCCCTTGTCAGAGATTGCCCTCTAGTCTATATAGTATAATACATCTATTCATAGGATTGGCAAACTTGGGAAAGAAAATTTGGATAAGAGCAGGAGCGATTGAAGTAGGGGCTGAGCTAAATGATACTAAGACGGCTCGGGCAATCTGGGGAGCGTTGCCCATTAAAAGCCGCGTCAATCTCTGGGGAGACGAAATATATTTCTCGATTCCCCTTAGCCTTGAAATAGAGCTTGGGCAAGAATTGGTAAGCTTGGGGGATTTAGGTTACTGGCCTGACGGCAATGCTTTTTGCATCTTCTTTGGCCCCACTCCTATGAGCCGGAGAGATGAAATTCGCCCGGCAAGCTGGGTTACTGTATTCGGCAAGGTCATTGGCGACGCCGCGGTATTTAAAAAGATAGCCGAAGGGACGAAAATCACCATCAGGAGGGAAAGCAATGGGTAAAATGGTTAAAAGGCAGGTCTATTACTTCGATGAGCCGGGAGAAGAAAACACACAATTGGTAATCGAAGCCGTTTCTCAGCGACTGGAAGCTGGTGGAATCAAGAAGGTCATCATCGCCAGCACCTCGGGCAAGACCGCTGTAGAATTTGCCCGTAGTCTCAAAGGTAAGGCTGAGCTGGTTTGCGTTTCGGAAGCACCATACCGAAGAGAATGGGGCGAGCAGTGGCCCTGTCTGAAGCAGGCATTTAGGCGAGAGATGGAGAAGCTTGGGGTTGCTATCATTGACAGAGCGCCTTATGTTCTTCATAGCTCGGTACTGGAGGCTGCTAGATGGCCCAATACTTCTCCCGAGCGATTAGTGAAGGAAACACTGTACACCTTTGGCCAGGGTATGAAAGTAGCTGTGGAGGTTGCCTTGACCGCAGTTTCTTGTGGCTATGTAACTCCTTGCGAAGATGTCATAGGTGTTGGTGGGTCGGGCAAAGGGGCAGATACAGCCATTGTACTTCGGGCCACTTATCCTGCTTCTCTCTTTGACAAAGACCCGGCGAAAAGGCTGGAGATAAGAGAAATAATCGCTATGCCTGTCTCTAAAAAGTGGTGGGATTAGTCAGGAACGAGTTATTGTAGAGCTATCCTCCATTCTTCAGTCCTCTGGCGAAATCCTCTGCTTGTTTTAAGTCTTTCGCATTGGGTCTGTCCCTGTTTATTCCGCCAACAATCATGGCTGCCCAGGATGTATCAAATCCCCTGCAGGAGAATTCCCCTATAATATCGAAGCCTTTCCGTTGCAGTTTTTCTTTCAGCGGTTCATCGAAATTATGGATAAACCTTATTCTCCTTAGTCCGCTTGTCGAAAAAATGAATGCCTTTTTGTTTTTTAGCACGGGCAGCTTATCAACAAAATCTAATAGACTCCTATGATGTCTGCCAAAATATATCCCTGAGCCAAAACCGATTAAGTCATACTGCTCAAGCATACTTACGTTCACTTGTTTCACCTTTAGCAAGTCGGCATCAAGAATATTTGCCATTACCCTGGCAACCTTTTCAGTATTGCCATGGTGTACAGAGATATAGATTATTAGAGCTTTCATATTTATTGTCTTCCGTGACTCAAGTTTAAGTTTGACATCAGAAATTCTCCCGGACTGAAACCGACTAAGTATTGCAGATAGCCACCGATGCGTACTCCGGCGTTTCTAATGTAGGCGTGCAACGCAACAGGCTTGTTAAATCTGAGGGCACTATGGCCTCTGGACGGATTATCGGCTCAAAAGACTTGACACAGCAAGCACAGACGTAATATCCAACTTGAATCCTGAACCCATGCTGGTAGACAGGAATGCGCTTCTGATATATTGTCCTTTAGCCCCACTGGGCTTTGCTTTAACGATAGCTTCGACCGCCGCTGCCAGATTCTCCAAGAGCTTGTCTTTATCGAAGCTGATTTTGCCAATGGGCAAATGGATAATAGCTGTTCTGTCCAAACGAAATTCAGCCCTACCTTTACGAGCTTCATTCACAACTCGAGCCAGGTCCTGAGGTGGTACTACGGTGCCAGACTTAGGGTTGGGCATCAAACCTCGCCGCCCTAAAATACGACCGAGCTTGGCGACTTTAGGCATCATATCAGGGGTGGCAACAGATACATCAAACTCAAGCCAGCCGCCTTCGATTTGCTTAATAAGCTCGTCTGCTCCAGCATAGTCAGCACCTGCTTCCTCTGCCAACTTTATCCCTTCACCCTGGGTAAAGACGAGCACTCGAGTCTTCTTCCCCAGCCCATTAGGCAGTAAAATTACACCACGTACTTGTTGGTCAGCACTGCGGGGATCGACTCCCATCTTCAAATGGAGTTCAACTGTCTCATCAAATTTAGCGTAGGAAGCCTTCTTAGCTAACTCGATTGCTTCTTCGGGGGAATAACTCTTCGATTTATCTACCAGTTTACTAACTTCCTGATATTTCTTACCACGCTTTGCCATTTACTTGTACCTTTAAAACCCTACTAACTTCCAAGAACCTGAATTTATTCTATCTCGACTCCCATACTCCGAGCCGTGCCGGCAACAATTTTTACTGCCTTATCAATATCAGTCGTATTGAGGTCCTTCATCTTATTTCGCGCGATCTCATAAACTGTATCTTTGCTTATCTTTCCTATTTTCTCGCTTACGGGATTACCGCTACCTTTTTCCACTCCTAAAGCGCGCCGTAGTAGATCAGAAACGGGTGGCATCTTAGTCACAAAGCTAAAGGAGCGGTCCTCATATACAGTTATCTCAGCAGGGATAATGAAACCTTCTTGAGAAGCAGTTCGCTCATTGTAGTCCTTACAAAAAGCCATGATATTAATACCATGCTGACCTAAAGCAGGCCCCACAGGTGGTGCCGGAGTAGCTTTACCCGCAGGTATCTGCAACTTAATGATCGCCTTAACCTTCTTTGCCATTACTGATTCTCTCTTTCATTGTGTTCAGGGCTGCTGCTCAAGACAAGTTATATCTTTTCTACCCCTAAGAGGTCTATTTCCACAGGCGTTTCCCGGCCGAAGAGCGACAGTAAGACTACTGCCTTGCCTTTGCTCAGGTTAACTTGCTCCACTTTGCCGATGAAGTCAATAAAAGGCCCACTCGTTACACGCACACTATCTCCTTCCTTAAAAGTCATTTTAACATCGGTGGGAGCCTCATCCATGCGTCGCAGGATGGCATCTGCCTCTTGTGTGGGTAAAGGAACAGGTTTTGTACCAGCGCTAACGAAGCCAGCAACACCAGGAGTATTGCGTACTATATCCCAGCTATGCTCATCTAATGTCATATTGACCATGATATAGCCCGGGAAAGCCTTTTTGCTTATCGTACGACGCTTTCCAGCTTTGATTTCAATCTCTTTAGCTGTGGGTATCACCACATCGAATATCTTGTCACCCACATCCATATATTTGATACGCTGTTCTAAATTCCTTCTGGCCTGTTCCTCGTGACCAGAAGAGACGTATAATAAGTACCATTCACCATTAATCATTGACTACTAACCACCTAGAAGCAAAAATAGTTTTGTAAAAGCCAAATCTAAAGCACCTAAAATGCCTCCTATAACAGCACACACAATGAGCACTAAAATACTCAACCTTAAGGTTTCTTGCCTTGTTGGCCAGTGTGCTTTTCGCAGTTCAGCTACTACCTCGGTAAAGAAACTGAACCTCGATTTTTTAGCCGGAGTGGACTTGGTACTCGCTTTCTTAGCATAATTTGTCATAAGTTACTTTGTTTCTCGATGAGTGGTATAGCTACGACAATGAGGACAATACTTTTTCAACTCCAGCCGTTGCGGATCATTCTTGTTGTTCTTCGTCGTAGTATACGTTCTCCGCAGGCACTGACTGCAGGCCAGGTGGATAATTACGCGTAAATCGCCCTTTTTCTTAGCCACATCTATCTAAAGGTTCGCAAATTCTTTAGTGAACCATGCTTATGCTATAACCTTGCTGATCACACCGGCACCGACTGTCCTGCCACCCTCCCTGATAGCAAAGCGTAATCCTTGCTCCATAGCTACTGGGTAAATGGTCTTAATCTTCATGTGAGCCAGGCTGTCACCGGGCATAGCCATCTCCACACCCTCAGGAAGACTTATTTCGCCCGTAACATCCATAGTTCTAATATAAAACTGGGGCTTATAGCCGTTGAAGAAAGGCGTGTGCCTGCCGCCTTCCTCCTTGGTCAAGATATATACTTCGACCTCAGCTTCGGTATGAGGTTTTACCGTGCCTGGCGCTGCTAGAACTTGCCCACGCTCTATTTCATCTCGGTCTACGCCTCGCAATAGCACCCCAACAGCATCGCCGGGCTCTGCCTCGTTCATGGTCTTATGAAACATCTCTAAGCTGATCGCCACTGTTTTCTTCGTATCTTTTAATCCTACTATCTCTATTTCATCACCGGCTTTGATCACCCCTCGTTCTACTCGGCCTGTAGGCACAGTCCCCCGCCCTTTGATACTGAATACATCCTCTATTGGCATCAAGAACGGTTTATCTCTTTCCCTCTGTGGTAGCGGAATATACTCGTCGATAGCATCCAACAACTTCCATATTGGTCCACACCACTGGCAGTCCCTTTTGCCACAGCCACACTCTAGAGATTTAAGAGCGCTGACCCGCACAATGGGAACTTCATCGCCAGGAAAGTTATACTTTTTAAGCAAGTCCCTAACCTCCATCTCCACCAAATCTAGCAACTCCGGGTCATCTACCAGGTCCACCTTATTGAGAGCCACCATTATGCGGGGAACTTCCACCTGCCGGGCCAGAAGGATATGTTCTCTGGTTTGTGGCATAGGACCATCATCGGCAGCGACCACTAGAATAGCTCCGTCCATCTGAGCAGCTCCGGTTATCATATTCTTGATATAGTCAGCATGCCCGGGACAGTCAACATGGCAATAATGGCGCTTCTCAGTCTCATATTCAATATGGGAGATGGCAATCGTTAGACCACGAGCTTTCTCTTCCGGGGCATTATCTATTGAATCAAAAGGCATGAATTGTGTAGTGCCGGCTTTAGACAATACCTGGGTCATGGCTGCAGTTAGTGTGGTTTTCCCATGGTCAACATGTCCTATAGTGCCCACATTTATATGTGGTTTAACACGCTCATAAAGTTTCTTAGCCATTTTAACCTCCTTTTATCTCGAAGCCCACAACCAGATTCGAACTGGTGACCCCGTTCTTACCAAGAACGTGCTCTACCTACTGAGCTATGTGGGCAAGTATGCATGAAATTATATTGTAAGTCAACATGGGCAAAGAGTCAACTAAATATGCCTTTTCTACTTTAGAACGTGATGTACATGTTCAGTTGGCAAATTAAAGATGGATTTTAAATTAGTAATTGGCTGGAAGTCAAGCAAGAGGGTTGGAAGATGGCGGGCTTAGCTGAAGTTGATGATGTTGCTGGCGCTGCTCAATACATGGGCGGGTATCTAAATATGCAGTCGTATCGTGTACGCAAGTGTATTATGAGTGCTGGTTGGGTGTTCCCAGGCTGGGTATCCTGGTCAAAATGGTTTAAAAGGCATTATGGGGTTTATCCTGACAAGAAGTACCCGGGCACATTGGTAAAGCTAGCACGTATGTCTAAGAGCGAGCGTGATGAGATTATTATGCCGGAGTTGATGAAGATGGAAGGTTAATGATGATTATACTTTAAGAAATTTATGCTTCTGTGAAAATTCATTGTTTGGAGCAAATATGCTGCGTGATATAATCAAAGAAGGAAAGGAGGTAGAGAATTAGATGGAGGTTTGGTCATACGTAATTATTGTTGCGATTATGAGTGCGTTGAACTGGTTCACAGTAAATAGGCAAATAAAGAATTCGAATGAGCAGTTTAGGAGGTCATTGGAGTCTCAGATTGAAGCAGATAGACGTGAAAGGAGGAGAGAAGTAGGTAGTAACGCTCTTATACTGCTAGGGAATGAACTAGCTAGTATGGCTGAGAAACTAGAAACGTTGGTGGATTATTCAATGCAAGCTACTAGGCAGGGAGGCACAAAAGTGGAAATAAATAAAAGGCAAAACGAAGCTGGGAAGAAATGGGATGAGTACTTGAGTAGTGGGGAATTTCACCGCGCTTTACATATGCAATGGGACTTTGATTTAGCGCATCAAGCGCACGAGATTTTTCTTGATTATCAATTAGCAATACAGGAAGTAATTAGTCTTGTTCCGGCTGTAGCTGGTAAGACTGGACTTGAGATAATGAATGAGGTCAAAGAGAGGGTGAAAAAGAATGCTAAAAAAGTTGCCGAGCTTCAGTTGAGAATAAGGGAAGAGTTAGAGAAACTGTGACAGAAAAACAGAGGTAGGCAACTAGAATGAGAAAAGCAGCAGGCATCATATCGATAACCTTAAGTGGGGTGTTTATATACCTTCTAACTGATGCTGTGGTTGTATTAGGCATTAGTATCTTTCATGACCCTTTCGGTGCTGGCATTGAAGATCTCATTAGGGGAGTGTTTCTGCTAGTCTTTGTTGTTGCTGCTGCGTTTCTTATTACTGGTGGAATTTTCTGCCTTATGAGAAAATACTGGAGAGTATGCTTGGCTTCGGCCTCGTTTGGAGTTTTGGTTTCGGTTGTTATTGGGGGGTCGTTATTGAGTAGCAATATACCTAGGGGTTTGATTCCTTGGGTCATGCTTGTTGCAGAGGTAGTCGCAGTAGTATTTATTGTGCGCAGAAAAAAAGAGTGGCAAGAGGTCTCGGATTCAGTGGATGGCGAGGTGTCTTATGACGGTTAGCACTCGTTCTTACCAAGAACGCGCTCTAACTATTGAGCTATGTGGGGTCTTATGAACTTTATGGTGGAGGGGGTAGGATTTGAACCCACGTAGCCCTTACGGGCGGCAGATTTACAGTCTGCTCCGATTAACCACTCCGGCACCCCTCCGTAGGATAAGCTTATCATAAAATGTCTGGAAAACCGAGCCCGAGGGGGGATTCGAACCCACCAACCTACCGATTACAAGTCGGTTGCGCTACCATTGTGCTACTCGGGCAATCTCTAGCTACACAGTTTTGGCTCAATAGTATAGATAAGGGGAAAATCTCTGTCAACTAAGAGGCAATCGGAGGCAATCTCTTGTTGCATTATCTAAATCAGTCATGCTACATTATACGGGTTTTACTAATTAATATCGTCTGTAATTGTAAACATGATAGATAACGCTTTATTAAAACAATTGCTGGAAGCAGGTGCTCACTTTGGTCACCACACCAGCTACTGGCATCCCAAGGCGAAGAAATATATTTTCACTCAGCGCAATGGTATCCACATCATCGATTTGGAACAGACAGTTACCATGTTAGAAAACGCCTGTACCTTTGTCCAAGATTTAGCAGCTCGAGGGCAAAGCATTCTTTTTGTCGGCACTAAAAAACAGGCTCAGCAGACCATAGAAGAAGAGGCTGTAAGGTGCGGTATGAGCTATGTTAATCAAAGATGGCTGGGTGGTATGTTAACTAACTTCGCCGTCATACAAGCTCGGATCGACCACCTGGTTCGTTTAGAGAACAAAAGGGATAAAGGGGAGCTTGACCTCTTGCCTAAAAAAGAACGGGTGAGGATAGAAAAAGAAATTTACCACCTGAATACTCAAATGGGGGGTTTCAAGGAAATGACTACCCTTCCCGGAGCCCTTTTCATTACCGATCCTATTAAAGATAAGATTGCCTTCGCCGAAGCTAAAAAATTGGGCATACCAGTGATTGCCATTGTGGATACTAATTGCAATCCCGACGGCATCGATTATCCTATCCCCGCCAATGATGACGCTGTTAAGACGATTAAATTAATTTGTAGCAAAATAGCTGATGCCGTAATTGAAGGTAAAAATGAAGCATTTTCTGGAGAGGCGGGAGTTACTAAATTGGCTGGTGAGGAAGAGCGTGAAGAAGCTATTGAAATTCTAGGTTCCTATACTTTTGAACCGGAAGAACCAGGTGAATCAGGTGAGTCAGGTGAGTCAGAAGAGCCAAAGGAGCCAGAAGGAGAAATTGCACCTACATGAAAATATCAGTTGAAGCAGTAAAAGAGTTAAGAAGTATAACTAATGTAGGCATAGCTGACTGTAGGAAGGCTCTGTTAGAAGTAGGTGGTGATATGGAGAAGGCAGTCGAATTCTTGAAACAGCGTGGGATAGCAATTGCTGAAAAAAAGAAGGATATAGCTGCGACCGAAGGCATAATCGAAGCTTATATTCATTATACCAAGCGCATAGGAGTATTAGTGGAATTAAACTGCGAAACCGATTTCGTGGCTCGCACCGATGAATTTAAAGAGCTTGCTCATGACTTAGCCATGCAGATAGCGGCTACTTCCCCGCAATTTCTTACTACTGAAGATATGCCACCAGAAGCAGAAGCTGACCCCCAGGCAGCTTGCCTTCTTAGTCAACCATTTATCAAAGAACCTGACAAGACGGTACAGGAAATTATTGCTGAAACAATTGCTAAAGTAGGTGAGAACATAAAAGTACGCAGATTTGCCAGGTTCGAGCTTGGTGTTGACCACTAAGCCATGTTGGATGAGTTACTCGCTGAACTTAATTCCCGAATGCAGAAGGCCGTAGACGGGTTAGCTAGAGAGCTAGCTAGCATCCGTGCCGGGCGTGCCACTCCAGCCTTGCTTGACGGCATCACAGTTGACTATCATGACACGTCTGTCCCGCTTTATCAACTTGCTACCATATCTATACCCGAGGCTAACTTAATCATTATTCAACCCTGGGATCGCACATCATTGCGTGACATTGAAAGAGCCATTCTCACAGCCAATATCGGCCTTAACCCTGCGAATGATGGCAGTGTAATTCGGCTGGTCATCCCACCTCTTAGTGAGGAGCGGCGCAAGGAAGTGGTCAAGATAGTGTCCAGGAAGGTAGAGGAGCGGCGGATTGCAATACGCAATGTAAGGAGAGATGGTATTGAGAAACTAAGAGAGATGGAGAAAAATAAAGAAATATCGGAAGACGAACTCAAAAATAATGCCAAGAAAATCGACCAGCTTACAGAGGCTTGTGTAGATAAGGTAAGTGAATTGGGACAGAGCAAGGAAAGGGAAATACAGGAAATATAATTTGCCTCGCCGGTATCCGACAAAAAAGTCCGCACTAACTGCTAAAGATGTAATAGTACCCGGTTGTCATATCTCAGACCTTCGCTACTTGTTGTTCTGCCCCTGAACTTCTTGCTACCGCTCCGGGGAACATATCAAACATGACGCTAGCAACCATATTGCCGCTTAAAAGCTGTTAAAATAGACCTATGCTCAAGCACAGAGTTATTACCGGCGTTGTAGGTGTGCCTATCGTTATTCTTGCCATCTGGTTTGGTGACCCCTGGCCCTGGTTTACTATTCTTATAGCCGCAGCGGCGTTAGCCGGCACCTACGAGTTCTATAACATGGCCAATTTTGACAGACGAGAGCCTCTGCTTTATCTGGGTTTGCTATGGGCGCTGGCACTCGTCTTAAGCCCTCACTACATGAAACTTAATGTTTTACCAGTAGTTATTACCTCCACTATGTTGATTTCCTTGATTTATCTGTTATGCCGCCCGTCAAGAGAAAAGGCATTCCGCAGCTGGGCATGGGCGATAGCGGGTGCGCTCTATGTGGGTTGGATGCTTAGCTACTGGCTGAGTTTGCGCGGTTTTTGGGATGGCCGAAGTTGGGTCTACCTGGCCATACTGACTACATTCGCCAACGATACAGGTGCTTTTTTTATCGGGAGGTCAAGGGGTAAACATAAGCTGGCTCCTGCCATAAGCGAAGCTAAAACCTGGGAAGGAGCGCTAGGGGGATTACTATCTGGCATTGTGGCTGCTGTGTTAATAGCGACGGTTCTTAACCTCATTTCTCCTTTTACTTTTAGATATTGGCAGATTATACTCCTTGGCTTTCTCGTTAGCGTCTTTGCTCAGCTTGGTGACTTGGTTGAATCCTTGCTCAAGCGCAATATGGGGGTGAAGGAATCAGGCAATTTGCTACCCGGACACGGTGGTATACTTGACCGATTCGATAGCCTCATCTTTGTCGGGGCGGTGGTATACTATTATGTAATATGGGTGGTGTGAAAAAAATAGCTATCCTGGGCTCGACAGGCTCCATAGGGCAGCAGGCCCTGGATGTAATCCGTGCCCTGCCTGACAAACTAAAGGTAGTAGCTCTTACAGGCAACAAAAATCTTAAGCTTCTGGAAAGACAAATCAGGGCATTCCAGCCCAATATGTTTTGTTCCTCGGTTAAGCCTGACATTGGTTACGGCGGGGAATTTTTATCCGCAGAAGAAATAGCCAGCCATCCCGAGGTCGACTTCGTTATTGTAGCCACTGCCGGTAAGGCAGGACTAAGTCCTACCCTGGCGGCTTTACGGGCAGGCAAGACGATTGCCCTGGCTAACAAAGAGGTATTGGTGATGGCCGGTGAAATTATTATTCGTGAAGCTAGCCACCACCAAGCTCAAATTCTGCCTGTTGATAGTGAGCATAGTGCCATCTGGCAATGTTTGCAGGGGGAAGAAAGTAAACCGCAGCGGCTTTTTCTCACTGCCTCCGGTGGGCCTTTCTACCATTACTCGCAGTCACAATTGGCTGAGGTTACTCCGGAGCAAGCTCTTCAGCACCCTGTATGGAAGATGGGAAGAAAGGTAACCATAGATTCAGCAACGCTTATGAATAAAGGCTTAGAGGCAATTGAAGCTCATTGGCTTTTCTCGTTTCCCTTTGATAGTATTGAAATATTAATACATCCCCAGTCCATCGTTCATTCTATGGTGGAGTTTATGGATGGTTCACTGAAAGCTCAGCTTAGCTGGCCCGATATGAGGCTGCCTATTCAATACACCCTTTCTTATCCTTGGAGATGGCCTAATTCGGAATTACCCCGACTTGATTGGAATAAAATCCAGTCTCTGAACTTTGAGCCCGTAGATTATGAGAGATTTCCCTGTCTCAAACTGGCTATAGATGCTGGCAAATCAGGCGGAACTTATCCGGCAGTGCTTTGTGCCGCAGATGAGGTAGCTGTAGAGCTTTTTCTCAGCCACAGAATAGGTTTTACCGATATAGCCCAAATTGTGCAAAAAACTCTTGAGCAACATCAGCATATCCCACAGCCATCGCTAGAGGAAATACTGGGTGCTGATACCTGGGCAAGGGAATTTGTTACCCGTCTTTCCGCTGGTTACTGCACGGAGCCTGAGCGACGGAGCAATCCTGGGATAGAGAGATAAGAGATGAGCGTCGCTGTAATCATTATTCTTTTCATAGTAGCTCTATTCGTGGCAATGTGTCTTCACGAATTGGGGCACTTCATTACTGCCAAGCGTGCCGGAGTGAAGGTGGAAGAGTTCGGCATAGGCATGCCCCCACGACTTTTTGGTATTAAACGGGGCGAGACAATATACTCAGTTAATGCCATACCTCTAGGAGCCTTTGTTAAGGCTGCTGGAGAAAATGACCCCACAGTACCCCGGAGCCTGGCTGGCAAAGGACCGTGGACCAGGTTAGGAATCTATGCTGCCGGTCCGCTGGTCAATATCTTTCTGGCCTTTGTTCTTCTCAGCGCTTTCCTGGCGCTGCCCTATTCTGTAATTGCCGGCGATGGACTCATGGTACATGCTGTATCGGTGAATTCCTCTGCAGAAGAAGCAGGCATTGAGCCCGGGGATATAATTCTGGAGGTAGCGGGGCAACCTGTTCATACTTGGGGGGACATGCAGAACATAGTGAATTCAGTCGAAGAAGGGGCTGAAATAACTTTGCTTCTGCTAAGGAACGGAGAAGAAAAACAAGCCACGTTGAAGCCAAAATTTGATCCAGAATTACAACGACAAATAATCGGCGTCTTGCTTTGCTGGAATATGGTGAATCAGGTGGAGGAAGGCTCGCCAGCTTATGAAGCTGGTATCAGACCGGGTGATGCCATCCTGAGCATCAATGGGCAGGGTGTATACAATGATGAAAGTATGTCCAGTGCCTTGCATTCTGTTGAAGAAGGTGAAGAAATAAAGCTGGTTTTGCTCCCAAATGACGGGACAGGGGAGACAGAGGAAATCTCTCTAATTCATGACGGCTCCGAAACCCTGCCCGGCGTAGAGCTGCGATGGGTAGATGGAGCTCATATCGAACAAGAGCGAATTCCTGTATGGATGGCATTCTACGAAGGAGGTAACTTCATCGTTCGTATGCCTGTACTTATAGTAGAGGCTATCCCTATAATCAGAGAATCTCCAGACTTGGCACTGGTGGGGCCAATAGGTGCTGGCCAGTTAACGGTGGAGATAGTACGCTCCTCTGGCTTCAGCAACATACTATTTATGGCCAGTATAATGAGCCTGGGTCTTGGCATATTCAATCTCCTTCCCATCCCCCCCTTGGATGGAGGAGGCATGTTAGTGGCATTCATTGAAGGATGCAGGCGTGGGAAGCGTCTTTCCCCTCGGGCAATGCGCTTAGCCTACACTATCGGTACCACTTTTTTAATTGCACTTGTGGTCTTAGTCACCTTTAGCGATATCTCGCGTCTAATTAGCGGCGAAGGTTTTGTACCATGACACGTCGAATCTCCAAACCCTTGAGAATTGGCAAGGTGACCATTGGCGGCGATGTTCCCATCGTGGTGCAGTCCATGACCAAGACTGATACCCGTGACATTCCAGCTACTATAAACCAGATTAAAGAATTGGAGGATTGCGGCTGTGAAATTGTTCGAGTGGCAGTCCCGGACAAGGAAGCGGCTGAAAGCATAGCAGCTATAAAAAGGAGCGTGTCACTACCTATCATTGCTGATATACACTTTGACTATCGCTTGGCTTTGTCTGCGCTACATTCTGGTGTTGACGGTCTCCGCCTCAATCCCGGCAACATAGGAGACAAAGAAAAGATTGCCAGGGTGGTAGCTGCTGCTAAAGAAAGAGAGGTGCCTATCCGTATCGGGGTAAATGCCGGCAGTTTACCTGCCAATTTACAGCCTGATGCTCCACTGGTTGAGCGTATGGTCGACATGGCATTGGAGCAGATAAGGCTTATGGAAAGCCTTGACTTTAGTTTAATCAAGGTCTCCTTAAAAGCTTTCGATGTTCCCACTTCCATTCAAGCCTATCAAATGATTGCCGATAAAATGCCATATCCACTACATCTGGGCATCACGGAAGCCGGGCTCCCCCAGACGGGAGCTATACGCAGCGCCATAGGCATTGGTATACTCCTCTACCAGGGGATTGGCGATACCATACGCGTTTCCCTCAGCGCTCATCCCTGTGAAGAGGTATTCGTTGCTTACGAAATTCTTAAAAGTCTGGGGCTTCGTCAGCGAGGTCCAACTCTGGTGAGCTGCCCTTCCTGCGGCCGGGCCGAAGTTGATATTATTGCCCTGGCTGAGGCAGTAAGCAAGCGTCTGGAAAGAATAAGCCAACCTGTTAAAGTGGCAGTTATGGGCTGTGTCGTTAATGGCCCTGGCGAGGCTAAAGATGCCGACGTCGGCATTGCCTGCGGCAAGGGCAAAGGTGCTATATTTAGGAAAGGGGAGGTAGTGAGCATAGTGGAAGAAAAGGATTTCCTAGAGGCGCTGATGGCAGAAGTAGACTCTCTCGACAGGAAAGTATTAGAGTAAAGGTAAGAGAAGTGCGTTTTTCTAAGCTTTTTGGCAAGACGTTACGGCAGGCGCCCGCTGAAGCAGAAAGTGTAAGCCATCAGTTATTGCTCAGAGCGGGCATGATTGCTCAGGAGGCTGCCGGAATTTATTCTTACTTGCCCCTGGGTTGGCGAGTGCTCAAAAAGATAGAAAATGTAATCAGGGAAGAGATGGATAAGGCTGGCGGGCAGGAATTGATGCTGCCAGTTTTACAGCCTTTTGAATTGTGGCAGCAGTCAGGCAGGTACGTATCCTTCGGCAAGTCTCTATTCACTTTGACCGACCGCAAAGAGCATACACTGGCTCTGGGACCCACCCATGAAGAAGTTATTACCGACCTCGTCCACCGCTACGTGCAAAGCTACCGCGAGCTCCCTCTGCTCCTCTATCAAATACAGGTAAAGCTTCGCGATGAGCCTCGACCCCGCGGCGGCTTATTGAGAGTCCGCGAGTTTATCATGAAAGACCTTTACAGCTTTGATGCCGACGAAGCTGGCCTGGATAGAAGTTACCAGAGTATGTGTCAGGCTTACAGTAATATCTATGCCCGCCTCGGCTTACCTGCAATGATGGTGGAGGCTGACAGTGGCGCCATAGGGGGCAAGGATTCCCACGAATTTATGGTTATCACAGATACCGGCGAAGACGAAGTCATTTATTGTTCCAATTGTGGCTACGCCGCTAATGCAGAGAAAGCTCAATCTGCGAAAGCAAGGGGCGCTGCTGAAACTCCACTTCATTTGGAGGAGATAGCCACACCGGAGGCGGAAACCATAGAGGAGGTGGCTGGTTTTGTGGGTGTGCCGACAAATCAAACGCTTAAGGCGGTGTTTTATATTGCTGACGGAGAATTTGTCTTCGTTATTATTCGAGGCGATCTCGAAGTCAACGAAACGAAGTTGAGAAACACTTTAAAGTGCACTGAGCTTCGCCTGGCTACGGAAGGCGAAGTAAACGAAGCTGGACTGGTAGCCGGGTTTGCTTCACCCATAGGGGTAAAAGGGATCAAAGTCGTTGCCGATGATTCCATAACCTTGGGCTCCAACTTTATTGTTGGTGCTAATAAGCCGGGGTATCACTTCAAGAATGCCAATTACCCCAGGGATTTTCAGGTTGACCTTATAGTTGATATCGCCCTGGCTCAGTCCGGAGATAGCTGCCCCGGGTGTGGTGGCGAATTGTCCTCGGCTCGGGGCATTGAGGTGGGACATGTATTCAAGTTAGGCACCTTCATCAGTGAGAAATTCGGAGCATCTTTCTTAGATAATGATGGCACTTCCCGGCCCATTGTCATGGGCTGCTACGGCATCGGGCTGGGGCGATTGCTGGCAGCCATAGTAGAACAAAGCCATGATGATAAAGGCATTATCTGGCCGTTCTCTGTCGCCCCTTATCAAGTCTATCTTTGCCCTCTATCTTTGGAGAAGTCGGTAGTGCTCCCCACGGCAGAGAAGATTTATCAGGAACTGCAAAAAGAAGGCATCGAAGTGCTTTTCGATGACCGTGACGATTCCCCCGGCGTTAAATTCAATGATGCTGACCTCCTGGGAATACCGCTGCGATTGACCTTATCCCCACGCACCTTACAGAGCCAGAGCGTAGAGGCAAAGTGGCGCACGGATAAGGAAGCCCGGCTTTTGCCTTTGGATAATTTGGCGGTACAGGTGAAGAAACTTCTAGACGAGGCCCTGAGGTCGCAGTCTTGATTGGCTTAACTAACTGTTGCCATTCCCTGGTTAACTCAGTCTCTCAAAGTAGCGCCCAGTTCCTGATGTAGCCTGGCTAGCATCTGTTCTTGAGTTTGGTCAACTTCTTCGTCGGTCAAGGTATGTTTGGGCGATTGGTAGATAATCCTTATGGCAAAAGATTTCTTGCCCTCGGGGATTTGCTTGCCTTGATAAAGATCAAAGAGAGCTACCTGCGTTACCAGCGGAAAGTTTCGGATTATGCTCTCCACTGTTCGGTAGTTCACCTGCTCGTCTATTACTAAAGCGATATCCCGGGTTACACTGGGAAACCGTGGGATAGGCTGGTATTCCTTCGTTCCTGTAAGCTTGGTCAACAGCTTCTCAAGGTCAATTTCTATAAGGCAAACAGCATTGGAAAGCTCAAAGGCCTGTGTTACCCGGGGATGCACGTCCCCTACAATACCTACCTTTTCATCTTTAACGATTATGTCGGCCCCCCTTCCCGGGAATAGAATTTCATCGTCGCCTATATCGAAAGTCACCTTCAATCCCAACTGGTTCAGGAGATTTTCCACCACTCCCTTGGCGTCAAAGAAATCAAGCGACCCCTTATCAGCTTGCCATGATAATTCTGTCCTTGAGCCGCTGAGCACGGCACACAGCATATCCTTTTCTTCGGGCAAGTCCTTGCCTCTCGGCAAGAATACCTTACCAATTTCAAAGAGTCTTATGCCTGCCTGCCCAAACTTTTGGTTATGTGACAACGTGGATAGAAGACCAGCCCGTAAACTGGTACGCAGGTATTCCTGTTCCCTCGTCATAGGGTTGGCTACCTTTAACGGGGGGATTTTTAACTCAAGCTTCGGGGAAAGCTTCTGCAACTTCTCCAGGCTGACCAAAGAATAAGTTAGTATCTCCTGAAAGCCAAAACCGGTCAGCATACTACGTAATTTCTCCTTTAGATTGCTTTGCCGGGCTGACGGTGACAACTTTGATTTTTGTTGAGGCAAAGGAGAGCCAAGCCTGGTGATTGGGATTCTTTCATAACCAATGATGCGCACTACTTCTTCCACAAGGTCAGCAGAGCATTTAACGTCGCTGCGCCAGTAAGGCACAGACACCGAAATTTGCGAGCCTGAATCGCCTTCCTGGCATTCAAAGCCCAGGGTTTTTAATAGCTTAAGGATTTCATCAATATTAACTTCCAAACCTGAAAGTCGCTCTACCTCCCGGGCAGTAAGCAATATCGGCCTTGGTTTTGATTTCCCGGGATAAACATCGATTATGCCCTTGGCTGCTCTGCCACCAGCTAACTCCAGTAACAGTTGAGTTGCCCGCTTCAAGGGTAATAATGGGAGCTCGCTATTAAGCCCTTTGTCAAAGCGAATCGAGGCCTCGCTTTGGAGTTGAAGATGGCTACAGCCTCGACGAATGGTAGCCTGGTTAAAATTCGCCGACTCTAGGAGGATGGTGTCAGTTTGGTCCGTAACTTCGGAGTCCAGACCACCCATGATTCCAGCCACAGCGACGGCCTCTTCTTTATCGGCAATGAGCAATATATCTGGGTTAAGAGCGCGCTTTGTGCCATCGAGGGAAATTATATTTTCACCATTTCCGGCCCTGCGCACGATAATTTGTCTGCCCTTAAGTTTATGATAATCAAAGGCGTGAAGGGGCTGACCATATTCCAGCATCACATAATTAGTAACGTCAACCACGTTGTTAATAGGACGCATACCGCAGCTATTCAGACGCTGCTGGAGCCAGCCTGGGGAGGGGGCTATCTTAATTCCAGTAATCAGGCTGGCACAGTACCTGGAACATAGGTCTGGCTCAGCTATGTCAACGGAGGCGAAGGAGTCTATCGGCTTTTCTAATTCTCCGTAATGAATTGGGGATAAGCGGAGTGGTTCGCCAGTTAAGGCAGCAATTTCCCTAGCAACACCAATCACAGATAAGCAATCCGGGCGGTTAGGTGTTACATCCAAATCAAAAATTACATCACCTAGATAAGCATTGAGAGGAGTACCTATAGGTGCCTCCGGCGGCAATGCCAAAATGCCTTCGTGACTATCAGAAATCCCCAGTTCCTTCTCCGAGCAGACCATGCCCTCGGAAGCGACGCCACGAATTTTAGCCGGCTTTAGCAGTACGGTTTCTTCAGTGTGAGGATCTATAAGCCGGGCTCCTATATGGGCAAAAGGTACTCTCTGACCAAGTTCGATATTGGGAGCACCACAAACCGTGGTGACTTGCCCAGTGCCGAGGTCAACTGTAGCTAACTTAAGGCGGTCAGCATTAGGATGAGGATTTAATGCTATTACCTCCCCTATCACTACATTATCCCAGGTGCCGCCTGTAGTCTGTATGCCTTTGACCTCCAGGCCAGCCATGGTTAGCATTTCGGCTAGGTCTTCGGGAGTGAGCTTGATGTCAACGTAATCCCTGAGCCATTTGAGGGCAACTTTCATATTGTCACCTTAAAACTTAGAACTGCCTCAAGAACCTGAGGTCATTGCTATAAAAAAGACGAATGTCGTCGATACCATAGCGCAGCATAGGTATACGCTCGACTCCCAACCCGAAGGCAAAACCACTATAAAGCCCGGGGTCAATATCCACCCGTGTCAGGACATCGGGATGCACCATCCCTGCCCCTAGTATTTCAAGCCAGCCGCTGTAACCACACAGCCGGCAGCCAGCCCCATCGCAAGCTGAACATCCGATGGCTACCTCCACCCCAGGCTCCACAAAAGGAAAGTAATCGCAGCGAAAGCGCACTTTCCTTTCCTCACCAAAAAGGCAGCGGCAAAAATCAAACAAAGTGCCTTTTAAATCACCCATGGTGATGCCCTTATCCACGGCTAAGCCTTCAACTTGATAAAACATAGATTCGTGAGTAGCGTCGGTTGCTTCATATCTGTAAGTTCGCCCCGGTACTATGGCTCTTATTGGCGGACGTTCCCTCTCCATTAACCTGATTTGCATTGGGGAAGTATGTGTGCGTAACAGTCTGGCTTTCTCTCCCATGCCTGCATCTATCCATAGTGTAGCAAACATATCTCGCGCTGGATGGTGTTGAGGAATATTTAAGGCTTCGAAGTTGTAGTAGTCCCACTCTACGTCAGGCCCCTCAATTACTTGGAAGCCCATATTTTTGAAAACATCGCAAATTTCGCTAAGTATTTGTGTGGTGGGATGAAGTCGACCTACCGGAAGAGGCCGACCAGGTAAAGTAACATCTAATCTTTGAGATTCCAGAGGAGAGGTCAAAAGGGCTTCCTCTAGTAATTTCCTCCTTTCTTCCAGGCTTGACTCTAAGGCTTTCTTGATTTCGTTAGCCTGGGCACCCACCTTGCGTCTTTTTTCCAAAGGCAAGGTAGCCAAGGAACGTAGCATTCTGGTTAAACTGCTTTTCTTACCCAGGTGGCGAACGCGCCACAACTCAAGTTCCCGAGGATTATCAACCTTGTTTAACTCCTCGAGAGCTTGTGCATGAAGGTCTTTGAGTTGTTCCAGCATTGACTACCAAGTGATGTTATACTTGGTCAAAATTCCTGAAATTTTCAGGCATAATGTCATTGCAAGCGGGGTAAGTTAGCCTCAGTTACCGAGGAGACTAATGCAGCAAAACCTTCAGGATCTTTGACTGCCATCTCAGCTAACATCTTACGATTGATTTCTACATTTGATGTTTTTAATCCGGCTATAAACTGACTGTAAGTAAGTCCCTTGGCCCTTGCTGCAGCATTAATGCGGGCAATCCATAGTTTTCTGAAGTCGCCTTTCCGCTCACGACGATGACGATAAGAATAATCTAAGGCATGAAGCATGGACTCGTGAGCTGTCCTATAAAGTTTGTGCCTGGCCGCACGGTGTCTCTTGGTCAGCTCAAGCACCTTCTTATGTCGTCTGTGGGTGACTTTTCCACTCCTAGCTCGTGGCAAGTTCTTCCTCCTTTAATCCTTTGGTGTTATCCCTTTCTCTTTCGCAACGAAATAAAGTACTTTCCCTCCACTACACTATTCGTAGGGTAAAAGCTTCTTTACTCTCTTTTTATCCACTGAGGAGGTCATAATCATTTCATCGTAGAGGCGCTTAGTTCTGGGAGCCTTTTTTCGCCTTAAATGGCTCTTGCCGCATTTAGTGCGCATCAGCTTGCCGCTACCAGTTATATGAAAACGGCTTTTTGCCCCTTTATGGGTTTTCAGTTTTGGCATCTGTTCCTGTCTCCTTAGATTTTTTCTGGGAAACCGGGGATAAGACTAGGGCTATACTTCTTTGGTCATTAACGGAGCTACTTACCACGGCTAATTCCTTTGAGGCTTCGGCTACTTTGCGCAGCACATTCCAACCCATTTCAGGATAAATAACTTCGCGTCCTCTAAACCTTAGAAACAACCGTACCTTATTTCCCTCCTCCAATAATTTCTTGGTGGTTCTTATTTTTGCCTGTAAATCGTGCTCCTCTATCTTTGGTCTTAACCGGACCTCCTTGAGTAAGCCAACTCTTTGGCCTCTCTTCGCTTTGCGTTCCTTTTTAGTTTGCTCATACTTATATTTGCCATAATCAAGAAGCCGGCATACTGGCGGACTCATCGTTGATGCTACCTGTACCAAATCAAGGCCGCGCTCATAAGCAATTTGTAATGCTTTCGGTAGAGGCACTACGCCCAGCTGTTCCCCATCTTCCCCTATGAGGCGAACTTCTCTGGCTCTGATTCTTCTATTGGTTAATAATTCTTTAACTATGCTAGTTCTACCCCCTGGAACAGTATTTAAGACTTGGCCTCTATAGCTGCCCTTATTCTACTCTTAACTTGTAACAAAGTTTCTAAGCCCAGATCCTCGCCGCTCCTTAAGCGAAGTGACGCACTGGACGAAGCCATTTCCTTATCACCAACTATAAGCATATATGGGACTTTCTCCAGTTGGGCTTCCCTTACTTTCAAATTCATCCTCTCAGAGCGATCGTCAACCCGAACTCGGATACCCTCATTTTTAAAATCGTCCTCTATCTTACGTGCATAGCCAACATGGCGATCTGCTATGGGAATTATTACTGTTTGAACTGGTGATAACCATACCGGGAAGGCGCCACCATAATGCTCTGTGAGGCAGGCTAAAAAACGCTCCATGCTACCTAAAACTGTGCGATGTATCATCACCACATTATGTTCCAAGCTATCTTCACCAATATAACAGACATTAAAGCGTTGTGGCAAATTGAAATCGACTTGGATGGTAGGACCTTGCCAAACATGCCCTAAAGCATCCTTGAGTTTAATATCAATTTTAGGCCCATAGAAAACTCCCTCGCCAGGGTCCACTTCATAATGCAAGTCAAGTTTCTCCAGAACGTGTTGCAAAGATCTCGTGGACTCCTCCCACATTTCGACTGTGCCAGCATATTTCTCAGGACGCGTTGACAACAACAACTCATACTCATCGAAACCAAAGCTAGACATCATTAATTGTGCCAAATTCAAAACTCCCAGTACTTCTTCTTCAACCTGGTCAGGTCGGCAAAAAATGTGCGCATCGTCTTGAGTAAACCCCCTGACTCTAGCAAGACCATATAATACACCAGTTCGCTCATACCTATATACCGTGCCTAACTCGGCATATCTCAAAGGCAAATTGCGATAACTGCGCAATTTACTTTTATAAATCAAAATGTGGCCCAAGCAATTCATGGGCCTTAGCAGATATTGCTGTCCCTCAATTTCCATCGGTGAAAACAGATAATCCCGATAGAATTCCCAATGCCCGCTAGTTTTCCACAAATCTAGCTTGGCGATGTGAGGAGTGTAAATGATATCATAGCCTCGCTTGATGTGCTCTGCCTTCCAGAAGTCCTCGATGATTTGTCGAATCATGGCACCTCTGGGATGCCAGCAAATTAAGCCAGGACCAATTTCCTCGTGAGTACTGAAGAGGTCAAGTTCTTTACCCAGCTTCCTATGGTCGCGTTTGGTGACCTCGGCTTGCCACGATAAATAATCGTCAAGTTCCTTCTGGCTTTCAAAAGCCACACCGTATATTCTTTGGAGCATGGGTCGCTTCTCATCTCCACGCCAGTATGCTCCAGCTAGATGAGTAAGTTTAAATGATTTTACCTCACCCGTAGAGGCTAGATGTGGACCACGACATAAGTCGGTGAAGGAACCCTGTTTATAAATAGTTACCGTGGTGTCGGGGATCTCGTCGATAAGCTCTAATTTATAAGGCTGGGTGTCAAAGAGCTTACGCGCTTTATCCTTACTCATTTCCTCCGTAACAAACGGTACATTCTGACTAATAATTTCCTTCATCTTGTTTTCAATTACAGGCAAGTCTTCCGGCGTTAACGGGCGTGGCAGATCGAAGTCATAGTAGAAGCCATTCTCGATGATCGGTCCGATGCCAAATTTAGCCTCGGGGAAAAGACTTTGTACTGCCTCGGCCATGATATGAGATGCAGAGTGGCGCATCCGTTCCAGTTGCTCATCCCTGGTTTTTGCCTTCATCTTGAACTTTCCATTATAAATCTAGGGAGCAAACACAACTTCATCAAAAAATGGGCGGTACTGGACTTGAACCAGTGACCTCTGCGATGTCAACGCAGCGCTCTAACCACTGAGCTAACCGCCCGTTTGGCGATTGTATCAAACATAGCTGAACACGGCAAATCTTTGATAATATGGCAAAAATAGAAGGTGACTTATCATTGGGTGGCTTAGAAATTAAACATTTATAACAATACGATGCCTGCTATGGCTATTCTTTACCTCGCAGCCTTACACCACTGGTGACATTGATCTCTATTGTTTGACCACACTTAGGGCAGGTTACTTCCACAACAAGAGGTCTTGCCATCACCCTTTCTACAAGCGATGTTACTATAGAATCCATATTATCCAGCCTATCATCTAACATATCAAGGCGCTTAATTAACTGCCCTATATCCCGGTCTTGCTTGACCTGTTTGCCGGGATCAGCTCTATATTGTGATGCCAATTTATAGACTCTTTTCTACAACGCCTAATGATTCTAGCTCAGCTTTATCCTCTTTCATCAACTTTTCTATTTGTTCAGTGACTGTGCGCTCCAAATACTTACGGAAAGCTTCCCGTGCTGCTGGTGATGACCTTACAGCATCTTTTACTCTCTGCCATTCACC
>Ga0315555_1000478_pt1 | contig 28199 bp, 17 predicted proteins | sample SalMarSW160380MG_FD_202113 | JGI IMG/M metagenome (GOLD analysis project Ga0315555, IMG submission 202113) | Salt marsh sediment microbial communities from the Plum Island Ecosystem LTER, Massachusetts, United States - Salt Marsh Sediment SW1603-80 ... | reverse complement strand
ATCGCATGCGTCGGATAGTATGGCAGGAGAACATTCAAGATGTTATCAAATATAGTCATGAAAAACCTGTTATTCGCCGCTTGGAAAAACTCCTTGCGGCCTAAAATCGGTCAGTTTGAGTTATTTAAGCTACTCAATTGGCTACGGATGTTAACGGTGATATGTTTTTCTGTCTCTGTTTCATGTCCGATTGTGGTGACTTCATGAGCAATATAGATGTCCTGCTTTTTGGACTTCAAGAATCCTTGTAAATTGATCTCTGGCTTAGTTTCTCCGAGGTGGGGGAATATTTTTTTAGGATTTACTTTATGTCTGATGAATTCAGATTTAATGAATTCGTGTAGGTAATTGATCAGCTTCTGAGATCTAATAAGGGCTATTTTTGCTTGATTGCCGTTCTCGTAATTCTTTTCATTAAAGGTGGCTGTGGAGACTGAGTCTTCTAATTGGAGTTTTATTCGTCGAAGTTGTGTTAATATATTCATAGACTAAAGATATCCAAAAAGTGAAGACAAAGTTAAGTCAAGAGCAGCGGCTATTTTTTGGATATTTGTAAGCGTGATATTCTTCTCCGCTCTTTCGACCATACCAATATAAGTTCGATGAACACCAGCCAATGTGGCAAGTCTTTCTTGTGAAAGGTTTCTTTTCAGCCTTTCTTCACGGACTCTTTTGCCGAATTTTACGAGGATTGGATTCTTTTGGGCCATAATGCTATATTTCCTTATTTTTTATCAAATTATAGAGGCTTGCCAACTTTGGTCTACATACTATGATTAGCATTTAAGTACGTAAATGTCAGTAGAAATGGAAATTGTTGACATAGGTTACGAACTTGTATGTTTAGTATTAGAGCTGGCCTGATGTGTATTAGTGCTTGCCTATGGGGCTGGATTAAGAGGCAAAAAATTTTTAATTTTTTCCATTTTTTTCTTGCAATCTTTACAAGTGTAGAGTAGTATTTACAAAGTTAAAGACAAAAGGAGACTTGTAATGGCAAATAGAAATCCCGAACTTACCGAAGCCGAATGGGCAATTATCCAGGCCGTCTGGGAAAATGAGCCGTGCGCCGCCCCGGCGGTCCAGGAAGAGCTGGAAGCCCGAAAGAACTGGCACTACAGCACCGTCAAGACCCTGATGGACCGGATGGTGACCAAAGGGCTGCTGACTACAGAGAGAATCCGAAATCTCATTCTGTACCGCTCGGCAATCACCAAAGTCCAGGCACAAAAAGGCGAAATCATGCGCGCGGTAAAAAGGGCGTTCGACGGAGCCCTTACGCCGATGATGCAGTTTATGCTGGATGAGCATAAACTGTCGCAGAAGCAGCTGGCTGAACTGGAGTCGCTGATCAGGAAAAGACGCAACAAGGGTACTGCCCGCAAAAAAAGATAATTTTTCCTGTAACCGAAATTCCGTAAGTGCGTCTTAATAGGCGGAGGACGTATTATGAATACGATAGTAGAACATATCAATTCGGCTGGATTTTCGTTTATTGAATTTGCCGTACCGATGCTCGTCCAGTCCGGCGTGCTGATTGTGATTTTACTGCTGGCCGATTTGCTGCTGCGAAAAAAGGTCAAGGCGGTGTTTCGGTACTGGATATGGATGCTGGTGCTTCTCAAGCTTGTTTTGCCTACTTCGCTGTCATCGCCATTGAGCTTGGGGTATTTGTTTGGCGACAAGCTGACATATCAGGACCTGGTAGAAACGACCTCATCGCTGGAACTTGCCGAGCCCGTGCCCGCGGAAACCTTGCCCGGTATCAATCCAATCTATATACAGCCGAACGCGTACATTCCACCGACGAAGCCGGTGACATCTGTTGTTGAGCCGGTGATGGCAGAGACGGTCAGTCCGTCGGCGACACCAGTGACGCCTTTGTCCTGGCAGGGCGTTGTATTTTTGGTTTGGTTAGCTGTTGTGATAGCGATGGGATTATTACTGCTGCAGCGTGCGCTCTTTGTACACGGCCTCGTCGCACAGGCCAAGGAAGCGGGCCGTTTGATGAATGATGAGCTTGCATATTGCTGTGCGAGTATGAAGATAAAATGCAGGGTCGGCTTGAAGGTCTCGCCAAACGCAACGACGCCTTCGGTGTGCGGGTTAATCAGGCCTGTGATTTTGGTGCCGTGGAACCTGGCATCCACTTTGGGCGCTTCTCGCATGAGGACGGTCTTGATGCATGAGCTGGCTCACATCAGGCGTGCCGATTTGTGGGTGAATTTGGCCCAGACCGTTTTGCAGATTATTTATTTCTACAATCCGCTGTTGTGGATTGCCAATTGTGTGATTCGAAGGATACGGGAGCAGGCGGTCGATGAGGCGGTGCTTGTGGCGATGGGCAAGGCAGCTCAGCAATACCCGCAGACACTGGTTGATGTGGCGAAGATGGCTTTTAAGAGGCCGGCCTTGAGTCTGCGGCTGATAGGGGTTGTTGAATCCAAAAGCGCGCTGGCCGGTCGAATCAAACATATCCTCGGCCGCCCGTTCCCAAAAACCGCAAAGCTTGGCATTATAGGTTTACTTGCCATCATAATTGCAGGCGCCGTCCTGCTGCCGATGGCAAAGGCAAGGAACGAAGATAGATTTTCCGACAAAGATTTACTCATAAAGTTCACTGAAATCCCGGAAGAAGCGGCTAAAAAAGTTTCTGTTGATGATACAACAATATGGTCTAAAAGTTACGATGTGGAATTTGCACCGGGTCAGGATATGCTCGTGGCTGCCGAAGTATACCAGGCGGGAAAACCAATGCGGATTCTGGGTCGATGTATTTTAGAAGGTTCCCAAAAGCCGGAAAAATTCACCGTAACGTTTGTTCGAACTTATCAGGACGTTGCAAAAAGGTCTGTCACCCATAACATACAATTTAAACTCGGTCATCAGGTATTTAAGATTCCGGAATTTCCGATGCATACACCTCTATATTTTAGCACGGAAGCTTGGGATTGGTATCGAGGTGAAGGTTTGCAGAGGCACGAAACGCGACATACAAAAACCAAATACGCCGGGATTGACACCCTTTTTTACTATGGCGCCTCAGATTCATCGGAGGAATTTGAAGAAGACGAGGCGAGGTTCTGGATTCCCGGCCGTGATGTTACGCCCATAATGAGCAATCATTGTATTGCACTGAAAATGATACCTCTTAGCAGTTTGAAATACTTGTCTGTGGAACCTATAGGCGGCTATCAGGGCTTGGACGGTAAGATTATTTCAATGAGTTTGACACTCGAAAAAGCTGACCAGATAGCTGAAGAATACAAACAAATGATAACTGACAGTGCTGAGAAGCAATGGACGCCTGAAAAGCAAGCTGATATGGAGACAGATGTGCAGGTTGAGGTTGAAAAAACTCCTCAAACTGTGTTTACCGCAACCCTGTCAAACGGCGTGACGGTTGAGCTGGTTGGGGTTTGTGAGCATCCAAGCGAGGGCAAACAATGGTGGGGCCTGGACGGTCAGCCTATAGAGAAACCTTATGAACGATTGAACTACGCTGAACGCTCAGGGGAGAGCAAACTATATGAAGTCGTTTACCGTCTTTTCGGTTCTGAGGGTATTCGTTCTAAAATTTACTCTAACTCCACAATCACGGGCCATATTAGTTTGTATCCGCTGAGCAAAAAAGCTGAAAACCTGAATATCCGGGATGCTGCTAATGCTTATGGTGCGATATTATACGTAAAGCCGGATGCACAATCCATCCGGTTGGAAATGGGGGCAGGGCGGGATTGCGATTGGAAAACACTATGCACTCAGCCCAGCCCTGTTGACAAGAGCGGAACAACCGGCCCCGGCGTTGTGTTCCAACCGGCGATTGAGAAAGACGGCAAGACCTATGTAACAATCGCACATCAGATTAAAGATGGTCAAATCCACATCATTGCCGTCGACCATTCAGGCCAAATTCATAAATCGGAAGGGTTTTTAAATACTACGAGTAACGAGCTTGGAAGTTGTCAGGTCCGCTTTAATCTACCCGCAGACCAAATCAAAGAAATCCAATTCCAAACTCAAAAGTTCCAGCGAGTTACCTTCAAAAACGTCTCTCTCCGGCCGGGGCATAAAACCGATGTGCCGATATCCGCCAGAGATCTGGTAGCTGAGATTATCGAAAGTGAAAGAAAAACAGTAGACATACAGTTACATATGATCTGTACTATTCCGGCACGCAACTTAACATTTTATGAATACGATTGGGGCTACGAAGCCGGTAAGGAATTCTATAGCGGGACAGAGAACATAAGAGATAGCCTGACTAACATCTATAAGGCAGTAAAGGTAACACGAACCTTTGATGGACAAAAAGAATGGAGTTTGAGAGTTTCCTCTGAAGATAAACAGCCGCGTGGAGCAATATTCAAACCGAGTTTCTCAAATTTCCGAGCAATGATGACATTTAACACATTGTTAGGGTTTGATGCAAAAGAGTTCAGCAGCCTTTCGTTTGGAGAAGCGATAGCCCAGGCAGAATCAGTTTCCGTGAGAGATGAGGTTGAATTCATCGACGGCCATCCCTGTTATGTAATAGAAGCAATTAATATTGAAACTGACTCCGCCGTTAATCGCTTATCTTACGATATTCGAGCATGGATAGACTACCAGAGAGATTACCGGCTGCTAAAGTTTGAAAAGTGCAAAAGCATCAGCGGCAAGAACCGCTTCAAGGTAGTCTCAAGGCGAGTTGACAATATCAGGTTAAAACAAATCGATGGAATTTGGCTGCCTGTCGAGGGCCGACGTACAACTTTCTCCACAAACGATAACGGCCCGCCCAAAGGAATGTCACTGGCGCGGTTCGCGGCTCTTTCTGCCGAAGAACAAGAGCGGGTGGGCGTCTTTAAGCTGACACCGATGTCGCCGACACGCAGATTAGAGGTTGACGTTGAGAGTATAAGACTTAATAAAGGCATTCCGCCGGAAAGATTTACCATAGCTTTCCCCGAAGGCTGCGAAGTCTATGACGGGTTTACCGGCAATAGATATGTGGTCGGTGAGCCGTCCGAGCGGGAGGCGGCCCTTTCCGACACCGAGTGGATTGAGCAAATGGTGGGGCTTTCGGTGAGCGAGCTTATAGATATTCTTTGTAACTCCAGTCTCGGCAAAGACAAGAAGAAGTGGTTCGCAGCCGTTCACAGGCTTGTAGAAATCGGCTCTGCCGCTGTACCGGAGCTGGTTGCCGAGCTTAGGCGAACCGAAAAACCACAGACTCAAAGCAGATTGGCCCTTACGTTAAGAGCAATCGGAGACCCCAATGCCGTGCCGGGTTTGATTGACGGGCTTGGACGCAGCGGTTTTTCCAGCGATTACGGAATTGGTGAGCCCAGGACCGAACTTGATATGTTCATCCAACAATATCAAATGGATCCGACTAAAAAGGATTTAGGTTTAGGTCGGCCCGTTCGTGAAATCACAATAGCCCTTGAGAAACTGACCGGCCATACCGAAGGGCATGACCATTTCCACGCCTATGATTTGAAGTACGACCGATTGGGCTCTTATACCATAACCCCGGAAATCAGGGACAGGCAAAGACAACACCGGCGCCAGGTCGCAGAGCGATGGCGCAAATGGTGGCAGGCCAACAAGGACAATATCAAACCGACCGAAACTCTCCCAAAACCACCCGCCGAGTCGAAACCGGCCAGATCCGAAAAGCTCGAACAAATGATTATGGCCGCACCGGAAGGCTCAATACTGACTTTGGCTATCGTCCCGAACGTGGACGGCTCGGGTCGTCGGCCGAGCCTGACTAAAGAGGAATATCAACGGTATCTTGATGATTTGGCCCAAAACGGACCGTTTTCAGGCTCAATTCGTGGAGACAGCTTCCAATGGTCGCCGGTAAAGGGCAATCCCGCTCGGTTCAGAGATTTACCTTTGAGCGCTTATAAAGAGCGAACCTATCTGCTGCTCTGTGCGCGTGCTCAATACGTAATGATGCCTGAGCTTGAAGGCAAGTGGGCCTGGGGGCTTGAGAAAGTTGAGGCTACCCAGGATGGAGATGGGAAACCGACGATAAGTATTCAATTCGATGAAAAAGGCTCCGAGCTTTTCTACGAATTGACCAGAGCTAATATTGGCAATCATCTGGCGATAGGTGTGGACGGCTGGGTTCTGTCGGCTCCGACTATCGAAACACCGTTGACGAAAAGGGCGGTCATCGCAGGAGACTTCACCGAAGAACAGGTCCGTACATTTGTAGAGGAACTGCGAAAAGGTATGACGCCGGTCGACCAGCAGACCATAAAAGCAATGCGACTTATTGCCGAAGCAGCCGACAAGTTAAATAAACAGGATGTTGCAAAGATGGGGCCACGCCAGGTTGTAGAGAATTTCCTTATTGCCGGATTAGGCGGTCTTAATGAAAAACTCAGATGGTTTGTTTGCCCCGGTTCGGCGGTAGACAAAATCCTGGATGGTACAGACCTTTCCGAAGAGCTATCAGATGGCCACAAGATTAAGGTTGTCAACGTATATGCCGGCAGCAAAGATGCCTTTGCGGTTACTTCCGACATTACGGACCAATATGGAGAGCAGCTCGGCAAATTCATGTTTTACTTGTCAAATGAAAGCGACAACTGGCTCATATATGACCTGGACGCAGGCCAAGCCGACAAGGTACGCGAAAGCCTGACTGAGTTCCTAAGTACACACCCTGATGTGCAAGCTGCTTCGTTGAATGTCAAGATTTCTGCGGAGAAGCCGGGGGATACTTATTCTGCGACGCTGCCCAACGGCGTGACGGTTGAGCTGGTTGGAGTATGTGAGCATCCAAGCGAAGGGAAACAATGGTGGCGGCCCGACGGCACCCTGTGGGAAGACAGGCCTTATGAGGAATTCTCCTCCCATAATAGTATGAGTGGGGAAAAGGGGTACGAATTAGTCTGGCGACTGAAATCGGATGAAGATGTTGTTTATGAGGTAGAATCCGCCGAACAGGGAGGGTCGGCCGGCCAGGATGTCCTGCACAGCGAGAGAGGATTACGAACAGAGTTTAGAAATGGAGAATTCTATGGTGTTATCTTCTTCTTTTCACCGAGACTAAGTCAGGCAGCTATTGGAATAGGAGTGGGGCTCGACAGAAACTGGAAAACCATAGCCTCGTTGGAAGGGGATGTTTCCAAAGCATCGTCAACTATTAACAACGTTGATCTTTACCCGGCTGTCGGAGCAGATGGCCGAACCTACATTGACGCCGCATATCGTTTTCCCGAAGGCAAGGGACATGCGTATCGTTTAGTCGCTGTGGATACAAGTAATAAACAACATATCATGCAACAAGGTTCAGAAACAAAGGGCCGAGGAAATATTCATTGTCGCAAACAGATTGATTTGCCTTTGGAGCAGATTAAGACGATTCATTTCCAGACCCAGCCCTTACAACGGGTCACGTTCGAGAATGTCTCGCTTCGCCCAGGTGTTCAGACTGATGTGGAGATTGAAGGTGAATCAGAAAATTTTTTTGGTGTTGTCGGTGTTCAAGATGGCACCTTGGGTAAAAATACCTCGGCTGAAGCTGCCTTTATTATCCAAAAAGTACTGGACCGATACGCGGCCATTAAGACTTACTCGGCTATCGGTGAGTTGTTGACGGGTGTTGACCATCCTCCTGGAGCAATGGGTTCGATACCCGGCATGACGACGGAAATGTTGCAACAGATGGGAGAGCAACAACTTAAGAGTATATTTACCATAAAGATGGCCAGGCCAAATCTTTATTGTATCGAATGGAATAATAACATTGATAGCGACTTAAGCAAGGTCGGCAATGCATGGTCTGTTGGCGATGGCAGCTATGGATTGATTCTTGGAAAGGAAAAATCCTTCGAGAAACCCCTCAGGGCTCTGATCTGGACAGCCAGCAATATGGGCAAAGTACAATCTTCACTTTTCTTCGACACATCCTTAAATACATTGAGAGAGTTACGGGATCTTTCTCAGCAGGAAGACGAACAACTGGAAGGTGTCGACTGTTACGTTATATCGGGAAGCCGGCATAGAACAACTTACACCTATTGGGTATCCAAAAAGGATTTTCTGATACGCCGCTACAAATTTGTTTCCGGAGGCGATGGTAAGCCTATTGAAGGACCTGGGCATGAACTTACCGATGAGACTATCAAAGAAAGCTTCAAAGCGATGGACAAAGAAGCTACTCCGGAAGAAATTGCAAAAATGAGAACAATGTTAACCGCTGCCAACGCAATGGTATCTAAAGTAAAAGTCACCAACACGGAAACCTATAGGAATATTATCCTTGATCAATCCATCTCTGAGGAACAATTTGTACCCAGCAAAGATATTGACGAAATAACCGAAGAACTGAAGAATCTACGGGCAAAATATATTCATAGATTGAAAAATATCTCACCGACCGACCCGAATCTGAAAACCGATGTGCCGGTTGAGGGTGGTTCCGAGACTAAGACGAGGCTGATCAGCGCAAAAGAGCGTGCGGAAACAGACAGGTGGGTATCCATTACTGGAAGCGTTAAAAATGCAGGATGGTATTTGTTTGACCCTAACGCACCACTGAGGTTGAGTGAATTGGTAACGGCCGCTGGATACAACGCTGAAGAGGCAGGGACAACTTGTCTCGACATACAAAGGCAATTAGAGAAGGACGGTGAGACTGCACAAGTGCTTATGCATCGAAATTTGCAGGCGGTCTTGCTGGGTGTGGAATCTGCTCCCGTGCTCGAGCGCCACGATGCAGTGATGGTCTATAAGATTGAGCCGAGCCTCAAGAAAGACCGCAGGTTTGAGAGAAAATTTAGCTCCATTGTCGAGTTGGTAGTAAATTGCGGTAGGACTAAACGTGACATATTTGTTGATTTCGATTCAGGGAAACTCCTGTCGCTGCCGGACGACTTGGATACCCAGCCTAAAAACGTGATTGTGGATTGGATCAGAAAAAGCGGGGTAGACGCTTGGGGAAGGATGGCACCCGAGGTTATGGGCCTGGTTGGTTACGATATGGTTGCATTGGGCGTTGATAACCACTACTGGGACCTTGCGGCAGATACAGTTGCTGACCGCCTGGCGATAAAAAGCACCGATTCTCCCATTTTGGTCAGAGTTGAGGCCGGCCTACCAGCAACTTACCTGATTAAGACCCGTGAGCACGGTTTGGGCGTTTTGCAAATCCTCGGTTTCACCAAAAATCCTGAGCGTGTAAAAATCCGTTACAAGATGTTAGAAAAAGCACCAAGTGAAGAGACCGATGCGCAGTTAGAAGTTGAGCAAAGCAGCTCTGAGTCCGGAGGCGACAGGGTTGTTGTCGTTAGTGAGGGTAAGAGTACTGTGTACAGCTCGCTTAAAGAGGCGGTTGATGCTGCGCCAGCCGGTTCGGTTATACGCGTCGACGCTGGTGTTTACGGGACTGTGCCGGGTGAGGTTGAACTTGTGGATACTTATGCTGACGATCCACGAGCTGCGGTTTCTTCCATCGTAAAACAACTTAAGTCTGTGAAATACGTTCACAGCGGTAGGGGCTCTGCACATGTGGTAGAGGTCCGGTCCAGTTCTTCAAACCAGTCGAGCACCAGAACCGAAAGAATCCTTGATTTCAGATTCGAAGGCGACCTGTCACGCTCGGATGCATTTACTTCTGAAAAGGTCAAACGAGGAGATTTCGAATGTAGCTGGGCGATAGGCCCAATGAGTTCGGTGCGCTATAACTCATCATATGGAATCGCCACAGTTCAGGCTCGGCCTTTCGGCCAGTTCTACCGCAAATTGGGGTATGATTTCCACCCTGAAACATTCCCTCGTATGTATCAGAGCTCCATCGTAGAGCTTCTTGAGGGTGTGGTCAAGCAACCACAAGTTACTCTCAAAGTTACGCAGGAATCGAAAGATGTCGTACGCATCGTTAGTGAGCACAAGAACGAAACATCTGAAGAAAAGTTCATCATGCTGCTCATAAATGGCGCCGATGGCATGCGCCTGTCATCCTGGGAATTCACGGCAAAGGATTCAACAGAAGATGGTACCGAGGCAAGACGAAGCAGTCTCCAGCTCAAATGGAAAAAATACGCAGGTGTTTGGTATATCTCAGAGGCAATCTCAGAGGGGGCAGGGGTGCATGACGTCTTGCGCTCCGAAGGCAGGACTACCGTGACGATTCGCGAGTTTACACCCAACGTCGAAATAGAAGTCAAAGAGTTCACCCTCGATGGGCTTGACATAAGTCCCGGCGCAATGGTCAATGACTGGATATTGGACACGAGGTACAGGTATGCCGGTAGCAAAGGCGAATCGGCCGATAAGTTGAGAAAACTAAGCCGGGCCGCGCAGATGTATGCCAATGACTACGACAACAAGTTCCCCGACACTATGCAGCAGGTGAAGCAGTTTCTGGATGAGAAAGAATTAAAGTGGCTGTCGGAAAATGTCTGCTACCTCGGCAAAGGCAAAACAGTACTCGACCTTCCTGAGATTCCTTTGGCTTATGACAAGACAATATTAGAAGCCGAACAGGGCAAAGGCACGAATGTCCTGTTTGTAAGCGGTATTGTCTCGTTTAGAGTACGAGAGCAGCTCAAAAAGCTCGGCATCACAGCCGGGGCCAAAACTGATGTGCAGGGTGAGGATATGAAGCAGCGTATAGCGCGTGGGCCGGAGCAGGTGCAGGCGATAGATAAGATGTTGAGAGAATGGTTCGGGGCTTGTGTTGCCAGCGATGTAGAGTTGATGAAAAAGGTTTATTCGCCTGATTATCAACTTGTTGAGCGTGATATGCAGCAGACGAATGAGCTTTTGGGGATGAATCGAGGCTGGCAGTTTTCGCTTTTAGCGGTTATGTGGGACGAGCGTGAGGCAATGGCGGTGTCCGGCGCGTTGGAACACGGCGCCCCCAAGGTTGGCGCCCCAATGGTGCTGGTCTGGACGTTCAAGAATTCTGAGGACAAATGGGGCATTGTAGATATTGATTTGGAAGAATTAGAAGGTTTGCAGATTGAAAACTCTCGTTTCATGCAGAAACACCCCAACGCGCAAGTATGGTTTGATAATCCTGACCTAAATGCGCCCAAAATGAGACAAAGACCCGATGTACCGGTAGATGTTGAAGGGGCGGGCGAAAAAGTGTCACGCTTTATAGGTGCCGATTTGCCGGCATCTGTACAAAATGTAAAATTTCACACGGGCAGCTTTGCGGAATCGAGTAGGACTTTGGTAAGATTTGACATTCCACTTTCAGATTTGAAGAATCTGCTTGCAAAATCCGACCAACTTCCTGATTTTCCGGATTTGCATAAAAATCCGAAGATACAGAAGGATATGGTTGAAGTACACAAGCTTTTTAATATTGAGTGGTGGAGACCGAATGAATTAGAAAGTCCAAATTGTTCAGCATGGATAAAAAGCGAAAGAGCTAAAGGGACTCCAAAAGTCGGGGTTGTTAATATCTTAAATATTTGCTGCTCTCAGCTAAAGAATAATTTAATGCGTGTCTATATAGATTTCTTTTCACATGCTCATTAACCTTTTCAGGTCGTTGTATTGATTCCGCTGCCTATCCACTTCTGCTCCAGCATTTGCAGGGTACGTTTTGCCGGTTATCCGAATTTGTAGTGTTTTGTTACGGCTTCCTGGACGTTCCAGGTACACTCGAGGTCCTCGGGGAAAACCACCAGGTCGCCGGCACCGAAATTTACCGAATTAGTACCGTCTGAGACGGTCACCTTGCCTTCCAGCAGAAGGCACGTTTCTTTTTCCGTATAGGCCCAGTCGAACGTGCTGGATTCACATTTCCAGATTGGCCAGGCCTTGCAGGCCTCGGCCTCCTCATCGGACGGCTTTTTGACAATCACATCTTTTACCGTAGGCATCTTCCTTTTGCCTCCTTAGAATATAATTCAATTAGCCGATTCTATTATCTTCCCTCGTAATTATACCCGCAGCGGGAACTTTTTGTATACACAATATGAATTTTTCTTAAAAGTGTATATAAAATGCTTACCTGTTTATATTCATCCTGTTATCCTGTCTGTTTTGTTTTTTGGAAGTGATGGTGTTATGCAGCAAAATCAGTTGAAGAAATTCAGGGCCTGGTTTGGCGATTATGTGGCCGGCTTTTACGGTGATGATGAGTACATCAATGCCAATGTAAAGCTCAAAGAGAACCACACTCGGCGGACCTGTGAAGAGATGCTGTATTTAGCTAAAGAGTTGGGTTTGTCAGGCAGCCGAACACGAATAGCAGAGGCGATAGCCCTTTTTCACGACATCGGTCGCTTCGAGCAGTTTGTTAAGTACCGGACATATAATGACCCCAGAAGCGTAAACCACTGCCTGTTGGGCCTGGAGGTTCTTCGACGAATAAAGGTGCTTGAGGATGTAGATGAGACGGAAAGGCAATTGATAGAAAAAGCGATTGAATATCATGGCTTAAGAGAGCTGCCGCCGGATTTGGATGGTGATTGTCTGCTGTTTTCAAAACTGATTCGTGACGCCGATAAGATAGATGTGCTCTATGTGGTTACGGATTACTACAGGCAGTACGCCGAGAATCCGGATGGCTTTAAGCTGGAGCTCGAACTTCCCGAAGTGCCGGAGTATTCGAAAAAAGTGATTGAGGAACTTCTGCTTGGCCGGCAGATAGATTATAACGATTTGCGAACGATGACTGATATGAGGCTTTGCCAGCTTGGATGGGTCTATGATGTGAATTTTGTGCCGACTCTGAAACGTATAAAGCAGCGCCGCTTTTTAGAGATACTGGTTGACTTTTTGCCGAAAAAAAAGGATATTGAAAGAGTCAAAGACAGAATACTGGAGTATGTTGATTTCAGGATTGGGCAGGAGACAAGTGAAAAGGACAAGTAAGATGAAGGAAGGTACTATTATGGACACCGTATTACAGACAAATATAGCGAGTATGGAGCCGAGCCGGGGCAAGGTTCGCGACATATACGATCTGGGTGATAAGCTGCTCATTGTGGCCACCGACAGGATTAGTGCTTTCGACGTGGTTATGGCCAACGGTATTCCCTATAAAGGGATTGTGCTGACGCAGATTTCGCGTTTCTGGTTCGATTTCCTAAGCAGCGATATCGAGCATCACCTGATAAGTGATGATATAGCGAGTTTTCCTGAGCCGTTTTGCAATCACGGCGAGCAGTTGGCCGGGCGGAGTATGCTGGTCAAAAAGTGCGAGGTCCTGCCGATAGAGTGCGTCGTGCGCGGCTATCTGGCCGGTTCGGGCTGGGTCGAATACAAGCAAAACCAGACAGTCTGCGGGCAGAAGTTGCCGGCTGGATTAAGGCAGTGCGAAAAGCTGCCCGAGCTTATTTTCACACCTGCCACCAAGGCTGAGAGGGGGACACACGATGAGAATATCAGTTTCGAGCGGTCCGTGGAAATTATCGGCGAAGAGTCGGCCGAATACGTGCGGGACAAAAGTATAGATATTTTCAAAAAGGCAAGCGCCTATGCCGAGAGCAGGGGCATCATCCTGTCCGACACGAAATTTGAATGGGGTGTTGTTGACGGAAAAATTATTCTCGTCGATGAGGTCTTGACGCCGGACTCTTCCCGCTTCTGGCCCGCCGATAAATATGAGGCCGGAAGGGACCAGGAGAGTTTCGACAAGCAGTTTGTTCGCAATTACCTCGAAAGCATAAATTTCGACAAATCCGGCGCCGGCGTCGAGCTGCCCGATGATATCAGGCAAAAGACAAGCGCTAAATACATCGAGGGCTACGAACGCCTGACCGGGAAAAAGTTCGAGTTCTTACAATAAGAATTGTCATCTGCCTTCGTGAGTAAGGGACGGGTTTTGCCAGATACAATATCCCCCTGATATCGACCGGCATATTTGGATTGAACGCTGTGATAAGATACATGACTACTTTGGCAGGGGGAAAAACGAGAGCCATCACCGTCTGGGTTCGTAAGGAATGAAAAAATCACTTCATAAGGAAAGCTCTCTTCTGGTATATGGTTTGTTGGTCATAGCAGCCATTGCGGCATTTTGGCCGGTCCTCAATTGCGATTTTGTCAGGTACGATGACGATAAATACGTGACTGAAAATCCAAATGTCACGCGCGGAATAACACGTGAATCGGCTGCCTGGGCCTTTACCTCTCCTCACTTCCATATGTGGCACCCGCTGACCTCGTTGAGTCACTTACTGGATTGTGAATTGTTTGGACTTGACCCGACCTGGCATCATTTGACCAGCCTGTTGTTTCACACCGCAAGTACTTTGCTGCTGTTTGGTATCTTAAAAAGGATGACTGCGGCCTTTTGGCCCTGCCTTTTTGTAGCTTTGGCTTTCGCTGTGTATCCTTTGAATGTCGAGTCGGTCGCGTGGATTGCCGAGCGCAAGAATGTTTTGAGCGGCTTTTTCTGGATGTTGACCATAGCGGCCTACATCCGATACGCAGAACGTCCGGGCCTCGGCTGGTTCCTGCTGCTTGTTTTGGTTTTTGCCCTGGCTACAATGACCAAGCCGATGGTGGTAACTTTACCGTTCGTGTTGGTTCTGCTGGACTATTGGCCGCTGGGACGCCTTCAATGGAAGCGTCTAAGTGAACAGGAAAATTTTTCCAAGCCTGGTCCGGAGCAGACAGGTTTTCAGCGGGCCTCAATCCGGCGTCTGCTTTTGGAAAAGACGCCTTTGTTTCTTCTTACCATAGGCTTGAGCGCGGTTACTTATATTGTTCAGCAAAGAGGCGGTGTTGTGTCGGATTTGGGCAACGTTCCTCTCAAATACCGTGCTGCAAACGCTCTCGTTTCTTACGTTACCTATATTGGAAAAATGATATGGCCCAGCCGACTGGCGGTATTTTATCCGCACCCGTTTGACAAACTGCCCTTGTGGCAGGTAGCAGCCTCGGCATTGTTACTAATAACTGTTTCGGTTGCTGTATTTTGGTTCGCTCGAAGTCGCAAATACCTAACTGTGGGCTGGCTCTGGTTCCTGGGAACTCTTGTGCCTGTTATTGGCCTGGTTCAGGTAGGGGCGCAGGCCAGGGCGGACCGCTATAGCTACCTGCCGTTTATAGGGCTGTTTATCATGATTGCCTGGGGCCTGCCGGATTTGTTGGCAAAGTGGCGGTACCGAAAAATCACGCTTTGGGCGGCGGCGCTGGCCGCTCTGTTGGCTTTGTCGGTATGTACACGCCTGCAACTGCGTCATTGGCGAAATAACAAGGCACTTTTTGAACACGCACTCAATGTCACCGGTGACAACTTTGTAATGAATAATAATTATGCCAACATTCTTGACAAAACAGGACAGGCCGAAAAGGCAATCGAACATTTCAACAAAGCACTTCGAATGAGGCCCAACTCTGCTGAGGTTCACAGCAATCTGGGCAATGCTCTTCGCAGGCTCAACAGAATTGATGAAGCAGTTATGCATTACGAAAAGGCGCTAAAACTGAAGCCGGACCTTGCGGAAGCACACTATAATCTGGCGATAAGTCTTGCCATGCAGGGAAAGACGGATGAAGCTATTGTCAAATATCTGGATGCGCTGCGGTTTCGACCGAATGATGTTGATACACTCAGCAATCTTGGATATGCTTTGGCTCAAAAGGGTAAATTTAATGAGGCTGTTGAGTATTATAAAAAGGCGCTTGGAGTAGAGCCGGAAAACATAATTGCCCACGGCCGATTGGGCCTGGCGCTGGCTAATATCGGCAAGATTGATGAGGCTTTGGAGCATTTTCGGATTGTGCTCGAATCTTCTCCTGATGATATAGAAATGCACTGCAACGTCGGTATTCTTTTGGAAAGGCAGGGCAAAATCGACGAGGCGGTAAAGGCATATCGACAGGCCCTGCAAATCAATCCTGAGTATACCAAGGCCCGGCAGCTTTTGAAAGCCGCCTTATCAAAGCAGGAAAACCGGTAAGGAGATTTGGGTGAGGCTTGAATAAAAGAATCGCAACATTTTGGTGGATGCAGCTATTAGCGCTTTCGGCGGTTCATTTTTTTATTGATATGTTCGCAGGTATGCTGCCCCCGCTCCTGCCGGCAATCAGAAGCGAATTTGTATTGAGTATTTCTTTGGGCGTTGTGCTTGTCATCGCGCTGAATATGACCAGTAACGGTGTGCAGGTATTGACCGGTCATATGCGGGCCCACAAAAGAGGGCCTTTGTTCCTGCACGTCGGGTTAATAGTAGGCGCCGGCATTTGCCTGGTTGGTGTACTGCCGAGGTCAGGGTATGCCTTTGTCCCTCTGTTTGTCCTGGCCATAGTCAGCGGCTGCGGCATAGCCGTTGTACATCCCGAAGCCCTGCGGGCCGTTCACCATCTCAGGCGAATTCCACCGGCGGTGAGCACGGCGGTTTTTATGGCGGGCGGCTTTCTGGGATATGCAAGCAGTGGAGTGGTCTCTACTGTTTTGGTGTCACGGTATGGTCTGCGCGGTTTGTATCCTCTGATTCTTTGTCCGGCTGTCGGCATTTTACTGGTCATATTCCTGAGAGTCCGCCTGGCGGTTGAGCCGGCAGGCAGAAATACAAATAGGCGGGATGGGTCTGAGAACAGATTACCTTTCTGGTTTATATTTGCGATGGCGATGCCCGCAGCGGTTTCTACAATCGTTCTGGCTTCACTGCTGCCCACCGTGCTCGATGAACTTGGTTTTGGGCTTACCTTCGGGGGATTCTCGGTAACAATGTTTGGTCTGGGAGGGGCGGCAGGCTCGTTTGTGTGGGCGGGTATCGCTCACAAAAAAGGTGAACTACCCTGTTCAGTCATTGCACTTTTTCTTGCGGTCCCGTTCCTGGCGGCTTACCTGATATTTATAGATAGCAAAATGGCTATATGGATGATATTTGGTACCGGCTTTTGTACAATCTCAGCTTATACATTGATGATTACCCTGGCCAGAGGCACCACGGGCCCGAACCTGGGAAGGCGAATGGGTTTTATGGTAGGTGGAACTTGGGCACTGGCAAATATTGTTTTTCTGGCCTTGCTTCCTGTCATAGAACATCTTGGTGCTGATGTCGTCCTGAAATTTACGCCTTTAGGTTATGTTCTTTCAGCCGCTTTCGGGCTTTTCATCATGCTCGAAGCCCCCGTGCCGGCCGTTGTAAAATGATAGTTTGCCCTGCATAAACGGCAAAAGGCATTTTTATTCCACCAAAAACGTGACCCGTTGTATTTTTCCGGGAAAACTTTTACACACAATCCACCTTGTGAGGTTATTATTAGGTGAATACTGAACATGTTCGGATGTATGGATGGGAACCCATTTTGCTTTTCTTTCGCAAAATGGGTTCCCGATGATTAGTTAAAGTGTAGGAAATGAAGCATTCAAAGCGAGCGGAAATCTTTAGACAGGTGAAGGCCGACTATATTGACTTCCTGTCCTCGGTGCTTTGGAAGCTAACAGGCGACCGGGAGCTTTTTACCGAGGCGATGCAATATGCTCTGATGGGAATGTGGCAGCACGTCGAGAAGCTCAACGGCAGGCAGGCCGGCTCTTACATCTACAGGATTGCCCTGACGGCAAACTCGAAGGCGTGGCGAAATCGAATCGGCAGAAACGGCCAAATCAACGAAAGCCACCTCGGCGTCGCAGAAGGCCCGGATGAAAATGCCAGCAACCGTGAATTGGCATCGAAGGTAAGGCAGGCGGTGGCCCAGCTTCCGGCCAAGCAGGCAAAGGCGATTGTGATGCGATATTTCCAGCAGCAGGGGTACCGGGACGTCGCCGAGAAATTGAACTGCAGCGAAGCCGGTGCAAGGTCTCACGTATCCAAGGCGATTGCGACTTTGAAAAGCAAGTTGGTGACTTTGAGGGATTAGGAGACATAAAATGAAGCCGGATAATATTGAAGAAATCCTGAACAGGTTAGGCACGGAAGATGTGCCTGCCGATGCACGCCAAATAGCCCGCGAAATGTCGGAAGATTTCGGCAAAACTTTGATGCAACCAAAACGATATATTCTCTTGGAGTATATTACGAAAAGCCGAATTACAAAACTGGCCGCGGCGGCAATGATAATTATTGCCGTTTTGATTGGCATCAGGACTTTTACTGGCGCAACTGCCTGGGCCCAAATAGTCCGGGCATTTAACGACGTTGAGAATGTCCATATTGTTGGACAGGTAACTGACCCGAACGGGGAAAAAACGATACGGGAAGAGTATTGGGTAAAAAGACCAAATTTTATAAGAGACGAAAATCCTGACATATCGATTATCGACAACGGCAAAGAAAGATTGACTATCGATAAGAAACAGCAGACCGCGCAGTTTGAGGATTCGACGCAGGGCTATTACCCTCAGGCGGATGCGATATTTGCTTACGCATCTTTGATACGTGGGCGGGACTTTGGATTGGATGCCGGTAAGAGAGCAAAAATAGAAAAACCAATACTTAAGAAACGGCCCTCCGAATGTACGGAAGAGATGCTCGTTTATGAGGGGCATTTTCCGCCGCTCGAAGGTGTTAAGTACGAAGCTGAGAGCTTTAAGATTTGGGTCGATTCAATGACGATGCTTGTGCAGCGATATGTCGCGGTACTCAGCGATGAGAACAATGCTGGAGTGGTAATCGAGTATGTCTTTGACTACGAACAGATTCCCGATGAGATGTTCTTACTGAACGTCCCCGAAGTATACCAGATACTGCCGAGAAAACTAAGGGCCGTCTTTAGCGGAACTGTCTTGGACCAGGCGTCCAAACCGGTCAGCGGCGCCGAAGTTTACATCACGGCCGGCTTTGCGAATCTGCACGGCACAACCGATGAAAACGGCAAATTCGAAATCAAAAGCGGGCCACAACGTCGGAAATTACAGTTTCCGATATTTGTCCGCGTTTTCCACCGGGATTGGCCCGATAAGGTCGCATGGACTATACTAACAGACCCGCAGGATAAAAAGGAGCTGGAAGGGGCATTCCCAACCTGCCCCGACCTCCAATTGAGTATTGACGAAAAGGCCGGCGGAATATTGAAATGCACCGGCGCAAAGGGGATTGTTGTCCGAATGGAACCGGCACTTCAGATAGCGGGTACGGTGATAGATGAGGCACAAAAACCAATCGCAGGCGCACGGATTTATGCCGACCGTGTGTGGTTAAAATATACCGACGGCACACCGATAGTGACCGGCCCCGTAGGAATGGGAGGACCGGACAATCAACATAATCCCAAGGCCGTCACCGATAGCCAGGGCAGGTATCTATTGAGTAATCTGCCGAGCTTTTGGAAGGGATTTACTCTTCAGCTTCAAGCCGGGGCAGCCGGATATGCTCAAAGCGGTAAGCAAATAAAAGTAGTTCAGTCGATGCTTCTAAAAGATGTCAATTTCCAGTTACTAAAGGCCGACTTCACAGTTAGAGGAAAAGTAACCAACAATTCCGGCGACCCGCTGGTGGGTTACTATGTTGGGTACTCTATCTTCAATGATTACACCACGCCGACTAAGACCGATAGCCGGGGAAGATTCCAGCTGCGAAATTGTCCCGCATCTCCAAATTTGAATATTAGAATCAATGGTTCTTTGAAACCTGGCGATTGGGATAGGGATGAAGCAAGTAAAGACAAAGAGTTTGTTTATTACCTGGACAAAATCCAGCCCGTGCAGTACGCCGAAGATAAGAAAGAATATTATGTGGAGTTTGTTCTGGATATACCCGACCGTCTGGTTGAGTTCGAGGTCAAAAACACCGATGGCCAACCTATTAAAGGTCTCGAGGTCAGACTTAAACATGTAGATATGGGGGCACAATGGATTACTCTCTTTGCCGCCAAAACCGATGAGATGGGCAAATGTGTCCTGCGTAACTTCCCGAGGATAAGAGAGCCGTTTTTGAGCGTCCAATGGCATTTTATAGGCCAGGCGCAAAGCGAGCAGGAGAAACAACAGCGGCAGGAACTAAGGAAATACAAGGCCGTGATCAAGCCCATAGAACTTCCCGGCGACGCGAAGAAATATAAGATTGAAGTAACCGTCCCCAGACTCGACGAGACCAAACAAGGCAGCGTGACAGTACATCAGGCCGAGGATTAAAAAATCCTTTGCACTCGCCCGTTTTGACCTGAACAACTAATCAGTAGCTATCTGCTGCGGTGCGGTGTACGCAATATAGCGTTTATGAAAAAAAGTTTTACAATCCCCACGCTTTTGCGAAGGCGCGGAAACTGCGGTCGAAAGTTTTCTCGACTTCGTCAGGGAAACAGCAGCCGGGCAGTTCCTTAATCGACAAGTGATATCTTAAACAATCACAGCATACCCCCTTTTTGTCGCAGCCCGGATATGTGCAATTGCAATTTCTAAGATTTTGCTCTTTTTTGCACTCCATATTCAAACGTCTCTTTCTTCAACAGAAACCATATATTACACGGATTTTAGTTTGTTTGCGGAAAACGTTAGGTCAGAAACTGTCATTGCGAGCGTAGTGAAGCAATCTCAAACTCAATGATGGATTTTGCTGTCTATTGTGCACGAGATTGCCACGGCCCTTCGGGCCTCGCAATGACATTTCGCAAAGTTTTCTACATAGCGATTTCAGTCCTTAATCGGCAGTTCGTAAAGATTTACACTCAACGGCGGCACACTCAACTTGCGGGAGATTTTAGAGCCTGTTTTTTCTTTAATTGTTACGTTCGGTTCTTTGCCCGGCTCATTATAGGCCATAGGGTCTGTGTGCGCGATTTGCCAGAGTCTTGCCTTGCCGGTTAGTTTGGCCCCTTTCAACTCCATCGGCAGTTCCAGTTCGTCCTCTGTGGGATTCACGATGCCGATGGTTAGTGATTTGCGGTCACTCGTCCAGGCCGCTGACACATCGAGCGGATAAGCGTCGCCGGTGATTGTCACCGGGATGGTCCCGAAGTGTTCACGGTAAAGTTTCAGTACCAGACCGGTCGTCTCAAAGGCCGCCGCCGTCTTGCTCGTTTTTATACAGCCGATGACGTTCACCGTCTGCGCGTAATTGGCCATAAAGACAATGTCGCTGTTGCGAATCATTTCGTGAAGGCCTGCGGCAATACCCAGAGCATCTCTGAGGAAATAACGCGTGCCGAGCTCGCCGAAGATGTGCTTTCCGTACCAGTAGTTCCATTCGTCGATGGCAATGCGGATGTCTTTGCCTTTGAGCGATTCAAATTTTTTGCGGTAATCGCGATGGGCCGTGACTATGCCCCGGACCGCATCGGGGGCCTGACGCACGTGCTCTATTACGGATTTCTTTGCACCCCTGTAGAAGTGCTCGCTGATAAGGTCCATATGTTCGGCGCAGTTCTTCATCATTCCCTCCGACCAGGAGCCGACGGCGCCGACGGCAATGAGTTTGACAGACGGGTCAACCTTACGCATCACCTTAGCGAAGACGTTGTGCTTACGGACGTATTGATTCAGTGGCATGTGGCCCAATTGCCAGCCGCCGTACATTTCGTTGCCGACACACCACCACTTGACATTGTAAGGTTGCCGATGACCGTTGGCGGCACGCCACTTGCCCATCGGCGTATCGGGCGGGCCGTTGGCGTACTCTACCTCCTCTACCGCCGAGCGGTCGTCGCCCAAGCCGGAGTTCACGGCAATCATAGGGTCGGCCCCAACTTCCCGACAAAACATAATGAACTCATCGAGGCCGAAATCGTTATGCTCGATGCCTTTCCAGGCGGGGTTTGTGCGAGGCGGACGTTTGTCCCTGTCCCCGATGCCGTTGCGCCAGTCGTAACCGCTCACGAAGTTCCCGCCCGGCCAGCGGTAAATCGGAGCGTTAAGTTCTTTCAGCAATTTCAGCGTATCGGCACGCATACCCTTGATATTGTCCGCCGGCATCAGCGATACTGTCCCGATACGCAAAGTCCCGCCGCCGTGAGCAATAATTTCCAGTTGCCCGTCATTCGTCGCGGCGCCTGATGTAAACCTCAGTGGTATCTTTGTGTACTTAGCGGTAGGCGCATCGAGGGAGATGCTTTGCCGGTCATTTTCGCCCGGACCCCATACCAGAGACACCTGAACTTTCGGAGAGCCGCTGCCGGTAATAATGATATACCCCGTATAGCCCTTGCCTTCAAGTAGTCCAAGTGCTTTCTGTCTGATACCGCTGGGTTCCCCTCCCCAGCCCGCTTTGACCTCAGGTGTGTGTTCGCCGACGAAGGAACCTTCTTTGACCATTGTCACCGAATCCGCCGGCCCGATGATTTGCCACGGCGAAGCACCTACTATAGCGAACGGATTATCTTTTGAGACGCCGCTCGTGCCGCGATAGGGGTCGTAATTTGCCGTGATAGGGAAATAGAACTTACGGTCTTCGAGCATCTCCGCCCAGATACCGCCGTAAATGCACCGCCCGAGGTGTTCGATAAACTGCCCGTAGATATATTTGGAAATTGGCTCACCTGTTTTACTTGCATCGATTGTCACGGACAGCTTCGTTGTTTTAGTAGAGAGCAGCTCCAGGCGCACATCGTCGTACCACGCCTTGCCCGTGGACAATCCCCAGCCCCCGAACAGGCAGTTGATTTCCACGTTGGCTCGCTCTCCCGTATCAAACACGACCTCGACCCGTGTCCAGTCCTTTGTCCCCGTCACCGCTCGTGTTTGCGATGGCTGAATGTTGTGCAGATTCAACAGCGCTCCCTTGCCGGAACCGGCCTCAACGTTTTCCGTTTTAATCCAGCCGGTCAGCTTATATTTCGACCGCGGCTTGACCGGAACAGACATCAGCCATCCGATATCGGCCCCGCCTTCCGACGATAGGCAAACGGCCCGTTTTCCTGTTCGGCCGCCTTCAACATAATTGAACTCACCTCTTCCGTTATATGTGTGTGTTTCCCAACCGGCAGGCTTATCATTGACTGCTTTTTCAAATGAGGGATTTTCTATCAGATTGCCTGATTGAGCGGACCTGTCACCGGATGAGGCTCTGACGGCTTCGCAGGACGTAATAGCAGGTATCGCAAAAATCAGAATGCCGATACAAACAAACCAAACTCTGCTCATCTTAAATCTTCTTTCCATTTCCGTTCTCCTTAAAGGGACAACAATACTAAAAAACGCATCAAATCAACTTTGATTTACAGGACAAAACGAACAAATCACGTATTAAACTTTCCTCCGCAAAGCCGCAATTTTTTATTTTATTGTTAAAGGCATATTGTAAGCCAAATCATGGGAAATGCAACCCAATAATATCTTTATCGTTCAGGAGTGGGATGTTCAGTCCGACCTTCGAGACTAAATCGGGTCCGGTTATCCGAAATGCAGCTCAATAATATCTTTATCATTAAGGACGTGATTGCGCTGGGCGTTTTGACCGTCATAAACATCCGTGCCCCATATTCGTGCGAAATTTAACTTGCCTGCTAATTCGCGGTGGATGGCTGTGGCCAGGTCCATAACAGTTGACCCGGCCGGCAGCGTGAATGGGTCGCTCATGTCCGCAGGCTTGCCCGGCGGCTTGGCGTAAATGCGTATGATACCTAACAAGCTAAAAAAGGTCGCAGAGAGTTTCTCAAGGCCCGCGCCGGTTGTATTGGAAATCTCCACGAACTCAAATGGATATTTGCACGATTGTTTCAGCTTGTCAACGGCGCCGGCAGCAGCAATGTCGCTTTTGGTGCAAATACAAAAGGCCTTTTTAGCAAGAGCATTGCCGTGTTCGTCCACCGCAGGAGCCTCGGCGTCGATGAGCAGCTTCCTGGATTCCAGAAAGTCCAGGCAGATGCCTAACTGCTCCTCGACATCGGCCGAAAGGTCAATAACGATGCCGATTACATCACAGTTGCGATATGTCCCCACCTGGCCCGGGCTGATAAAATCAGCAGTAATTGGCGGCATATCGACCAGCTCGATGGGGACATCCTCGAACAACACCATCCCGGGAACAGGCGCAGTCGTTGTGAAGGGAAAATCGGCCACGTTTGCTTTTGCATTCGTCAGCGCCGCAACGATGGAGCTTTTGCCGCTGTTCGGCGTCCCTATTAGAGCGATCTGCCCTGCCCCGCTTCGAGGCACGTGGAATATATCAACGTGTGTGCCGTGACCTTTTTTGGCCGGGGCTTCTTTTAGTTTGCTTAGCTTGCGCCGCAGGTCCGCCTTGAGATGGTCCGTGCCTTTGTGCTTGGGCATCACGCTGAGCATCTGCTCAAGCGCGAGGATTTTCTCATCGGTGGTCGTCGCCTCGCGAAACCACCTCTCAGCCTTAAAATATTCCGGTGTCAGGTTAGCAGGCATCGGCTTTTGCCTTATTCAGCGACTTTTTCCGCAACGAGGTCACCAACTTCGCTCGTTGAGTAACCCATTTGCCCGGCCTGAAGACTCTTTATCTTGTTGGCGGTTACGAACATGACAGCTTTTTCGACCGCCTCTGCCGCCTTTTCTTCCCCCAGCGTTTCGAGCATCATTTGTCCTGCACAAATAGCCGCTAAGGGATTAATAATCCCTTTGCCCGTATATTTCGGTGCGCTGCCGCCTATCGGCTCGAACATACTGACCCCTTCGGGGTTGATATTGCCGCCTGCCGCAATCCCCATTCCGCCCTGTACCATTGCACCGAGGTCCGTGATGATGTCCCCGAACATGTTGCCGGTGACAATAACGTCGAACCACTCGGGATTTTTCACCATCCACATACACGTTGCGTCAACGTGATAGTATTCCCTTTCGATGTCGGGGTATTCGGCTTTGCCCATTTCGTGGAAGGCGCGTTCCCACAAACCGTAAATATAGGTCAGTACGTTCGTCTTGCCGCACAGAGCAAGCGTATTTTTATCACCTTTGCCGCGTGCCTTTTTACCGTGCTTGCGTGCGTATTCAAATGCGTATTTCAGGCACCGGTCTACCTGAAAGCGATTATAAACCGCGGACTGTACAGCTACTTCGTTGGGCGTCCCTTTCATTGAAAAGCCGCCCGTGCCCGTATAGAGGTCGCCGGTATTCTCACGAACGACAACGAAGTCTATATCTTCCGGCCCTTTGTCCTTTAACGGGGTCTCCACGCCCGGGTAAAGCTTCACCGGCCGAAGGTTGATATACTGGTCCAATGCAAACCGGGCCTTTAACAGAATCCCTTTCTCAAGAATCCCCGGCGCCACTTCCGGATGCCCGATTGCGCCGAGTAGAATGGTATCGAATGCGCGCAGCTCTTCAATAGCGCTGTCGGGCAGCGTTTCGCCGGTCCTTTTATATCTTTCGCCGCCGAAGTCAAACTCGGTCAAATCAACCTTGAAATTGAACTTGTCCGCAGCCGTCTTTAATACCTTAACCGCTTCAGCCGTTACTTCCGGCCCCGTCCCGTCGCCGGGTATCACTGCAATCTTGTACACGTCTGTTTTCCTTTCCTTTTTTGTGTAACCCCCAGGTTTACCTTGGGAGTCGTTTAGCCGTCGCCGGCACGGCGACGTAAGATTGTCATTACGAGCAAACCGCAGGTTCGCGCGGCAATCTCGTATTTACCCCTGCGTTTTACGCGGGCTTTGTTCTAAGGATATACGTTCCAGGCCTCGAGAATACACCACCCCTTACCTGTCTTGCCCAGCGCCCCGGAAAAGGACCAACCCACCCGGCAGGCATCGCTGATGTTCCGGGAGACAGGAACTATGATATTTTCATCTCCTGAAAAAGCGGATAGGTGCAGCTTGCCTGGCTCTACAGCTTCGATGGTAAAATAGTCCTCGACCACTTCGTCACAATCAACGGCGGTACATTCAGCATAATCGGCAAGCATCCAGGCTAATTCTTCCGTGGCGGGCAATTCCTTGGCGGCAGTAGCGCCGCAGCTCACAACCTCAGCGGCGTTTTCCGACTCAATATATCCCTTTTCCTTGAGCCATTTGCCCAGCTTCTTGATAACCGTACCTGCCGCCTGTTTCATCTCCTTGCCGCACATAACCTTGCGAATCATAAAGTAATTCAGGAACTCACGCACACTGCCGGGGATTTTTTCCGGGCCGAATACCTGGCAAAACTCCCGATGCTCATCACCCTCGGCTTCATAAAGCCGGTCGAATAACGCCGCCTCTTGCTTATTAAGACTCTGATGACCATACCCATCAAGGCACGACTGAAACAAATCGATGATGTCTTCGTACTTACGCATGGTTGAAGGCTTCAGGCGTTCTTGCTGTTCATTAAGGAACTCGTCAAGCACGGCCTCAATAGTCTTTTCAGCCGGCTGTGGCAGCTTTATGATGCGTTTGCTCATTTCAACACCTTTTTTATAGCTTGATAGCTTTTACCTTTTCTTTAGCTGCCGATACTATACTCTCTATGAACCGGTTTATCAAGAAAATCTACACAGTGGCGTAAGCCATCTTGACGATATGCCTTACGGCGGTGGCACCTGAGTCGAGGACAATTCTTAATTCTTTTCGGGGGTGGCAGCCTCAAGCCTGAAGGGCTTGGGGATGGCTCCGACCAATAAACATTTATCATTAATAATTTAAAGGCCGGGCAGTGTGTGTTGCACACCGAAAACCCTGTCATTCCCGCGAAAGCGGGAATCCATTTTTGAACCTTTGTATTTTGGTTATTATGATTTGTTTCGTATTTAGAGCTTAGGATTTCGGATTTCAAAATTTAGGGTGCGAAAAATATTTATCTGCCTGAAAGCAGTTGCACACGCGGGAAAAAACTTGCCATTATGTTTGCCCATGTAGATTGCGATTTTTTGCACCACTTATACTGATTCTGATGATACACAAACCTAAAAATAATATCAGAAAACCAACCCAAAGTAACCTATTGGCAGTACTGCCAATAGTCTGCTCACCTTTTATATTAAGTACTATGCGCCACGGAACTGCAATTAACAAACAAATCACGCCCAACGCCGCGAAAACATTACCGACCCACATAAAAATATGTTGCAGCCTGCTCATTTTTTTCTTGGCTTCAGTGATCTGCTCTCTCGTTATAACAGAACGCGCGAAAGGAGTATTTGGAGCACCTTTAAATCCACCGATCATCCAGCGCCAAATAGGAATCTGTATCCAGCGAACAGAAGCGTAGATTGTCCAGGTACCAACGAAACAAAGAATGCCGCTGAGAATAATAAATTTACCTGACAAAGCGAGCAGTTCCGATGTCTCACCATTATCATCTTGCATCCAAACGTATATTCCAATACCGGTAAAGCCCACTAAAATAACAAGAGACAATATTACCGTGATCCACGTGAATAGTCTCATAAGTTTTCTTTTTCTTGGCATTGCTGTTTTTTCCAATTGCCGATACTATACTTCCCAGAGACATGATTATCAACAAATTCGTGGCACCAAAGTCGAGGGCAATTCAATGAATAACGTTAGCTTTGAGCGGGGCGGTTTACCGCGTACGCTCCAAGAGCTCTGTTATGATCTACTCGCCAAGAAGCTCCAACAGTTTCGGATGATAATCTTTAGCTAAGTCCGTAGGCGTGAGTCCGTACTCGTCTGTTACACTTGAATCGGCGCCGTGGCGGATGAGCAGACGGACGACCTGCACCCGGTCCTTACCTGCAAAAAGCGCGAAGTGCAGAGGTGTCATTCCCTGCGACTGTTGTATATTGGGGTCGGCCCCGTTCTCTAGAAGGAGATGGACAAGCGCGACATTGTTCGTTAGCGCGGCCCGATGGAGAGGTGTCTCGCCGTGATTGATGGTGGCGTTGACGCGGGCACCATATTTTAGCAGCAAAGCGGCAATTCTATTCCGATCAGCTTCCGTTCCCTTCCGGGGAAACCCTTTCAAGAATGAGTCTGCAGTATTGTGGAGAGGTGTGTACCCATCCTTGTCCTTGACATTGACATTTGCGCCTTGCTTAAGCAGAAATTCCGCAATCTCAACGTGACCCTTGTCTGCCGCAGCGTGAAGGGCGGTCCAACGATTGAAATCACAAGGCCGATCTACAGAAGTGCCTTGTTCGATCGACCACTTCACCAGAGACAAATCTCCGTTCCAAGCTGCTTTCTGCAGAAGTCCGAAGGAAGATTCCTGTAACAACTTAACGATGACGAGCAAGGCCACCAAGCCCACGATCCATAAGACGACTATAATTCAACCCACACGCTGAAGCTGGCTCCTTCGAGCGTGCTGGCCCGAGACCTTGCGACTCGCAGATGTTGTTTCACGGAGAGATTTCATTGCATCAGTCACGTAGAAAATATGGAACGACCGGCGCCGTGATTGTAAAGGTCGTCATGAGCCGATAAAGCTTATGCGACAAGGTGGTGTGTTACCACCAATAATCGCGGATTATCACCTTGCGGTAACAGAGCCGCAT
>Ga0315555_1000477_pt1 | contig 28233 bp, 18 predicted proteins | sample SalMarSW160380MG_FD_202113 | JGI IMG/M metagenome (GOLD analysis project Ga0315555, IMG submission 202113) | Salt marsh sediment microbial communities from the Plum Island Ecosystem LTER, Massachusetts, United States - Salt Marsh Sediment SW1603-80 ... | reverse complement strand
TGGAAAACAGCCATCACCAGAATTGAGCCGAATAAAATCATTATTCATGGATACCGCCTGGAAGACCTGATGGGTAAAGTCACATATCCGCAGATGATTTATCTGCTGATTAAAGGGGAACTTCCCCCCGTCAACACAGGCAAGATGATCGATGCCATACTGGTATCCAGTGTTGATCATGGTGTCACACCGCCATCCTGCCAGGCGGCCATAACCGTGGCAACAACCGGTGCCGCTTTAAATGCATCCATTGCTTCGGGTATTCTGGCTATCAATGAATTTCACGGTGGGGCGATTGAAAAGGGAATGGGTATTTTGCAGGCAGCGGTTGAACTGGTAAAAAAAGAAAATTTATCTGCAGATGAAGCGGCCGGCCGTACTGTTAAATCATATCTGGACAGGAAGCAAAAAATTATGGGCTATGGTCACCGTTTTCATACCAACGACCCGCGAACCCGTCGATTGTTTGAACTGGCCGGGGAATATGGTTTCAACGGTCCCTACCTCCGCATGAGCCAGGCCATAGAGAAGGCTCTGCACGCCTCCACCGGCAAAAATCTTCCTATAAACGTGGACGGGGCAATTGCTGCGGTATTATGTGAATTGAATATACCGGCCGAACTGGCCAATGCCTTTTTTATTATGGCCAGGTTACCTGGGTTGATCGCCCATATCTACGAGGAAAAAACACGTTATAAACCTATGCGCCAGATAAATTTCGCCCAGGCTGAATATGACGGACCGGATGAACGCAACCCGTAAAATTATTGATTACATAATGGAGGCGGATAGTCAATCTCCTGGGAATCACCTTAATCAGATGGTATGAACACCGGCTTAAAAATATTTTGCGCAATTTAAAACCGGTTAATTAACATGTGCAATTTACAAATTTCAACCGAGACTTACCACAAAAGGAAAATTTGAAATTTTACGATGTTAACTGTCATTTCATCAGGTCAGATTAAAATATTACCCTGAGCTTTCTAATTTTAACCGGGCGCTGCTGACTGCAGGTCTATTTATTTTCAATATCTGGCTTCACGGTAAGCGGGATTATAAATTATTCAGATTATACGTTTAAATAGTACCGGATAATGACTATTTTGATGTGATGAAAAAATACAACCATGCCATTGTCAGATCGCCCTGTCCGGAAATGATTCACGGGCTGACCGAATCTCAACTGGGTACGCCACTTTATGAAAAGGCCTCAGATCAGCATATCAGTTATCTGGAAAACCTCCGCCTGTGCGGTTTGGATATTATAGGGCTGGATGCGGACAGCCGTTATCCCGACTCAACCTTTGTGGAAGACACGGTGTTGCTGACACCCCGTTGTGCCGTTATCACCAGACCCGGCGCTCCTTCACGCCGGGGAGAAATCAGGGAAATGAAAAAGGTGATCAGGCGGTATTTTACTGACATTGAGGAAATAATATTTCCCGGAACGCTGGATGCCGGAGATGTGATGGAAGCGGACGGACATTATTTTACCGGTCTGTCCCGCCGAACAAATCTTAATGGTGCAAAACAGCTGCAGTCCATTCTGGGAAAATATGGATACAGTTCTTCCCGGGTCCCTCTGAAAAATATCCTTCATCTGAAATCCGGGGTTGCTTACCTGGAAAATAACTGGCTGGTAGCGACAAAATCGCTGGCGGAATTCAGCGATTTTCGCAAATACCGGCATATTATAGTGGACGATGACGAAAAATACGCCGCTAATTGTTTGTGGATTAATGGTTCGGTTCTGCTGGCGGATGGATTTCCCAAAATCCGTCTAAAGATAGAAGATGCCGGGTTTAAAGTTATTCCGCTTGATGTCTCGGAATTCCGGAAGCTGGATGGCGGATTGAGCTGTCTGTCTGTAAGGTTTTGAAAAAAGGGGAGGTGGTTGTAAATAAACGGAGGGTAATGAGGCAGGATGCTTTCATTTTATCCGGTCGCCGGGGCATCCCGGGGCTGCCGGGAAATGGATGCATATTTATATGTTTTATGACAAACTTAGGAGCAGCATAATGAACTTTCTTCCATGGCGGAAAATACTGCCGGTGTTATTGGGACTATTGGTAATACACTGCAGCAGTGAAAAAGTCAAAACTGTGGTGCTGGAAACTTATCCGGTTAATTCTATGGACGGTGTAATCAGTTTAACCCATGTGAGCCTGGATACGTCCATATCATATGACGGAAATGGGTCTTTAAAGTTTATGGCACAGCAACCCACCTCGTTTTCGATTTATGAAACCGGTGATCTGGAAATTGAAAATTGCTGTCTCATTTATCAGGCTCAGATACGCACTCGAAACGTTCAGGGAGATGCTTATCTGGAGATGTGGTGTCATTTCCCGGGAAAAGGAGAATTTTTTTCACGGGCACTCAATTCAATATTGTCCGGAGACACCAACTGGACCAGACAGGAGTCCCAGTTTTTTCTGAAGAATGGTGAGAATCCGGATAATGTAAGGCTGAATGTCGTAATTGAAGGATCCGGTACAGTCTGGATTGACGATATCCGTCTGATCACTGCACCTTTATAATACCCTGGCCGCTTTATCATGTCTAAAGTGATCTGGACATTTCAGGCATTTTTTTATGATTTGCTTCGCAAGAATGCGATTTCATCACGGATTCTGCGGAAAGAAAATGATGCTATCCTGAGTATGCTTCAGATGTTACCCGAAAATTGTTGGCGGGCAGTTCTGGATCTGGGATCCGGTTCAGGTAACAGCCTCTCCCTGCTTCCCTCAAAAACCGGTTTCATTGTGGCAGTCGATTATTCTTACCGAATGCTTAAACGGTCGAGAGTTTTTTTCCCCAATGTTTTATACCTGAATGGTGAGGCTGTTGCCCTACCACTGAAGCATAACATTTTTGATCTTGTCGTAAGTGTGGGACTTTTGGAATATTTACCGGATGCAGATGCCTTTTTCAGTGAAATTTTTACAAAATTAAAGTCTGACGGTTATCTTGTTTTTACAATTTCTCCTCCCAGATTGGTAGCAGGTCCGAGAACTTTGCTTGGTCATAAAATTTACACGCACCGTGAAATTATAATAGAGGAAAAAATTGGCAGACATTCATTCGTATTGGTAAATCAACGGAAAACATTACTTCAGCAGCAGTATGTTATTCAGAAATCTGTGAATGGAAACAGCACGGAACAGATCGATATTCCGGATAAATGAGTGAATGAAAAAATTGAAATCTCACTGCCGGCTACCGGTTCTGGTTTTCAAAGAAAATCCAAAGGTAAAATATTGAACGGTATGTTCCTTGCTGAATCCAATCAGATACCGGAACGGTCCGAGAAAGGTATCAACCTGGAACCCGATGCCATATCCGGTTTTAAGGGGATCCCGGAAATCGACTTTATTGACATCCTCCCATATGTGTCCGATATTAAAAACGCCAACCAGTGAAATTATGTTTGTCCAGTGAAACCGGTTTTCGAAGCGGTAGGTTGCCAGGTTGGATCCGGAGAATTCATCGTTATAATATCCGATGAAGGTAAGTGGTTCATTCAGATAATAATAGCGATAAAACTGGGTGTTTTTGGAAAATCCCATAAAAATATTGATACTTGAAGTATTGCGGGGAATTATGGTTCCATAAAATTCCTGGCAGGTATAAAAACGGGAGAAATTTTCTCTTTGCCTGATTAAGTTCAGGGTGCGGTTCAGCTCAAAATGAGCCTTGTAACCGTGGCGGGGTCTCAGAGGATTGTCCAGAAGGTCTATAGTAGTGTAAATTCTGCCCATATGAACATTATATTGCCACTCCGGCCAGTCATAAATTTCAGTTAAAGCGATATTGGGAGTAACCTGGAGTTTTTCCAGCATATATTCTGCACGGAATTCCCCCCAGTTAAAGAGAATCATTCCCAGACCCGCGGATCCGCCATAAGATCTCTTTCGGTAACTTGCAATTTTATCTCCGTTGTAAAAGATATAGATGGGGATATCCTGGTAAAAACCCAGGAAATAAGGATAAATCCGGCTTCCGAATGCTCGACGTGGGTAACTGAGCTCCCATTCGAACAGTTGCAATCCTGAGAAAAGATAGCTGATGTCATTCAAAATACCCGGAAAAGGAAAATCTTTGAGCTTTAAATTGATTCCCAAAATTCCCTTGAAATCATCCTGGTAGCGGAAGCCCAGCCGCAGGAATGAACCCGCTCTCTCATTAACATTGACATGTATCCGGTAAAGATCGCTCTCCATTTTCTCCAGGCTGTAATTCACCGTGTGGAAATAACCCAGGCTGTAGAGATGATTTATGCGATTTTCCACCAGGTTTGAAGTGAATGTTTCTCCCGGTTTCAGACCCAGGTTCTGATATATAAAAGAAAAAGGTAAAGTTCTATTTCCAGTGATCTGGATACCATAGAGAATGCCTTTATCAAAATAGGGTGAGGGGATTGAATGTGCAAAAACGTTATACTCTCTGCTCAATTTAACCAGGGTATCCAGGTGAGGATAGACTGATTGACGCCCTTTTTCGATCATTAAGTTTATTTTTTTCCTGTTGAAATCGGTGGCACTGAAATTCTGCAGGTCCGGGCGTATAGTGAGACTTGCCATTTTCAGGTTTTCTTTTTCCTTGTTGCTACCTGCCAAAGAAAAAGATTGCAATAAAATTGAAATGGCACCGCTTAATTCCTGACGGGATCGTAAAGGTGTGCCCACATCGACTGCAATGATGTAATCCGCACCCATTTTTCTGACCACATCTACCGGTAAATTATTCAGCACGCCTCCATCCACCAGAAGGGAATCTCCCCATTCTACCGGTGTAAAAATGGAAGGAACGGCCATGCTGGCCCTGATGGCCCGGGGAAGGGAACCCTGCCCCAGCACTACTTCATTGCCGGTAATCAGGTCAGCGGCTACACACTGGAAAGCAATGGGTAGTGTATCAAAATTGACCTGTTCAAATTCAGGAGTGACCAGCTGGGTGAGAAGCAGTGATATTTTCTGGCCGAAAATCAGAGCGGAAGGCTCCCGGATTTCAAGTTTGTTTATTTTTAGGGTAAGCTGGAAGCGATCCATGTCCCGTTTCTCAAGATAGGTCAGTTTTGAGCGGGGAGGTTCATCGGAGAAGATAACCGGCCAATCAATGTTTCGGGCGAGCGAATCCAGTTGATGGGGAGAATAACCAATGGCATATAAACCGCCCATCACGGCACCCATACTGGTGCCTGCGATATAATCTATGGGAATGTTAAGGGAATCCAGTACCTTAAGGACACCGATGTGGGCGAACCCGCGTGCGCCGCCACCGCTTAAAACCAATCCTATTCGGGGCCGTTGCGAATCCTGACCGGAAGCGGATATACTTGCAATGGTGAGAAAAAGAACCAAAAAGCACAGCCGGCCTAACCGTCCCGGTAAATCTCTATTCATGATATCCCATCATTTGATTTTGACCAAAGGTGAAAATATTCTGTCCGTTTTATTCCCCGGAAATATCAGGTGCCTTATATTCCCGGCAAACATCCAAAGGCTTGGTGTAAGCAGAATCCCAGCTTTTCGAAAAAATTTCATGCACCGTTTGATTCACATTCCTGTTTTCAATAATCAATCCAGCATTGCGGGAAGCATAAAAATAATTCCATCCCCAATTACTGGTACCTATCCATACCTGCCCGGAGTCCACTACCATATATTTACAGTGCTCCACGCGGGCATAGGGAATGAACCCCCCGCTCCATTCCGGAATTTTACTTATATGTATTTCAATATTGGGAATTACCCGCAGGCTTTTTAAATATTGAATATCGGGATAACGGGTATTCCAGTCGGATACGATCAGGCGGATCTGCACTCCGCGCACCGCGGCTTTCCGTAAGGCATTATCCAGGTTCAGATAGAGATTGTGGCGGGATACCGGTTTGTAGGACAGTAGCTGAATTTCCACCCGTTCCCGGGCATTGTCTATCTGGCGAATTATTTCGCTCTCATCCTCTTCCAGCTGGGGATAGGTGGTTTTTTGCGGACTGAAGGTGGGATAAAGAGAGATAGTGTCCCGGCGGCCATCTGCAATGAATAAAGGATGGTTGCGGTTTATGACACTGTCCTGATTTAAAAGTGGCAGCATGTGCATGGAACGGGTTGATCCCAGTTGCCAGTCAACCTCAAAGATTCTCTTAAATAACGCTGCAATTTTTGGATTCCGAATGATTACTCCCAGTTCATGGATATGCTTCAGGGCGCGCCAGTCCATGTTTTGGCTCCCAAGGAAGAGTATCTGATTATCCACGATGAAGTATTTGGCATGCATCACACCGCCCAGCTTATCATAATAATCAATACTTCGGGTGGAAATGTTCGTCTGCTGGTTAAGCTGCTGCAGGGTTTCCGGATAGGTTCCGGCCATCCGGGCATCCGTCAGGAGGCGGATAACAACGCCCCGCTCTGCTGCTTCACGCAATGCTCCGATAACCGGCTCCAGAGCTTCCCCCGTTTCGTTCGATAGATAAAATGTTTCCACCTCGATGGATTTTTGAGCGGAATGTATCATCTCCAGCCAGGCTTCGCTGGTCCTGATGGTGTGGGATGATCCCAGGGAAGTCTCTACCGGAACGCTCTCTACCAGTTGAAATTGGGATTGAGATTGCGGAAAAACCGGTTGTAAAGAAAAGCAAAATAGAATAAAAATAATAATTACAGGTCTGTAAATTGAGCTTAGTAAGGATTTTTTCATATAATTTTGCATAACTTTCCCGATTTTAACTTCATATTGCGGGTATTTATGGTTAAATTTAATGACACATAAGTAGGTAAACAAAATTACTTTATATATAATAATGTCAGAGAGGTAATAGTGAAATTGAAAAAATTTAAAATTTTAAATATTTCTTTAACGGTTCTTGAAAAGGATATAACCGGTGAACCGGATTTTTGTGTTCCTGTCATGGAGTTTCATATCTCACGAGCTGCCAGGTTGTCTTATCATTTTGAAGAATCGCTGTTTCAATCATCCGGGAATGTCATCTTTGCCAATTTTCATGCCGCCCGCGTTTTTGCCCAGCGAATGAATGAGAAGAGAGATGTTATCAGTTTTCCGGAAAAAGCAATTCGCGCCGGGCAAGTGAACGCCATGGGATTGATCGATGAAATTCTGCATTATGTGATTTATCTGTACCGGAAGGAAAAGAACAAGGATGTTATGAAAGAGGCGATGGCCTGGCTGACCGACAAACTGGGTGAACAGAAAATCAAAAATGCGCTGGAAATGTTCACGGAGGAATTTCCCCCTCTCAGTGTATATACCGGTAAAAAGAAAACATCGGAGTATCTAAAAGAAACCACGGAAGGTACGCCCAACTCCCGGCTTGTACTGGAAGAGATGATCATGTTATGGCTGGCCAACATGAATCCTGCATTCTCCCCCTTCAATGAACTGTTTGATGATGATAAACTGGAAAAAATCACAGCCTATAACGAGATCCAGGCTTCGCTGTATGACTTCTTCCAGTCCCAGCCATTTTTCGGACCTGACAATGAAAATCTGATCGATATGCTGAGAAATCCAGCAGTTACAGAGCCTTATTCACTTACCGGCCAACTGGACTACATCCGCCGGAAATGGGGGTTCATGCTGGGATCTTTCTTCTACCGGCTGTTAAGGAGCCTTGATCTGATTCAGGAAGAAGAGAAACAGCGTATGTTTGCCCCGGGAATCGCCCAGGTGTATGAATTCGGTCCGCTTGAAGCAGAACCGGAACGTTTCAGCCCGGATAAGGACTGGATGCCAAGGGTGGTTCTTATCGCCAAGAGTACCTATGTATGGTTAGACCAGTTGTCAAAAAAATATCAGCGTTCCATCACGCGGCTGGATCAGGTTCCGGATGAGGAACTGGATCAACTGAGTCGCTGGGGATTTAAGGGATTATGGCTGATCGGTTTGTGGCAGAGAAGTAATGCCTCCCAGAAAATCAAGCAGTTGTGCGGAAATCCGGAAGCAGTTGCTTCGGCATATTCCCTGTTTAACTATGAAATTGCAGATGACCTGGGAGGTGAGGAAGCCTTCAATAATTTAAAAGATCGGGTCTGGAAACGCGGTCTTCGAATGGCCGGTGATATGGTTCCTAATCACATGGGGATTGATGCCCGATGGGTAATCGAGCATCCCGACTGGTTTGTGCAGCTCAATTACAGCCCCTTTCCCGCATATACCTATAACGGAGTGAATCTGTCCTGGGATGAGCGGGTGGGAATTTATCTGGAGGATCATTATTATTCCCGCAATGATGCTTCGGTTGTTTTTAAGAGAGTGGATCATCACACCGGTGATACCCGCTACATTTATCACGGGAATGACGGTACCAGCATGCCATGGAATGATACCGCTCAGTTGAATTATCTTAAACCGGAAGTGAGGGAAGCGGTTATTCAGACTATCCTGGAAGTAGCACGCAAATTTCCCATTATTCGTTTTGACGCCGCAATGACCCTTACTAAAAAACATTACCAGCGTTTATGGTTTCCGGAACCAGGTGCTGGAGGAGATATTCCGACCCGTTCTGAACACGGGCTGACCAAGCCTCAGTTTGATGCTACCATGCCGGAAGAATTCTGGCGGGAAGTGGTGGACCGGGTGGCTAGAGAGGTTCCGGATACCCTGCTGCTGGCAGAAGCCTTCTGGCTGATGGAAGGCTATTTTGTGCGCAGCCTGGGAATGCACCGTGTATATAACAGTGCGTTTATGAACATGCTTAAAAACGAACATAATGCTGAATACCGTTCTTCCCTCAAAAATATCCTGGAATTTAATCCGGAAATCCTGAAGCGCTTTGTAAATTTCATGAATAATCCCGATGAGGCCACTGCCGTGGCACAGTTTGGAAAAGGAGACAAATATTTCGGTGTCTGTACCATGCTGATTACTATGCCCGGCTTACCCATGATGGGTCATGGCCAGATTGAGGGCTTTACCGAAAAATATGGCATGGAATACCGGAAAGCCTACTGGGATGAACAGGTGGACGAGGACCTGGTTCGGCGCCATGAGAGGGAAGTTTTTCCACTGATGCACCGACGTTACATTTTTGCCGATGTACTGAATTTTTATCTGTATGATTTTTATGACGAGTCCGGCCATGTCAATGAAAATGTCTTCGCTTATTCCAACAGTTACTATAATGAATACGGACTGGTATTGTATAATAATAAATATGAAAGCGTCAGCGGCTGGATTAAAACCTCGGCCGCTTTTTCCGTCAGAGGTGGGAACGGTAATGAAAGAACGCTTGAACAAACGCAACTGGCCACCGCCCTTCGCCTACGCAATGACCATGGTTTTTTTGTGATATTCAGGGAACATATATTGGGACTGGAATATATCCGTAGTAGTAAGGCCATGCATGTCAACGGCCTGTTTGCTTCCCTAAGCGGTTTTCAAACCCAGGTGTTTCTGGATTTCCGGGAAGTGGAAGATAATATTTGGCACCATTATGCCAATCTGGAAGCTTACCTTAACGGACGTGGCGTGCCCAGCATCGATGAAGCTCTGAAAGAAACTTTTCTTAAACCCATCCATCAGTCTATTAAAAAGATAGTTAATGCCGATTCATTCCGGCAGATCTCTGCAGCCAGATTCACAAAAACTAATCAAGAGACGCCGGTTGATTTACTGGAGACCGTATCCGGGAAATACAGTATGTTGTTGAATGAGATTAAAAACTTTACCGGCGGTAGCGGGGAACTGGAAACGGAGGTTCTTCTGTTAGCGCAAAAACTGGAGACTGTGCTGTCCATTAATGTTCTCAGCCAGAAATTCCAGTGTGCCACTCCGCGGAAAGTACAAAGTGTGCTTAAATCCATCACGATGCATTTTGCCAGGAATGAACGGAACCTGTTCATTCTACTTGGCTGGTTATTTGTATACCGACTGGGAGCGGTGGTAAATTCTGATACTGTGGCGGAAGAGAGCCGAGCCGGTATGGATGAATGGCTTCTGACCAAAATACTGCAGGATGCATTGTACCATCTGGGTCTGAGCGCAGAAGAGGTTCAACGCGCAGTGATACTGATTAAAGTGTTGACCAGTCATTCCAGCTGGTGGGATGTGGCAAAAGATAAAAAGCCCGACCCCTATACCCTCATACAGAAATTGCTGAGAAATGCAGAGGTACAGGATTACCTGCAGATCAACCGCTTTCGTGAGGTTCTCTGGTATAATAAGGAGTCCTTTGACAGTCTAATGAAATGGTTGGCTGCTGTCGCCATAATTGATACCCTTCAGTCATGGAAAACAGACAAAGACCAGGCCTGCAAGGATATTGCAATTCATTTTTCACTTATTGAGAAGATCCGAAAGGCTGAAAAGAGTGCAGCATATCAGCTTGAGAATCTTCTGGAAGCATTGAAAAAATAGAAATTTTGTGATAATCGATGGATAAAATGAAGAGATCCCGTCAAAGAAAGTGACGGGATCTCTTTCATTTTCAGAGAGTACTCGGTCCTATTTCATGAGGATCATTTTGCGTGCTTTTACAAAATCACCTGCCTTAATCTGATAGATATAGATACCGCTGGCCACGCGATTTCCGTAATTATTCAGACCGTTCCAGACCACGCTTTTAAATCCAGCTTCCTGACGAGCATTCACAAGCGTCCGAACTTCCTGTCCGAGCAGATTGTAAATTTTCAGTACCACATTAGTATTCTCTTTCAGTCCATATTTTATGGTAGTCGTTGGATTAAATGGATTTGGGTAGTTCTGATAAAGTGAAAATTCAGTCGGAATCTGTGATCCAACACCTGTTATACCAACCGTGGTCGTATCACCAATAACAGCTCTCATATGAAAATCTGCCCCATCTGGAGCCCAGGCTGTGCCATTAAAGGCGAAACTTCTACCAAACAACCCTGGTGATGTTTCGGTAATTCTTACGCCATTAACCGATCCGGCAGGTACCGTGAATCCGATGAAGAGGTCACCTGTTAAACCGGACAATTGAGCGGCATATGGTCTTAAATCGACCCGAGTCATTGGGGAGGTGTTCATTAATGTAGCTTCCGGATATACCATGAATGGCGTTATTAAATCGCTCCCTGGAGATCCATTGTTATCAACCCAGACATGAACAAGCATAGAATCGTTTTGATTGTTAACATCAGTATAATTGCGGATCAGAAGGGTTGTTAAATCGGCCTGTTTCCCAGTTGGTATACTCATCCTGACAGAAGAACCCTGGTTGGCATTAAAGATAATGTAAAAACTGACCACACCATTATCATAAATCAACTGATTGCCGGCACTATATTGATAAACACCCATTGTATCAATATTACTGGCACTATCAATTGCCGTTATCCAGTAGTCCACATTTACTCCGGCAGATTGCATCGGAATAGTGAAGTAATACATGCTGCCAAAAGTACTATCGGGTGTCAGGGAGTTGATTGATCCACCATCCAGAGTATATAGCACAAGTGCAGATTCAATACCGGATATATCAGTGATTTCAGCATCAACCACAAAATTTCCCAGAGTCCCTTCATAAAATACAGGACCAGTATGGACAATCAACGGCGGAGAATTATCAACATCTGAGGAGGTAATCATAAAATCATCTATATACATACCGTCCACTTCATAACTACCATCACTCGAGAAGTGGAAACGTACTTTTACATCCGGATTACCAACTAATCCTCCAAGACTGAAGGAGTATTGTTCCCAGGTATTAAACCCTTCACCATCGAATGTGGCCAATCTAACCCAAGTGTTATCATCTGAAGTTGCATCTACATACATGTAATCAAAACCCTGTTCAATATTATAGCGCGCCCAGAAGGAAACAGTTGCATCCAGCGCCGTAGAAAGATCAACACCATTGGCCATGATTGCGTTAATCTCCAAATTGGACCCATAATTCCCGGCTGGACTCTCTGTCAAAGAATGCGTCGGCGAATGAGACTGCAGATCCGTCAATCCCCAGGTGCCTTCCAACACCCAGTTACCCACTCCAGATTCAAAATCATCAAAGAAAAGCGGAGGTTGTGTTATAGTTTGACTATTATCTGCATCATCAAAGGAGAACAGATACAGACCGCTGTCCGGCGCGATAAAGGAATAGTTCACACCGGCACCACCTACACCACCGCTGCCATAAGCAGCATTCCATTGATGCATAACCGTATATTTGTATTCCTGGTAACCGGTATCCAAAGCTACTGTGGTGCTCCACACTGTGCCGTTTCGGATCATATCATTCGCAGAATTATTCCAGCCATTGAAATCTCCGGCCAGGCTGATAACCCAGTCATTTATACCGCCGTCTCCGTCTACAATCAGAGTATCGGGTGTAACAGTGCCTGAACTGAGTATGACTAACCCGACACCATTTTCAAGAAAAGAATTTGCATCGTTTTCAGATCCGGTCCACCATTGATAGGTGTTAGTATTATCGATGGCTAATATCACTGAGCCGGTGAAAATATGGTCGCCTGCCACAGCATCCGGGGCGACCCCTTTATCATTCAATTCCACCATGGGGCCGGTCCAGTTTGAGTTATAGACACCGGAGGAATCCCAGGAGCCGTTTACCCAGAAAGACCGGTACTGGCTGTCTCCGCCAATCTGGGCGGCCAGGATTACTTCGGCATTCTGTGCACTCAACTCACCGGTGCCGCTCAGGGGAATACCACGCTCGCCGTTTACCGGATCATTGCTATAAATGATCAGGGTATCCGCATAGGTTATGCCCTGTGTTGGTGCAAACGTTACGGTGACGACAGCACTGCCCCCGGGGTTGATGGTATCGGGTAAGGTAGAGGTGAAAACCAGACTGGAAGCGGCGATAGTATCAACCACTAGATCCGCACTTCCATTATTGAAAATGGTATAATCTCGGCTGGAATCACTTCCCACCGTGACGGTCCCGAACGACAGTGTAGAGGTGCTGCCCCCGATGATCGCTTCCGGTGGATCATTATCAATGCCGGGGGTCGGATAGGTAGCATGGAAATCTGCGGCATTATCATTGGTATTCATACCATCCGGATAGCGGCTCAGACTGATACCTGAGAAAACGTCTACGGCCGGATTTCCCCTGCCTGTAAATACTGCACTTGAAAAATCGCCATAACCCATGGCATCAACCGTATCGGCTCCGTTCATTAAAGACACATTATCCGGGCCATTCTGCCAATCCGCAGCTGATGCGATTAAATTTACGTTGGGTACAGTGTTATCCTGCCCGATCACAAAGAAACCACTTTCCGGAATGGACATTGCATTGATATTTATAGTGGCGTAAACAGCCCCGCCGTTTCCATTAATTCCGATCAGGGAATATCCATCCAGGTTCATACCAGGCATACCGAAAAGCTCGGTAAACATGCCCGTATCAGTTCCCGGGCCGTCATAGTAAACTTCATTGATAAACACCGGATAATCAGGCCTGGGCATGAGTACATTATCTACAAATTGATAGTACTTGTCTACGGAGACATTGCGAATGGCCAGGTAGATGGTTTGACCGGCGAATGCACTGAGATCATAGGTATAGACAATAGGAGTGGTGGAGTTTGAAGTCACCGTGTCCAGACCAACCGTGAAACTGGCAGTAGCCATATCGGTGGTGGAAACCAGAACCTGCCAGGTTTCAGGATAGGATGAGAGGCCCACCCAGGATTCAAAGGAAATATAATCACCGCTTTCTACCGGAATCGGTGGAGTTACCAGATAATCATCATTTCCGTCTGCAGCCCAGCGTATTCCGGCACATAGAGTGGTATCTCCCGGTGCAAACACATATTGAAACCAGCCCCACTGATAATCATCATCATTGGCATTTATGCGGGTGAAATTATACGGGTAGAATGGCCAGTCATTAAATTCCTCCAGTACATAATCTGCCGGATATCCTTCACCACTTACCTGAATGGTATCGGCAGGATTGTCCGGATCATCTCCCTGGATGATTATCAGGCCGCTGATGGGGCCAACGGTACTTGGAGTAAAAGATCCTTCAACAAAGAGCGTGTCACCCGGATCCAGCGTTCCTGAAGTGGGACTCATTGCAAAATCGGAATTGGTGAGGGAGATGGAAGAAATGGTCAGGGTGGCTCCGCCTGCATTTGTTACAATTCCAAAACTGTCTGAAACGGTTGTTCCTACCGGTGTGGGAGGAGCTGTAAGTTCGGAATAGAGAGTCACCATCACCGGTACTGCCGGTGTCTCGGAAATGGTTACTGCATCCATGTATGGATTTGACAGTCCCCACACACTGGTTCCAACAAATTTGAACCAGAACGTTGCGGAACCGGCATAAGATGTTAGTGAAACAGTCATTTCTTCCCAGGGATCAACGGTGCCCGGGGTTGTGTATATCAAAGTCCAATTGGAACTGTCATTACTGGCAAAAACTTCAACAACATCCGAGCCTCCTCCGTCCCAATACCAGAATTGCAACCTGGGATATGCGGCGCTGCTCAGATCGATCATTTTGGAGATCATCTCACCGCTTACACCGGCTGAATAATCATAATCGTTAAAATAAGCACCATATGTTCCCTGAGGGATATTTCCGGCTCCCGGACCATGGATACTACCGTCGCTCTGCTCCCAAACACCATCCCCTGAAGCGGGATTCAGCGTCATATTAACCGGGGGCCAGGTTTCAAAATCCTCATAAAAGGCAGAGTCTTCCGTGGAAAGGGCTGTGGTAATTCTGCCTTTGAAAAGTCCAAAATCCTTGGTTAATCCCTGATATGAAAGATTTTCGGATGTTTTTTTACCGTCAACAGTTCCTTTTTCCAGAACGGTTTGTGGTTTTTCTGCTGCCGGCAATACAAAAGATAAAGAGAAAATTAGAATAACACTCAACAATAACACTTTTTTCATCATAACGCCTCCTTCTTGGTAAAAAAATCCTTGATTATTAATATGATAAAATATTATGAACCAGAAACAGGAAGACAATCACCCCCTTCAGGGATTCGAAAGTAAAATATCTTTAAGGAGAAGCTGAAGTAAGTTAGGATACTTCTGAATGGTAATTCCCTTGATATGTACTTAATTCTCCTTGATATAATTTATTTATAGTATTGCGAAAATCAAAATATTTTTAATTATTTACACCGCGGAAAATCCTGGCCAGGTGGTGGATCGTTGCCGCACCCATAACTTCAGGTATCGTGAAGGCCGTTTTTAATGTTCAGTGGTGGTGTATTCGGCCCGTCATGGTTCTGTGTGCTGTTCCAGTAGATCATGACTGAATGTGTTTCGGCTTTTTTCATAATCCCGGATATGGCCCTTTAGGGCAAACGTAATTGTTTTCTCAATATTTCGTGCCTGATCCCCGGCAGGAGTTTTGCCTCCATTGAGTGGTTTGTGAAGATCTGTTTACTTTGTTAAATCCTGAGTAAACGTTATGTTTAACTCATATTTAACAGAAAGTGAAATACTATGCCCTTTGAAGGCCATTAAATACCGTTTAAAAAGAACAGGTATGTGATAAATGCAGGTATTTGTTGCTCTCTGCGCTTAAAGGATATTTAAATATACATCATTGCATTTCTAAATAATATATCTTTTTTTTATAAAATCAAGTTATTTTTCGTACTTTCCGGTGTGATTGTGAATTTATCAGATAGGTTGTGACTTTGAATCAGCGATTTTATCATATCCTGTCTGCAGCCAGTCTGGGAATCCTGTCGGTAGGGCTGCAGGTACTTTTTTTGCGCTCCCTGCTGGATGTTTTCCAGGGTAACGAACTAACTATTGGTCTTTTCCTGTCTGTCTGGTTGCTGGGCAGCGCCATAGGATCACTTCTTTTTTCGAAGCTTATAGACAAGTTAAAACTCCAAAAAATACTGGAGGGGGGTGTTTTCCCCCTCGCCATTCTGGAATATTTTATAATTAAATTCATACCGGCCATATTTCAGCTGATACCCGGGGGATCTTATGATATTCTCACAATTTTTAAAATTATTCTGATCTCTATTTTACCGTTGACTATCTGGTGTGGTGCCCTGTTTCCATTTCTTGCCGGCCGCCTCATTTCCCGAACAGCGGCATCATCCTCTGCCGGAATTAAATTGATCTATATCTGGGAAAGTGCCGGATCTCTGGTTATCGCTGTCCTGCTGAATTTTCTTCTGTTTGGCAGACTGCAGGATATCCGGATTCTTTTTCTGGTATTATTTATCTTTTTTCTCTCCCGGCTTCTGATGGAAAAGTCCGTTAATGGCCTATCCGGTCAGTTTGCTGTTCTTTTTTCTTTCACAAGCGCCGGCCTGCTGCTGCTGTTGTTTGGTTACCCCCTCATGGAATGGGCGAATCAGAAGAGTTATCCTTACTATACAGTCCGGCAGGAACAGGATACTCCCTATGGCCATGTAAAAGTATTGTATCTGGAGCAGGAGGAATTCCTGCTGAATCAGGGAGTGGTCATTTTCAGTACACCGGACCCGGTGTCTGTAGAATCCTCCGTGTTAATTCCACTGCTTAGCCATGCTGGTCCGGAGCGGGTACTCTTTATCGGTGGAAATATCAGTGAATTTGTTCCCTATTTACGGAATATATTAACAGTAAAGGAAGTGACCTATCTGGAGAAAGATCCCTTTCTGATGAAATTTCAGAAAGACAGATTGAATCTCTCCCGGTCAGACAGCCCGATCAGCTTTTCTTTTATAATGGATGATGGGAGGACATTCTTCCTGAAAAATAATAAGCCGTTCGATGTGATCTGTCTGAATGAACCCGAACCGTATACCCTGAGTGATAACAGGTTTTATAGCAGGGAATTTTACAGGTTAATTGCTAGTTCGCTTACTGATGACGGTATCTATTTCTTTTCGGTTAGGGCTTCAGAAAATTATATACATGCGGAGCTATGTAATTATTTGAATCTACTCAGGAATACATTAAACGGGACCTTCCGGCAAGTCTTTTTTATTCCGGGCGATGAGGCATATTTTCTGGCAGGAAATTCTCCAGATTTCATCAAAAACCTGCAAAACTGGTCCGGGCGTCTACTGGAATACCCTGTTAAACCCCGTTTCCTTACATCGGCTTATGTATCTTACTTGTTATCTCCCGGCCGGCTGGACAGTTTCCGGGAACAAATGCAGAAATGTAAGGTCTCTTTTGTAAACCGGGATTTCAATCTGAAAGGTTATTTATATCATTTTCAGCTCTGGAGTGGTGTTTCTGATCCTGCACTGCAGAGCCTCTTCCATTTCTTAAACAGCAATCGTATAGCCATGGTTTTAATTATACTGATACTGGTAACTACTCTGCAGCTGTTAATGCGGAGACATGCCAGAAGCCTCATGCTGCTCCAGCTGTTTTTTGCCGGAGGACTCTCCATCAGTCTGGAGATTCTCATAATTCTGCAATATCAGATTCTTTACGGGACTATCTATTCACGTGTAGCCATTATTTTCGGTTTATTTATGGCAGGACTTGCAGCCGGGGCAGTCAAACCGGTTAAAGATAATTTAAACTTCCGTTATCTGTTCGCCGCGTATGCACTCCTTTCTGCTGGTCTGCTGCTACCTGTTATCCTGACCGATACGGTGGGAATGAGACATATGCAGGGTTTAATTTTTCAATGGATGATATTTCCGCTGGAAGTATTTCTCACCGGCTGGATTGGCGGACGGTTTTTTTCGGGTATAACCCATCGCTTATATCTATTATGTCCTAACAGATCTTATGGAATAACATATGGAATTGACCTGATCGGTGGTGTTGGCGCTGCGCTTATAACTTCGGTTTTTTTTGTTCCCCTGCTGGGATTCACGGCTACAATTTTACTGTTGGCAGCCATCAGCATGCTTCCGGTTATTTTTGCCTGAGAAAGCTCCATTATTGTGCAATCCCAAAGGAGTTCTCCGTATTTTCAATTTGCTCCCTATTTTTGGATATTACTTTTTGTATTGAGGCAAATAAAAAAGGCTGCCGGAAGAGGCAGCCCCGTATTATAAAAAGTAGTGCATTCCAAATTTTACATCACTACCATGCCTTCGGTATTGGCGCTGGTTAGTTTCTTGATATTGAGATTGGTCTGAATGAGAATGGCTCGCTGCAATACCGGCAGGCTGATATCACATTTGGTAAATTTGCTGTTTACAATTTGTGTCTCCCGCATAATTGGCTTATGAATTTTGCAATTCTGATATTCGGTATCATTGATAATGGCGGTGGCAAAACGACAATTTTGCAGCAGTGAATCTTTGTAAAAATTGTTGTCAATCAAACATCCGATATAATTTACTTCAATCAGGTCATTGTTGGTAAAACGGCAATGATAAAACTGGCTGCCCGAAAACAGGGCATTGTCTAGTTTACTTTTGGTTATCTGGATCGCATCAAAAAAACTCATCATGAAATTACTGTCGGCAATCTGGACGGATGTATAGGTATTATCCTTCCAAAACGTGTTTTTCAAATCTGCAGATTTGATATAAAGATTATCAAAAGTGCAGTTTTTTGTTTTAAGCAGATTTCCCTCCACCAGCGACATATCCACATCAATAAAAGTGGAATCAAGAATGATGGTGCCGCTGAGAGTGGACTGTATCAATTTGGTGTTTTTAAATTTTGTTTTCTGAATGTAACTCCGTTTCAGATTGATGTTGGTTAAATTTGAATCGGTAAAATCCACATCTATCAGTAAAGCTCCCATCATGGATGCGCTTCGCATGTCCAGTCCTGAGAGATCGAATCCTTCTAGAACAATCTTATCCAGCGTCACCGGAGCAACTGAATTTTCAATATTGGTGCGCAGTTTTTTTAAAAAGGTCTCTTTATCCGGAATATGTTGCCAGCAGTAGTGAGTAAATGAGATTGGTTTGAAAGGGCACCCATCCTCAGCACATTTATGATAAGACATCAGTTACACCCCCATAAGAAATATTTTTCCAAAGTTCTTTTTTATCAAAACGTTATAAAATAAAAAAAAATAATAAAAATTTCAATCATAATTTTATTTTTCGATTGAAAAGCCATAAAAGTTCCATTACATTTAAAGTTTTTATGATTACTAGCAAACTTTTTGGCCGGTTCATAAGGCATAAAAAATTTTCCCCCTTATTTGTCCGATATTAGTAAGCTAAAAGATGAAAATACCTCTTGGCCCTTTAATTCCGGAGCTATTATGACGAATTTTTTCAATAATATTTTGCCTGGCGGTGCTCTCTCACAAGCGAAAAAATTAAAGGAACGTGTTGAAATCGAGAGTATATATAAATGGAAAACAGATGACATATTTTCCTCCGATGGTGCCTGGGAGGAAAAGTTTAACACTTTGAAAAATATGCTGGGACTGTTGGATCCCTGCCGGGGCCGGTTAAATGAATCGGCGGAAAAAATGCTGGCCTGCCTGAAAACCAGGGAAGATATAAATATTCTGTTGGGGAAATTGTCCTTATATGCCCATCTGAAATCAGATGAAGATTCACGGGTGAGTAAATACCAGGCATATCGGGAACGGATTTCCGGCCTGGAGGTACAGGTCAGGCAGAAAGAATCATTTATTCAGCCGGAATTACTGGCTGTACCGGAAGATTCTATCTGGTTGTTTGTGAAATCAAATAAAGAATTAGCGGATTACAAACATTATTTTGACGATCTTTTGAGATCAAAAAAACATGTGCTAAATCAGGAAGGCGAGCATTTGCTGACACTGTCCGGAGATATGAGTCAATCTCCCTACCAAATTTTTTCCATGTTTAACAATGCCGATATAAAATTTGGGCTGGTGAAGGATGAATCGGGAAGTGAAATCGAACTGACCAAAAGCAACTTCATTGTTTTCATGAAATCACCGGACAGAAAAGTGCGCGAAAATGCATTTCGCACCATGTATATGACCTATAATCAGTGGATTAATACTCTCGCAGCCAGCTTATCCGCTGTTGTGAAGCGCGATATTTTCTATGCAAGGGCCAGAAATTATGACAGTGCCCTGGAAGCAGCTCTGGATAGCGACAATATTCCGCTAACCGTTTATAATAATGTTATAAATACAATCAATCAGAATCTGGAACCGATGCACCATTATATTGGAATGCGCAAGCGGATTCTGGCGGTAGATAAAGTAGCTCCCTGGGATCTGTATGTTCCACTTTTGAAAGATTTTCGGTGGGAGTTGCCTTATGAAGAAGGCATTATTATAATTGAGAAGGCACTTGAACCGCTTGGTCCGGATTACATTCAGGGCATGAAAAAGGGATTTTCTGCCGGATGGTTTGATGTTTTCGAGAACGCCGGAAAACGGTCGGGTGCCTATTCCTCAGCCACATATGGAATCTCCCATCCGTTTATGCTTCTCAATTACCAGGGGATGCTGGACGATATGTTTACGGTGGCACACGAAATGGGTCATTCCATGCATTCATATTTCACCCTGCAGAATCAACCATTTGTATACAGCGATTATACCATATTTGTGGCTGAAGTGGCGTCCACGCTAAATGAGGCCCTTCTCATGCATTACCTTCTAAAGAACACGGAAGACCGGGATAAGAAACTCTATCTTCTGAATCAATATGTGGACCAGTTAAGGAGTACTCTTTATATTCAGGTGTTTTTTGCCGAGTTCGAGAAGACTGTCCATGAAAAAGTAGAAGCCGGAGAAGCCATCACCGCTGAATTCCTGAATCAGATTAGCAGAGAATTGTATTTCCGTTACTATGGCCCCGATTTTGAAGTGGATTCGCTATATGATATCAATTGGTGCCGTATACCTCACTTTTATTACAACTTTTATGTATATCAGTATGCTTCTGGCATTTCCGCAGCTACTGCTCTGGCACAGAAAATTTTAAACGGTGACGTGAAAACCAGGGATGCTTATCTGCATTTTCTTAAGCAGGGAGGCTCTGATTATTCTATTTCTCTACTCAGGAATACCGGCGTGGATATGACCTCGCCCGGTCCGATTGAGGACACGGCCGGACGGCTGGGAAAACTTCTGGACGAGATGGAAAGACTCCTGAAGGATGAAGGTAAAAATTAGGAGCGTCCCTCCAATAGAAAATATACCTTATCTGAAATAAATTTAATGATGATTGGCGGAAAATATGCGTGGCAACAACATGTCATAAGAACTTCCGCATTTGTTTCTTATTTTTCATCTTCAAATATCTTTCTTGAAATCCATTGATTTTGACCGCTGAAATATGTATTATTTTCGTTCTCAGTTAGGGGTTGATCAGAAATGTCAGGAAAATCTTACAAAATTTTAATATCAAGGGTGATACCCGAAGTGGGTATTTCCTTACTGAAGGATAAATGTGACCTGGAAATATATCAGGGAGAAGGCGTCATACCCCGCCAGCAGTTACTTCAGAAAATCAGGCATGTGGATGGTTTGTTGTGTCTTCTTTCCGAATCGGTAGACCGGGAACTGCTGGACAGTGCTCCCCGTTTGAAAGTGGTAAGTAATTACGCAGTGGGTTATGACAACATCGATGTTTCTTATGCAACTGAGAAGGGTATAGTGATAACCAACACTCCGGATGTTTTAACCGATGCCACGGCGGACCTGGCCTGGTCTCTCATACTGGCTGCAGCCAGAAGAGTGGCGGAAGGAGATCGCCTGATGCGTGGTAAGGGATTTCCCGGCTGGTCACCTCTTTTTCTGTTGGGCCAGGATCTGAAGGGGAAAACCCTGGGTGTTCTGGGAGCGGGAAGAATAGGGACTGCTGTGGTGGAACGGAGCAGGGGATCGAATATGCGAATTCTCTATTTTGACCGGCAAACTAGTGATGTTCTGGAAAGAGATTTTTCTGCCCGAAAGGTAAGTCTGCCGGAATTGCTGGAAAAATCTGATATTGTCTCTATTCATCTGCCCTTCAGCCGGGAGACTCATCATCTCATTGATGAGAAGGCAATCAGTGGTATGAAGAAATCGGCAGTGCTGGTGAATACAGCCAGGGGCCCGATTATTGATGAACCGGAACTTGTGAATGCATTGCGGGAAAAGCGCATCGCTGCAGCAGGGCTGGATGTTTATGAAAATGAGCCGCAAATAACCCCGGGACTGACTGCTCTGGAAAACGTTGTACTGACACCGCACATTGGAAGTGCCACCATTCAGACCCGGAATGATATGGCACGGATTACCGCAGCCAATTTGCTGGCGGTTCTGGAAGGGCGGGAGCCGGAAGCTATAGTAAATCCGCAGCTTCTGAAAATCTCAAAATAGCAGGTAAGTGAATTTAAACGGGAATTTTTTAATTTTGCTACGCAAAAGATAATTGGTTTAAATGCTCAATATATAAATCACGATAGACCGAGAATACAGTTCATTATCAGGATACTATGGACGATAATAATATCACCATCAGGACCGAAAGCTAAAATCAGGTAATCAGATTAAAGTTCATTCTTTTTAACAGACAGGATAATTATGTCAAGAAAATCAGTAAAAGCATATAAAAGTTCCGAATTCATGGGCAGCAGTGACGCCAGAACTATCCGCATTCTTTCTGAATATCTTGAGCCGGCTGCCCGCTTTAGAAAATTGAATATTAAGGACACAATCGTTTTTTATGGATCAGCCCGGGTTACTGACGGGGAAACTGCTAGGAAAGAGCATGATGCATGGAAAACCAGGTACCAGGAAGAGCCGACAGAAGCTTACCTGAAAGAACTTAAACTGGCTGATATGCGTCTGAAAATGTCCCGCTATTATGATGAAGCGAGAGAATTAGCCGGGTTGCTCACGGAATGGTCGGTGGGACTTAAGAACAGTCACCATCGGTTTCTGGTTTGCTCCGGTGGGGGGCCTGGTATCATGGAAGCGGTGAACCGCGGAGCGACGGATGTACCGCATGGAAAGTCAATCGGATTGAATATTTCCATACCGAGTGAGCAGGAATCCAACAAATACATTTCATCCGAATTGAATTTTGAGTTTCACTACTTCTTCATGAGAAAATTCTGGTTTGTATACCTGGCAAAGGCCCTGGTGATTTTTCCGGGAGGTTTTGGAACTATGGATGAATTGTGGGAAGTCCTGACTCTTCTGCAAACCGGGAAAATTCAGAAAAAAATGTCTGTGGTCCTTTACGGGCGGGAATACTGGAATAATGTCATAAATTTTAAATACATGGTAGAACACCTGGTTATAGACGAAAGAGATCTTGGCCTTTTCTATGTTTCTGATACTCCGCAGGATGCATTTGAGTATTTGCGTACTAAGCTTACCGAAGCTTTCCTGTAAGGGATACAGATTATTTTGCTGATGAAACTCTCCGTTTCACACCGATAACGTTAGGAATTTTCCAGCCGTTGGCGCTGCTGCCTTTCAGAAATAAATCGATGGCGGATTCTCCGTAAATATCCTGAGATAATCCGCCTGCCGAGAAAAATAAACCTGCCTGTGGGCCGCCTTCAAGATACATGGCATTATATAAGTGCAAGGGGAGTACCAGCAGCATATTCACAAAATCGTGCACGCTGTAAGGAGACCGGGAATGAATAAGAAGCAGGTTACCGCTTGAGTCAATTCCCGCAGCTGCAATGCTCCATCTTTTATCCTGTTGTTGCCAGACATTTTTTCCCCGGCAGCTGACCATCCGGATACTCTGTAAAAAAGAATTGTACTTGTCTTTCCAGCTGTCAAAAAGATTGCAGGTGAGATCAATGATCTGAAATGCCGGAACTCTGCTGTCTACCGGCTGGCAGGCCAGTATGGTTTTATGGCTCTGGTTCACAACCGGATTGTTTAGATGGTTGCCACTTTTCAGATAACCTATGGAGGTGGTGAGATCGGTACCGAACATGCCGGCATTAACAGTGGCCAGGAGATTGAATTCATCCGCCCACTGCTTCAACGTCCGGGAGGTGTGTTCATGTTCACTGGCACAGTACAGTTCCACCTGGAAATACCGGGGATCCAATTTTACTATGCGAATCCGGGAATCATCCTGCTCGGACACAATGGGGGCTTTAAACAAGCCCAGGAACAGGCCGGTTTCAATTTCTGTCCATTCGCCTTCACGATCCGAAGCGATAAGATGCAGGTTAATATGGCTGAATAAAAATAATAGCAGGATGCATGTGTATGTCAAATTTTTCATATTTGGAAGTATTGGAGTTATTCTATTAAAATATCGAACGTTTTGTAAACTAACTTCAGTAAAAAAAGTTTATAAATTTCTAAGTAATTGTTTACATTGTGGATATTGGCTAAATTTTTTAAAAAACGACTATCAAATAAACTCTATTTAACAGGAAAAGTATGAAACTGACAGGCAAGGAAAAAAAAGAATGGCGTTCACTAGGTAAACATCTTAAGCCGGAAATATGGATTGGGAAAAATGGAATCTCCGAGGGAAGCATCCATTCACTGGAAAATTCTTTCCGAACCAAGGAACTGGTTAAGGTAAGAATACAAGAAAGTTGCGATCTTGATAAAAAGGTTATCGCGGAAACCTTAAGCAGGCGAACTCAATCCGAAATTATTCAGGTAGTAGGAAATACCATTTTGCTGTACAGATCACTGCCTGAGGAATAAAGGTGAAGTTGCGAGGCAGTAAATATCCTGCACTACTGAGTTTAATGACCATCCTTTTCGGATTGTCTTTTATTGCCACAAAGCAGGCACTCAACGGGCTGGGTATCTTTCAGGTGATATTCAGCCGTCATTTCCTGGCACTGCTTCTTCTTACCGCACTGCTGTGTAGTGACCGGAGGAAATTTTATATTGCTCGAAAAGACCTCAAACACTTTCTGGCATTGACCATGGTGGAACCGGTTGGTTACTTTATCTTTGAAACATTTGGTCTGCAATATACTTCTCCCTCCAGCGTTTCCATTCTGATAGCCACCATACCCATTTTCTCCCTCCTTTTTGCATTGTGGGTTCTGAACGAAAGAAGCCACTGGATTGCTGTACTGGGTATAATATTTTCGCTGGCAGGTGTATATCTCATTGTGTCCGTCCAGAAAACCACTGTATTGGCTCCGCGACCGCTACTGGGAAATGTTCTGGCCATCGGCGCGGCCATGTCGGCAGGATTATATAATGTTTTATGCCGGCGCCTGAGCCGGACGTATTCACCCTGGACCATTACCTATTATCAATCCATTGTTGCCTCGGTGGTTTTTCTGCCACTGGCCATGGGGGAAGTTTTCTGGGAGCAGAAGTTATTTATTAACAGTGAGATTATTGTCAGTATTCTTTATCTGGCATTTGGCAGCTCCGTGGCCGCTTATATCCTTCTTAATTATTCTCTCAGCCGGCTGCCCACCTATAAAGTGGCTATTTTTTCTAATCTGATTCCTGTAGTCACCATTACGGCCTCCTGGATATTATACAGGGAGATGATGGCACCTCTTCAGTTTGCCGGGGCGGCCCTGGTTATTGCCGGCATCTATCTGACCTATTACCGTCGCAAAAAAAAGTAATGAACAGAAATGGGACTGTGCAGAATTTACAGGGTAACAGTTTTTTTCAACTGGTAACCCTTCTCTCCCTTTTCCACCGAACCGCAATAAACACGTGGATCATGTTCGAAAAACAGTAACCACCCTTCCTTAACAGCCTTCTCCAGAATCTTCTCTTTTTCTTCTATGGTTACCACCGGCTGAAGATCATACGACATCACCCATGGCAGAGGTATGTGAGCGGTCATTGGAATCAAATCTGCCGCATAAAGCAGATTTATATGGTCTCCGGTTATCAGAACCATCTGCTGAGCGAGAGTGTGGCCATCGGATAAAAGCAGTTTAAGGCCGGGGATGTCAATATCCGGACCATCCAAAATAACTAATTTATCGGATTCTAATAATGGTTCAATGTTTTCAGACAGGTAACTGGCCCGGTCTTTAGGAAATCCTTTCCGGGCCCAGTCCAGCTGTTTTTTCTGGATATAATGGGTGGCATTGGCAAATTGTAAACGAATTTTTCCGTTTTCGTCATAATAGGTTGCACCTCCTGCATGATCGAAGTGAAGATGCGTAATTATGACATCGGTGATGTTTTCGGGTTGTACATTACGGGCGGCCAGTGATTTTAACAGCGAGGATTGTGAATAATCTATGGCATAGATTTCCTGAAACTTCTCACCGAATTTAGTTCCTGCCCCGGTATCAATCAGAATAATGCGTCCCTCGCCTATAAGCAGCAGGGTGTTCAGTGCCATCATTATGCGGTTCTTTTCATCAGGTGGATTTTCCTTCTGCCAGAGGGTCCGGGGCACAACTCCGAACATGGCTCCGCCATCCAGTTTGTAACGTCCGGCATCTATCATATGGACATCATATTTACCGATCTGCATATGCCCTCCTTTCATTCTCTTCGGGGACTGCTATGTTTTTACAGATTAAAGAATACCCAGTAGATCAATATATAATTAAAATTGCTCTTTGAAAAAATCAAATGAATTTTTAGATTTATCGATTATTTATACACATCCGGTACAGGTTCTAGATATTGTGTTATCGAAAGGAAATTTCATGAGAAGAGTGTCTGTTTTTTATATTTTAATCATATTTTTCACTCTCATTCTGGCTGCCGGCAATAATCTGCTTGCCCAGCATGGTCCTGATTCAATTCATTCGGATTCTCTGTCCACTGCCGGACATGTTGTGGAAGGAAATACTGCTGAACATTCGACGCTGGGGACCAAATTGCCCATATGGAGTGTCATACCCTTCGTTGGTATATTGTTGTCTATTGCACTTTTACCGTTGATTGCTCCCCGGATCTGGCATCATCATTTCGGAAAAATATCGGCATTCTGGGCATTATTGTTTGCTGTTCCCTTTGTTTTTGCCTACGGAGAAGAAGGGTTTATTGAAATTTTACATATATATATTGCCGATTATATGCCATTCATTATTCTGCTCTGGGCCCTTTTTACAGCCGGCGGCGGAATTTTCGTTAAAGGGGCACCGGTTGGAACTCCCCTGGCCAATCTCATTGCCCTGCTTATCGGAACAATTCTGGCATCCTGGATCGGGACTACCGGTGCTGCCATGGTAATGATCCGCCCGGTCCTCCGCATGAACAAGTACCGACTGTCCCGGATTCATATTATTATTTTCTTTATATTCCTGGTGGCAAATATAGGGGGATCTCTTACACCGCTGGGTGATCCTCCCCTGTTTCTGGGATTCCTGCATCATGTCCCATTCTTCTGGACACTGAATATTTTCCCGGAAATGTCCTTTGTGGCCGGCATACTCCTCTTGATATTTTTCCTGATTGACAATTACTATTTCAGGAAAGAGGGCTGGCACACGAAAAAACATCTTAAATCCTATTATTATATAGTTCCTGAAGGGATGGAAGAAAGTAAAATCAGGGAAGAATATGACAAAAGCATCCAGGGTGAACAGGCCGAATTGCCGGTGGGCCAGAAAGTAAGCATTCTGGGCCTGCACAATCTGATTTTCCTGTTGGGGATCATGGGAGGTGTTTTATTCAGTGGCCTGGTTCATCTGGGAGAAGTCAGCATCCTGGGTATACATGTTACCATCCAGAGTATTATCCGTGATCTGTTTCTTATTTTAATGGGATTGCTATCTCTTAGAACAACCGCCTGGTCTATCCGTGAGGGAAATGAATTTACCTGGTTCCCCATTCAGGAAGTAGCCATTCTTTTTGCCGGTATTTTTATGACCATTGTGCCGGCTCTTTCCATGCTCCGTTCCGGCACGGCCGGGGCACTTCATTTTATTATCGATGCCGTCAATGAACCCCGGCATTATTTCTGGGTAACCGGATCATTGTCAAGTTTCCTGGATAATGCCCCCACCTATCTGACTTTCCTGAGCACCGTGCTCGGCCAGTTTTATGCCGAAATTCCTGAAATTCAGGCGGTGGCGCGTCTTATTTCTGAGCATGAAATTTACCTTTCGGCCATCAGTACGGGGGCGGTCTTTTTCGGTGCCATGACCTATATCGGGAATGCCCCTAATTTCATGGTTAAATCTATCGCAGAAGAACAGAATATTAAAATGCCCAGCTTTTTCGGGTATATGATCTATTCGCTGCTGTTCCTTGTTCCCATATTTGTACTCATCACTCTCCTGTTTTTTAAATGAACGGTTTAACCATGAGGACGGTTTCGGCATGTTGCTCACTGATACTCACACTCATCTTCATTTTGAACAGTTCAGGGAAGATTTATCCGAAGTAATTGAAAGAGCGCGAACAGGAAACGTGCACAGGATCCTGACACTGGGCACTGATCTTGACTCCAGCCTTCAGTCTCTCGATATTGCCAACCGTTATGAATTTGTTTATTG
>Ga0315555_1000476_pt1 | contig 28263 bp, 43 predicted proteins | sample SalMarSW160380MG_FD_202113 | JGI IMG/M metagenome (GOLD analysis project Ga0315555, IMG submission 202113) | Salt marsh sediment microbial communities from the Plum Island Ecosystem LTER, Massachusetts, United States - Salt Marsh Sediment SW1603-80 ... | reverse complement strand
TATCAGTATGCTTATAAGCATGAGTCTTGGCTTTTTTTAATGCAGAAACAATCTCCTTTATTCCTTCTCCTGTTACAGCAACTGTCGGCACTACAGGAACTTTTAAAAGTTGAGCGAGTTTTTTTACATCGACATCAATTCCCTTATGCCTCGTTTCATCCCAAAAATTAAGTGCTATAACTACTGGTATATTTTTTTCTAAAAGCTGAAATGTCAGATATAAATTCCTTTCTAGATTTGTTGCATCAACTACATTAATGACCAAATCCCCGGTTTTCAGCATCTTAACTGCAACTTCTTCTGCTTTAGAGGTTGGTTCTAAGTTATATGTGCCCGGAACATCAACAACTTCTACAAGTTTTCTACCAAGCTTCATTTTACCCTTCTTAAGCTCGACAGTAGTCCCGGGGTAATTTGAGATTATAACATTTACGCCTGTTAACCTGGAAAAGAAAGCACTCTTTCCAACATTTGGATTTCCTATCAGGAGTACCTTATTTAATTTTTTCATTTTCAACCTCTAGAAGAATTCTCATTGCTATACCCCTTCCTAGAGTAACTCTTGTGTTACCAATTTCTATAACGACAGGGCCCCCAAACGGTTGCGCTGCTATTTTTTTAATTGTTTTACCGATTCTGATGTTTAGGGATGCAAGTTTTCTTTGGAACGCTAACCCACCTCCCAAGTATTTTATTCTTGCTCTTCTACCTGATTGTAATTGTAATAAAGACACTTCCATTTGTTTCACTTCTTTACAAATTCCTCTATTTTGTTTAAGGTTTTTTTGCTGAGTATGTGTTCAGCAAGGCAGGAGTCGTGTAGTGCTGTTTTTTCATCAATACCAAGCGATAAGAAGAATTTAGCTAGTAACTTATGTTTTCTATATGTATTTCTTGCTATAACCCCTCCGCTTATTGTAAGTTCAATCATGCCGTATCTTTTATATCTAACAAATCCCTTTTTTGCGAGCTTTCTTATCATCTCTGTTACACTTGGCAGGCTAACATTAAGATTTAGAGCTACGTCTTTGACCCTTACATTGCCCTTTTCTTTCTTCAGCAAATATATTATTTCCAGATAGTCTTCAAGACTCTGTGAAAGCTTTATTTCTCGAGTCATAACTAATAGTTAGGTATGCCTAACTATTTAAGTCTTTAATAAGACATACCCTAAGCGTTTACATAACCTCCCCCTACCCAATACCTTTAAATAGTTTATGAATACATATTCATAACATATAATGAATAGGTATTCATTATATTCAAAATAAAGAGGTGAGAGTTATGCCGAGAGGAGATAGAACAGGTCCAATGGGAATGGGACCCAGAACAGGAAGAGCAGCTGGCTTTTGCGCTGGCTTTGATGCACCTGGCTACATGAATACTGGACCAGGCTTTGGTTTCGGTCGTGGTTTCGGCCGCGGATTCGGAAGAGGCTTCGGCCGTGGATTCGCATGGCGAAGACAGGCAATGCCACAAGATGCATGGTATTCAGTACCAGCAGTACCGCAGGCACAAGCAGTGCCGCAGCCAACAAAATCAGAAGAAATAGCTAACCTGAGGGCTGAAAAAGATGCAATTGAAGCTGAGAGAACGGCAATAGCAGAAGACCTGAAAGCAATAGATGCAAGACTTAAAGAGCTTGAAAAAAAGAAAAAATAAGTAAGCACGGAAAGAAGGCATAAGCAAAACAAAACTCTAGCATAGAGCCTAGGGCTTTCTATTCTATGTTTACTAATTACTGAGGGATAATGATGGGCAAGGCTAAAGAGGCCGTATCAAAGGCAGGCAAAGCTATTTACAACAACATACCGGTTTTTTTAGGCATTATTCTGCTTATTGGATTAGTAAATGCGATGATACCAAGGACTGCCTATGCTGCACTTTTCAGCAATAATATTGTTTCTGATTCGATTATCGGCAGCGGTATTGGAAGCGTGCTTATAGGCAATCCTATAACAAGCTACATACTTGGTGGAGAATTCTTAGCACAGGGAGTAAGCCTTGTTGCAGTTACAGCATTCATAGTTGCCTGGGTCACTGTTGGTATTGTTCAGATGCCTGCAGAATCATTATTGCTTGGAAGGCGATTTGCGATTCTGCGGAATGCAACCAGTTTTGTGCTGTCGGTAATAGTTGCAATTATAACAGTCTTTGTAATGGGATTGATATGAATGAGAATAGTCATACTGGCTGGTACTTTTTATTGGTTGTCGTTATACTTTATGCTGTTGCAGGAATATTAGGACCGGATATGGTTTCGCCTGCTCTCGAATTCTCATCAAAAATAATTATCAACGTAATTCCTATTTTTGCATTAATTTTTGCAATCACGGCTGCATTCAACTATTTTGTAAGTCCTAGGGCAATAAGCAGGTACCTAGGAAAGACATCCGGCATAAAGAAATGGATAATAGCTATAGTTGGCGGTATTATATCAACAGGACCTATTTACATGTGGTATCCCTTGCTGAAGGATCTCAAGAGAAAGGGAGTCAGCTACGGATTCATAGCTGCTTTTCTTTACAACAGGGCTGTTAAGATCCCGTTAATGCCTATGCTTATATTTTATTTCGGGCTCCCTTTTACTGCAATACTTACGGCTCTCATGATAGTGTTTTCAATTGTTCAGGGAATTATATTCGAAGAATTGGAAAGGGGTGGTTTTGTATGAAGGTTGCAATAGCCTCTGATGGAGACAACGAGAATTCGCAGATAAGCGGGGTAAGCGGCAGGGCACCATTTTACCTGATTTTCGAAAATGGTGAACTCAAAAAAGTAATGAAGAATCCTTTCCGGATAGGCGGTGGCGGTGCTGGCTTTTCAGTTGCTTCAATGCTCGCTGACGAAAAGATTGACATGGTTGTCAGCGGCAGATTCGGGTCAAACATGACAGGTGCATTGAAAGAAAAGGGGATAGGATACAAGGAATTGTCCGGCATGACCGTAAAAGAGGCTCTGGAGAAACTGGAATAAAAACGAATAGGAAAAGGTGAAAGGTATGCCAAGACCAAGGATAACGAGAAGAATAAGATTTGCTCCTGGTGTTACCTACTTCAGGCCGCGAGGAGCAGTTCGCTTAGCTGAGTCGCTGCTTACCATGGATGAGCTGGAGGCAGTGCGATTAAATGATTATGAAGAAATGGACCAGGAAGCAGCAGCAAAGAAAATGGGCATATCGCAGCCGACATTCCATCGGATGCTGCTCTCAGCAAGGAAACAGATAGCTGACGCCCTGGTCAACGGCAAGGCAATTAAGATTAAAGGAGGTGTATATAAAATGATGCCAGGAAGAGGTTTAGGTCGCGGTCCCGGAAGGGGCAGAATGGGAGGATTTGCTGCAGGGCCCGGAGGCAGTTGTATCTGTCCTAAGTGTGGAGCTAAGGACGTCCACCAGATAGGCGTGCCCTGTTACCAGCAGAAATGCCCCAAGTGCGGATCTTCAATGAAAAGAGAGTAAGAAGCATGTGGTCCCAGAACGATGAGATATTTAGCAGAGCAAGGAGTGTATTAGGTATTGGTATAGAAGCTGACAATGATGCAATAAAGCGTGCATACTGGTCCGTAATTCGGAGATATCATCCGGACCTGTATCTAAACGACCCTGCTTTAGGAAAGCAAGCGTGCCTGATTAATGAAGCATATGAGATATTAACAGAAAAACCACATGAGCCAAACCTCTTAAAAAACGATTTCCTTGTAGAGTCCGTTACTGGGAATCCCGTAACTAGTTTCGATTCAATTCCATCTTACGGTAACTGGTTGATAGGAAGGGGGTTTTATGATTTTGTAAGACCAATGTAAATAGTATTATCGTGATTAAAATGAAGATAAAGCCATTTGAAGAACATGCCTCAGAATATGAGGCTTGGTTTGATGAAAACAGGTTTGCTTATGAATCTGAACTCCGGGCTGTAAGAGCAATGCTCCCAAAAGAGGGTAACGGTATTGAGATTGGTGTTGGTAGTGCCAGATTTGCAGTCCCATTAGGTGTTAGATTCGGTATTGAACCCTCACCAAAGATGAGATTGATTGCTAAGAACAGGGGTATTGAGGTTGTAGATGGCGTAGCTGAGAATATTCCATATAGTGATGAAACATTTGATTATGCATTGATGGTTACTACCCTTTGTTTTCTTGATGATGTAGATGCTGCCTTCAGTGAAGTATATAGAATATTAGGACATGATGGTTATTTTATAGATGGTTTTATTGATAAAGAAAGCGAAATTGGGAGATTGTATAAGAAACGTAAAGAAAAAAGTGTTTTTTATGGGGTGGCAAACTTTTATTCGGTTGATGAAGTGGTTAAGCATTTGGAAAATGCAGGTTTCAGAAACTTTGATTTTAACCAGACTATATTTCATAATTTATCAGAGATACGGTCTGTTGAACCAATAAAACCAGGCTATGGTAAAGGTTCGTTTGTAGTAATCAAAGCTAGAAAGGATAGTAGAAATAAAGCGGAGGTGGAAAAATGAAAATAGCTGTAAGTTCAACAGGAGGCAATTTAGACAGTGCTGTTGATGAAAGATTCGGGAGATGCCCGTATTTTGTTATAGCAGAGCTTGAGAACGGCGAGATAAAGAGCAGCGAGGCACTGGAGAATACGAGCGCAAGCCAGATGGGAGGCGCAGGCATGACTGCTGCGCAGTTTGTCGCAGAAAAGGAAGTTGATGCAGTGATAACAGGCAACATAGGGCCAAGGGCTTTCTCTGCTTTCCAGCAGCTCGGTATAGATGTATACCAGGGCAGCGGAACAGTCAAAGAGGTATTGGATAAATTTGCAAAGAACGAGCTCACGAAAATCAACGAGGCAACAGGCCCGATGGGACACTAGAGAACGTGCGAAATGAGGTTCAGTTTATGAAAATAGCTGTAACAGGCGGAAAGTTATTGGTGAATGATCATGGCAGCAGTATACGGTCCTGTACCGTCTAGGAGACTGGGGGTTTCGTTGGGCATAGACCCAATTTGCTCGACAAAGGGCGATAAAAAATGCTCTTTTGATTGTGTTTATTGCCAGCTGTTCTACGGTCTTGGGCCGACACAATATAGAACAGACAGGAAGGTTTTTGTGGATACAGAGAATATAAGAAGGGAATTAAAAATAAAAATCGAAAGAACGAACCCGGATATAATTACTATATCCGGGACAGGCGAGCCGACACTTGCTGAAAACCTGGGGGAGATAGCATATACTGCAAAAGAACTCAGCAGCCTGCCCTTGGCTGTTCTGACCAATGCAAGCCTTCTTTCAGACGAGAAGGTCAGAAAGGACCTGGATTATACCGACACAGTTATTGCTACCCTGGATGCACCGAACCAGCAAGTCCTTGAGGCAGTTAACAGGCCTGCTGAGGGTATAAGATATGAGTCATTGGTTGAGGGTTTGAAACGCTTCAAGCAGGAATATAAGGGGGAATTCTGCCTGCAGATGATGTTTATAGATTTGAATAAAAGTTATGCAGCTGAAATGGCAGAAATAGCCAGGTCTATAAATCCAGATAAGGTATATATCAATACACCAAGAAGAAAATCTCCGGTAAGGCCCTTGGCAAAAGATGAACTAGATTCAATAAAGCAGCACTTCACTGACTTGGATGCTGTTTCGATATATGAGCTGGAAGAACCTGATGTTGAACCGTTGAATAGAAAAGAAACTTTGAAAAGGAGGCCAGGAGCATGAAAATAGCTGTAACAGGCGGAAAGGGACTTAAAGGATTATAATGAGATGATCAGCACAGTCTTTATCAGGCCCTTTCTTTTAGTTTACAATATTAGAGAGAGTGAGATGGTAATCGAAATAGGGTGATAAGAATAATGATGAACAAACCGGAGGAATTAAAAGAGATTGAAAACGAGATAAGAAAATGTTCAAAATGCCCTCTAAGCAAAACAAGGAAACTTCCGGTTTCTGGGGAGGGAAATGCTGATGCAAAGGTCATCTTAGTTGGTTTAGGTCCTGGTCATAATGAAGACTTGCAAGGAAGGCCATTTGTTGGTTCTGCAGGAAAATTTTTGGATGAATTACTTGAGTTGGCCAGACTACAAAGAAAAGAGGTTTATATTACAAATGTTGTCAAGTGTTATCCTCCGGGTAATGCACCAACAGAAGAGGAGATCGGGACTTGTTCGCCTTACCTAGACAGGCAGATTGAGATTATTAAGCCCAAGATCATAATTACCTTGGGAAACATAGCAACAAATTATATCTTTAAGAAGTCCGGGCTTAAGTCCCAGAATATGGGAGGTATTCATGGAAAGATATTCCAAATAAATAATCTATTCTTTCAAGTCAAAATAATTCCGATGTACCATCCAGCGTCTGCGTTGTATAACTCAGAAATGAAAGAGGTTTTGAGAGAAGATTGGAAGAATTTAAATATTACTAACGGAGGTATAGAATATGGACGAAGAAGAGAAGATTAAAATAGAAAAGATGAAGAAACTGATTAAAAGAATTGGGAGTGATGAAATGCAAAGTGTGATAGAAGTTAGTGATGAGAACTTTCAAGAAAGGATAATAGAGCAGAGTAAAAATATTCCTATAGTTGTGGATTTTTGGGCTGCTTGGTGTCAACCTTGTTTATTCCTAGGCCCTGTACTAGAGAGGCTTGTAAAGGAATATAATGGAAAATTTGTTTTGGCTAAGCTCAATGTCGATGAGGGTCGTGCAGTTAGCCAAAGGTACGAGATTAGCAGTATACCTAGTATTAAGCTTTTCAAGAATGGCAGGGTTGTTGATGAATTTGTGGGCGCTTTACCTGAGCCAGCTGTAAGACAATGGCTGGATAAGAATTTATGAGGTGCTTATAACGGACTTTTTGAATAAAAGGAATAAAATTGCAATTGTTGGTGCGTCTGCCAAGCCAGAAAAGTGGGGATATAAGGTATATAAAAAACTAAAATCTATCGGTTTTCATATTTATGCCATAAATCCTAAATATAATAAAATAGATAGAGATGTTTGCTACAGCGACCTGGAATCACTACCACAAAAACCAGATATTGTTATGACAGTTATTCCATCAGAAATTACAGAGATGATAGTTAAGAAATGCAAACAACTTGATATAAACAAGGTCTGGATGCAGCCAGGCTCAGAATCAGAAAAGTCTATAAAATTCTGCAAAAATAATAATATCAAACTGATACATAACACCTGTTTTGTTGTCAATGGACTAAAAGAAAGTTTTGGTGATTGAAAATGAGAATGGCAATTCCAGTATTGGATAATAATGGTGAGTTATCAACAGTTGCGGAGCATTTCGGTCATGTAAAATTCATGGCAGTTTATGACTCTGAAACTAAGAAACTAGAAATGGTGGATGTTCAAGAAACAGAGGGATGCTCGCCTGTTTCTGCAATTGACAACCTTGAGATTGATACTGTATATTGTTTTGGTATGGGTACGCGAGCAATGGCGCTCTGTAAAGAGAAGGGAATAGAACTGAAGACAGGAAAATTCAGAATTGTTAAGGATGTGATAAATAATCTGGATGAGCTTGATGATTTAAAAGAGGGTTGTGGACATTAGTGGTTAACATGAGAATATATGATTTAATTATACTGGGTGCAGGCCCTGCGGGATTGTCTGCCGCTATTTATGCCAGCAGATACAATCTAGATGCTATTGTAGTAGGAAAGGATATGGGTATGATAACAGAAACTGCTGAGGTTGAAAACTATCTGGGACTATACCCTGTGACTGGATTAGACCTCGCTAAGAAATTTGCAGAACATGCCAAAAAGACAGGGACTGAAATAATTTATGATGCGATCACTGATGTAAGTAAACTAGATGATAATTTTTTAGTCAGGGCTTCAAAAAAAGAATTTAGAGCAAAATCGATAATATACGCCTTGGGCGGAATAAAAAGAAGGCTTGGTCTAAAAGAAGAGGAGAAACTCATTGGAAAAGGTATAAGCTATTGCGCAACATGCGATGCTCCATTATTTAGGGATAAGGTTGTGGCTGTCGCAGGGGGTGCAAATGCAGCTGCTGGGGCAGCAATCTTATTGTCAGAATTTGCAACTAAGGTTTATATAATCTACAGAAGAGAGAAGCTGAGAGCTACTCCTTCGTTGGTAAAGAGGCTTGGAGGGAAACAGAATACAGAGGTTATTTACAGCAGCGTTATCAAAAAAGTAAATGGTAAAGATTTTGTTGAATCTGTTAACTTAGAAAACCTCAAAGATAATAAAAAATCAGAATTAAATCTAAATGGTATATTTGTTGAATTTGGCTCTATTCCTAATTCAGAGTTTGCCGAAAAACTTGGAGTATTATTAACGGATGATAAAAGGATTACTGTAAATGAAGATATGTCAACTAATGTAAAAGGATTTTTTGCTGTGGGTGATGTTACATCAGGCAGCAATAGATTCGACCAGATAATAACAGCTGCTTCTGAAGGGGCTATAGCTGCTGACTCAGTTTACAAATTTTTAGAGAATAAAAGAAGTGAATAAAAATGAAACTCTTGCTTTTTGTCTCATCAAATTGCTCACATTGCCCAAAGGCAGAAGCAGCCGTGAGGAGTGTTGTTCCAGCATATTATGAGCATGATACAAGCTTTGAGAAAGTCAGGATAAAGACAGATGAGGGTAGACAGCTGGCTTCGAGATTTAATGTAATGTCCTTGCCAACTATTCTGATAATGGATAATGGTGGAAATGAGATGAAAAGAATAATTGGTGTACCTAGTAAGGAAAATCTGAGAAATGATATAGAAAAATGTCTAGGAATGAAAAAATCTATATTCAGTAAAATTTTTGGTAGGTAACTATGAAAATAGCTGTAACAGGCGGAAAGGGCGGAACAGGCAAATCTATGGTAGCCACGTCCCTTGCAGTAGAGTTTGCAAGAAGCAGTAAGACAATGCTGGTGGACGCTGATGCAGAATGCCCTAACGACCATCTGCTGCTCTCGATAAAGAGGAAAAGGAAGAAGATAATCTACCAGCCTATACCGAAATGGGACTTTAATAAATGCACGAAGTGCGGAGCCTGTGCAAGAGTCTGCAAGCAGAATGCAATTGTTTTTGTCAGAAAAAAATATCCTGCCTTTGTAAAAGACGTTTGTATTGGCTGCAAGGCGTGCATTGTTGCGTGTCCTGAAGGCGCTATTTCCGAGACCAAGAAAGAAATCGGAACAATATACACAGGAAGGAAATATGGGGTTTCCCTTATCTCAGGCGAGCTCAAGCTAGGGCAATTAGCCTCTGGCGAGGTGGTTGCTGAGGTCAGGAAATATTCTGAAGAAATTAACAGAAAAACAAAACCAGATATTATTTTAATAGATTCTGCTGCAGGAGTCGGGTGCCCTGTAATCGCTTCCCTGGTTGGCACTGACTATATAGTTGCTGTGACAGAGCCGACGCCTTCTGCTCTCAACGACCTGAAAAGGGTGCTATACCTTGCAGAACACTTCGGCATCAAGCACAGCATCGTGATAAACAAGTTCGATCTTGCAGAGGCGTTCTGCTCCAGGATAGAAAAATTTGCAAAGAAAGGCAGGATACCCATAATTGCTAAGATACCGTACAGAAAGGATTTTGTTGACTCGACAATAAAGATGAAGCCTGTAACCGAGATAAACCCGGCTTATGGAAAGATATTTGAATCTTTGGCAGAAAAAATAAAGCGGGGTTCAGAATGAATACCTGCCTGGTGGTTAATTGAAGCTAAGTATTTTAATCATGCTGTTTGTATTATTTTCAATTCCTGTAGCACTTGCTGATACGTGCATCTATTTCTTTTACGGCTCAGGATGCCCACATTGTGCAGTTGCTGATGAATACATACAGGAATTGGAAGCAGAATACCAGCTGGATGTCCACAGGCTGAACATAGCTACTGAATCCGAGCTGATTCTGCAGTTGTACGAGAGTTACAATGTTCCACAGGAGGTCTGGGGAGCTGTTCCTATTCTTTTCATAGGCAATGCCTACTTTCTGGGCGACACGCCTATAATAGAAAACCTTGAGGCAGCAATAGCTGAATGCAGCGGATGCTGCGAATGCCCTGGGACAGATGGCGAGTGCGCTGAAGTATCGCTACCGCAGCTTCTTGGATTAGCTGCAGTAGATGCTGTCAATCCCTGCGAGCTTGCTGTTTTGGTTATACTAATGACAGCCATTCTCACGAGATTCCCGAAGGAAAAGAAGAAGGCACTCAAGGTTGGTCTTTCTTTTTCAGCAGCTATATTTATAATGTACTTCGTATTCGGCCTGCTTATAATATACGGATTCAAATTCCTTACAGACATCACCCAGCTAAGCGGAAGCTGGTTCTACATGCTCCTGGGTGCGGTTGCAATAGTCCTCGGTGCCGTCAATATCAAGGATGCTATTTGGTACGGCAGTGGCGGTTTTGTTTCTGAAGTGCCAATGAGGTGGAGACCAAGGATGAAGCAGATAATCTCAGGTACAGCCTCTGTAAAAGGCGCTTTTGTTGTAGGCCTGATAGTTAGCTTATTCCTAACGCCGTGTACAGCAGGCCCTTACTTTGTTGCAGGAGGGATACTTTCTAATTTAACCATACTAAGCGCGCTGCCATACCTGCTGCTCTACATGCTTGTATTCATATCGCCTATGATAGCAATAACACTTATTGTGTACTCAGGGTTCAAGGCTGTTGAGGATGTCAGCAGCTGGAGAGAGAAAAACATAAAAATACTGCACTGGATAGCAGGATTAATTCTGCTCGGTTTGGGAATAGCAATGGTCCTTGGTCTGGTATAGGCATTAAATAGCTTCTACAGTATTATCTTATTATGAAAAGCTGGAAAATGCTCGTACTTTTTATTCTTATTTGTCAGTTTGCAGGCATTATCGGCTCTGTTTTCACAGCACCGTCTATACCTGCCTGGTATGCTTCAATAAACAAGCCTGATTTCAACCCGCCTAACTGGATTTTCGCGCCTGCCTGGACCACACTCTTCCTGCTAATGGGCATTGCGCTGTACTTGATATGGGAAAAGGGAATAAAGAAGAACAGGATTGCTATATACGTATTTTCTGCACAGTTGATACTAAACGTTGTATGGTCTTTGCTTTTCTTCGGATTGCAGAACCCGTTCCTTGCATTCATCGAAATAATTATCTTATGGATTGCAATACTTGCAACGATTATCTTGTTCTATAGGATAAGAAGAGAGGCAGGGCTCATATTAATACCGTATATTGTCTGGGTTAGCTTTGCTGCTCTCTTGAATTACAGCGTTTGGGTACTTAATGCATAAGAATTGCATGCCGGTGACGGGTATCGAACCCGCGGCCTCCAGATTTCTTATGTCATCGCCCTTCAGGGCTACAAACTCATAATGATTATGAGTCTGGCGCTCTACCACTGAGCCACACCGGCTTCTGAATTAGTTTTTAAATGAATGTTTTTATATTTAAATGAGTTCGATAGCAAGGATAAGAATTCTATCTGTATCTCTCTTTAATCCAGGTCTTCACCCTCTTTTTAACTGCCTCCCCAAGGAAGGTCTCGTTTTCACCTGGTATCGCTAACATAATCACTTTCCAATTAATGCAATCTGGGCAAGTAATGCTTCGAGCTGGATTCTTGGATTACTGCCTTCTGTCAGCCGGAACTCATACTCACCTACTTTCTCCAGCAGTTGCACTCTTCTTTCCTCAGGCATCTCTAGTACAAACAGCTGGTTGTGAATCTCTTTTATTATGTCCTCGCCTGAGAGCCCCCTTTCCAACAGCAGAGATAGCAGCAAAGAACGTGCCGCCTTGAAATCGCTCATCGCCGTTTCTATCATCTGTTTTACTGCATTAGGGTCAGCACGGCTTGTTGCATTCAGTATGATTTCCTTTGTTATCTTTCTTCCAGCCATGGAAGCTGTCTGAAGGATGTTGATAGCCTTTCGCATGTCACCCTCAGCTATATAGACGATAGTACTGAGCGCGCTGTCATCTATGGTTATTTTCTCTTTGGAGGCGATTGTTTCCAAAAAGCCTGTTATATCCTCTTCCTTAAGCGGTGAAAAGCGGAATACAGCTGTCCTGCTCTGTATAGGCGGGATTATCCTGCTGCTGTAATTGCAGGCCAGTATGAAACGTGCTGTGTCTGAGTAGCGCTCCATTGTCCTTCGAAGTGCGTGCTGTGCATCCTTTGTCAGGGAATCTGCCTCGTCAAGGTATATTATCTTGAAGCCGCTCAGGGCAATTGTCCTTGCAAAGTCCTTTACCTTTACGCGGATGGTATCTATGCCGCGCTCGTCAGAGGCATTGAGCTCGAGAAAATTGCCTTTCCAGCTGTTCCCGAAGAGGCCTCTTGCTACAGCAAGTGCAGCTGTGGTTTTTCCGCAGCCAGCAGGCCCTGCAAACAGGCAGTGCGGCAGTGAGAAGCTCTTTACAAATGCCTCCAGCCGCTCGGTAATGTAGCCTTGGCCTATTATCTCGCTCAGCTGCTGGGGCCTGTACTTTTCTGTCCATATCCCTTGGATTTCCATAGTAACAAGATTAATTAGATAAAAGATTTTAAAAGGTATGGAAAAAAGATTTATATTAGCTGATTAATTACTCTTATGAAACTCACTATATTACCACTCTTACTACTGCTCTTGCTGCTCCTGCTGCCTGCCTCGCTGGCAGCAGATATAAGCCCAAAGGGATTTGAGTACCTGAAACTTAGGGTAATCCAGAGCGGTTCTATGCAGATTACAGGCTCTGTTAGTGTCATGAACCTTACAGTATACGTGCCACAGGAGGGCATAGAGAGCATGGATATTTCTGCTGATTCCTGGAGGCTCATCACAGACGAATTCGGCAATGATATACTGCTTCTTGAATGGGAAAACCCGAAGGGATTGATAGAGTACAGGGTTGATGTTGTTGTCAATAACAATGCAAATCACGTCTACAGCAAAGGGGCAATAGGCAATGACCCGCTCTACCTAAAGGAGACGGACACAATAGTATTCAACGATGAAATAATGAAGCTTGCTTATCCGTTTGAGAAATCACTGGAAAGGGCTGCTGAACTCACGATAATGGTTAATGAGATGGTAAGCTATGACGAGAGCCTGGCAGGAGAAAAAAAGCCAAGTGACTGGGTACTTGCCAACAGACGGGGCGTGTGCGCAGAATTCAGCAACCTGCTGACCTCGCTGCTGAGATTAAACAACATACCAACCAGCTATGTTGTAGGGTATTCGTATTCCGAGCTAGACAAACAGTTCATAGGCCATGCCTGGGTTGAGGTTCTCATGAGCAACGGGGAGTGGGTTGCGCTTGACCCGACCTGGCTTGAGGCAGGTTATATGGATGCAACGCACGTGAAAATTGCAAACCTGCCTGACAGCAATCACACCGAAATACTCAGCTATCGCGGAAGCGGTGACATCCGCTGGATTCAGGATGAAAAGGAATTCGAGATTCTTGATTACACCAGAAAGAATATAACAGACATATCACTGGAGAGCGAGGACTTTGCAGGCAACGGCTACGGCTACCTGAAGGCTGGCATAAGTTCCAACGAATGCAGAATAGCCACTATAAAGGTATCATCATGCATAGGCAACCGTGGAACACATTTATTTGATATATACGATAATCAGAGGAACTTCTTCTTCTGCCAGAGTCATGAACTCTACTGGGTCTTTAATATTACAGCTGAGAATTACGCATTCTACTGTCCTGTTGTTGTCTATGACCAGATAGGAAGCAGGGCTGAAAAAAGTATTAGAGTAGAAGGAACAAAATCATTAGGCAATTTGTTTATCTCAGGGCCGAATACCATCGGCATCAACGAGCAGTTTCAGCTACAAGCAGGTATTGATTCTGATGAATTCCTCTTCTTTTCGCCGGATCTCGGGAAAAACACAGAAAAGGAATGGACACTGTCAGTAGACAGGCCAGGCACATATAACTTCTATCTCTACTCTGACGGCTCTCTGGCAACGAAGCAGGTCACTGTTGCTGAGGAAAGAGAGTTCAGTGTAGGGCTATTGGTTCCGGATAATGTTACTGAAGACTCGTTTCTAGCAGAGGTAACAATAGAGAACCTCCTGAACAGGAACAAGCAGGCCGTGGTCAGAATGGAGTTCAACGAACAATCAGAACAGCAGAGCCTCTCATTCCTGCCACGACAAACCAGACAGATTATATACAACCTTTCAGCTGATGCTGGTCTCAAGAAGCTGAAAGTTTTGGTCATGTCAGACACAATAACAAGCAATTCTGCATCTGTATTGATATATAAAGAAACTTCGTGGCTTGACGACTTCTTTGGCGGGATAACCAGCTTCTTCATGGGCATTGCAGAGGCAATAGGCGATTTATTTAGCAGCATCTTCTCAGCTTAAATATTTTTCAGGATGTCCTAATAACGTGTTGGAATGATAATCTCTATATCAGGAACTCCCGGGACAGGCAAGACCAAGGCAGCAGAGAAGCTTGCAAAAAAGCTAGATGCAAATCTGATAAGCATAGGCGCTCTTGTAAAAAAGCTTCACTGCAGCTATGATAAAAAAAGAAGAACGCGCATAGTTGATATTAAAAAGCTGCAGAAGGCTGTTAATAAAAGAATTGATAAAAACAGAATCAACATTGTGGAAGGCCATCTTGCCCACCTGATCCATGCTGATAGAATAATAATTCTCAGGCTGGATCCGAAAGAACTCAGGAAAAGGCTGATTAAAAGGAAATGGCCAAAGTCCAAGGTAAAGGAGAACGTGGAAGCAGAAATCCTCGACCAGATAACTGCAGAGGCTCTGCAGAGGCACAAGAATGTCTTTGAAATCAATGCAACAGGAAAGAGATGGCTTGTAGCTATTATGGCAAGGCTCTGCAGACCAAAAATCTTAAATAGCTTTTTGAAAATGTATCAAGCAGGCAGGGTTGACTGGTCAGAGAAATATAAAAAAGAATTAACAAATGTTTGATAAGATGATTATATGTATCTTCTGAGGCTGTTTGTGCTGCTCGGTTTCTTAACTATGATATTCCTGGCAATAGGCTATTATTTTGCAGGCACATACGGCATGATAATAGGTATTTCTATTGCTTTGATAACAAACTTGATTGCATACTGGTATTCTGACAGCTTTGTGCTGAAGCTATACAAAGCAAGGCCTGCTGGAGAGGATTATCCTGAACTGGATTCCTCGCTGGAAAAGATAGCTGGCAAAGCAGGCATACCAAAACCACGCCTCTATCTTGTCAACACAGATGTTCCGAATGCATTTGCAACAGGGCGCTCGCCAAAGAGGTCTGCTGTTGCTGTGACAAAAGGCCTGATGCGCCTGAGCATAGAGGAAATAGAAGGGGTTCTTGCTCATGAGGTTGCCCACATAAAGCACAGGGACACGTTAGTAGCTACTCTGGCAGCAACCATATCAGGCGCGCTTACCTGGTTTGCCTACCTGTTCATTTTCGGAGACTCGAGAAACAGGAGTATTTTTTCACTACTGCTGCTCTTCATACTTGCTCCACTTGCAGCTGCGCTGATAAGGATGGCAATAAGCAGAAATAATGAATTTTCAGCTGACAGGACAGGCGCTGGGTTTTCTGACCCGCTGCATCTTGCCTCTGCACTGGAGAAGATAGCAGCTGCAGCAAAGGAAAAGCCAATAAAAGGCAATGAATCCACAGCGCACATGTTCATAGTGAACCCGTTCGCAGGCTCTGTTATGAAGCTGTTCTCAACACACCCGCCTGTAGAAGAAAGGGTTGCCAGGCTCAGGAGAATGGCTGTTTAATAGAAAGGAATAAAAGCATGCTTAATTAAATAGTTGGTGATAACAATGGCAAAGAAGATCCCGGAGGAGGTCAGCAGAAGGCTGTTCCAGAACGTGTTCATCTGCATGAAATGCAATGCCAAGATAAGGTCCTCGATTCTGAAGGTCAAGAAGGGCAAGATTAAGTGCAGGAAATGCGGTTCAAAAGAGCTGAGACTAAAGGCAAAAGAGCGCCGCGGAGCAAAGGCATAATCGTATTTAATACTTTCTTATCCTCGCTCATAAAGAAATTTTTAAATAGGAAGAGATGATTATTGATAGCATTGATATGTTCGCATATGCAGAAATAATAAGACCGGTAAACTGCGCAATGGCTGCCTTGGCAGTCTACATTGCTACAATAGTTGCTGGAGCAGGTTTTTACCCGCCTGACGCAGTTATCTACGGCATGGTTGCTGTTTTTACCATATGCGGAGCAGGCATGATAATCAACGACTACTTTGATATAGAGACAGACAGGATAAACAGGCCTGACAGGCCCCTGCCCTCTGGCAGAGTGAAGAAAGGCACTGCGCTGGCATATTCAATTGTCTTATTCATGGCAGGTATAGCGCTTTCCTACATGATCAGCATGACCTGCCTCTATATTGCTGTTGGCGCTTCCCTACTGCTTGTTATATACAATGCCGTTCTCAAGAGAATGCTTCTTATCGGGCATATGTCTGTTTCGCTGCTGGTTGCGCTTACTTTTGTATTCGGCGGCTTCATAGTTAATAATTACATACCAACGCTTTTCCTTGCTCTGCTGGCTTTCCTGGCAAATACAGGCAGGGAGATCTACAAGAGCATTGAAGATATACTCGGGGACACGAAGGTCGGTATAACAACCCTGCCGATGAAATACGGGGTGCTGAGGGCAAAGACCATTGCATCTGCTTTTCTTATAGTTGCAATAATGCTGTCCTTTGTTCCTTTCCTGCTTAACATACTGGGCCTTGTCTATCTGCTCTTCGTTGTAATAGCTGATATCGTGTTTCTGCTGGCTGTTCTAATGCCTACCAAATTCAGTTCAAAGGCCTGCAAGCTTGCCATGCTTATTGCGCTTATTGCGTTCTTGGCAGGCACGATATAGTATTATGTTATAGTGTGATATGATGGAGCTAAAGAAAATCCAGGAGTTCGTTGCTGAAAAAGGGCTGAAGCCACGCGACTGCCTTTATCATACGTACAGGGATGCAAAAAACAAGAAGATGGAAGCAAAAGGCAAGATACGGGTTCTTGCTACAAAGGACAACGTAGCAAGGGCAGAGTACATCTGCCCTGAGTGCGGCCATTACGCATACACTGAGCAGGAGTGGAAAAGGCCCTTCTATGTCAAATGCGAGAAATGTGGCTTCCGAATAGGCATACCCAAGATGAGGCAGGAATTCAAGAAAGAGCAGAAGGCTGAGAAGAAAAAATAGGTTTTTATTTCTTGTAATAAATTCAGATTATGCCACTTACAGAAAGTATAACAAAAAACAGAACAATAATAATGACAATCCTAGTGCCGTTGTTACTGCTTTTTCTCCTGCTTGGCCAGTCCTTTGTTCTGATGCTGCTGATAGTTGCAAGCATTTTACTGAGCTACCTGATGGGGGCCTTGCACATAAAAGGCATTGGTGTAGAACTAGTGCTGCTTATCAGTATCTTAACAGGCATGCAATACGGGTCTGTAGCTGGTGCAGTTGTTACATTCCTGCTGATAACAATTCACATGATATCAACGCAGCACATTAATGTGTACTTGCTCTGGGTCATACCTGGCTATGCTGCTGTAGGCTATCTTGCCGGCACAACAGACATGAGCATAACGCGCTTCGGCATATTCGCAGCACTGGGGCTTAATGCGTTCAACCTGTTGCTGACAGCAGTAACCTTCCGGGCCAACGTAGCCAAGTTCCTGCCGTTCGCTCTGACGAATGTGGTCTTCAATGCAGCACTGTTCCTTTTCATTGCACCTTCATTAATAGGAATTGTTAGCTAGAAATCTTTTGTACATCTTATCGATGTTCCGCTTGTTAACGTAATTGTGGTGCTTGAATCCGCCGCCGAAGGCCTTTGGTATGTGCATCAGCTCGTGTATCAGCGTCTTTATCTTTTCTTCTTCACTGAGCTTGTCAAAATTCTCGGAAATAACCTCTATTGCATAATGAGCTTTTACAGAAAGAGCAATCTGCATCACCCTTGGCAGTGCGTGACAACGAGCAAGAGTGCGTTTGCTTGCAGAGCCCCTGCTCCTTATGCATACTATCCTTGACAAATCATGCCCCATCTCGAGATTCTCTGCTATTTCCCTGACTTTCGAGTCGAGCTCAGGAGCAGGATAGTATTTTATCATGAATTATAAACGATATTTAAAAGATAAAAAGTATTTCCCCAATATTATGATTCATGCCCCAGTGGCTCAGTTGGTAGAGCGTTAATGAACATCATAAGGTGTTCATCGCTAAACCTTGGTAAGGTAAAGGTCGTGAGTTCGATCCTCACCTGGGGCTTGTCTAATATCTCAGATCCCTACTCAGGCGAGACCACCATACGCACAGAAAATTTTTTATCAGCTGTTTGCTCGCAATAGAGGACGATACATCTACCGTCTTTAATCCTGCTAAAAGTATTATACCCAGCATAGTCGTCGCCGGAATAGTAACCTAGTTTTTTTAGCTCGTCAATGTTGTAGCTTCTCTCGGTTATAATGTCTGTTGCTACAAGTCCTGCCATATCAATCGATAATAGAGTAATGGCAATGCTTTTAAGCCTTGTCTATAACAGGAACTGCCCAGCAATAAATCCTGCGGCAATCGTACCAATCATCATGGCAAGGCAGTTAAAGTATCTGCCTATACACATCCTCAGGCCAGCCCCAAGGCATACAGCCAGGGGCAGATACGAATAGCTAAACAAGAAGCCGGCAACAAAGCCTGCTCCTAGGTAGAATACCATTCTAAAAGGGCTATGCAAGATTGTCTGCAGGCCAAAGCCTGCAATAACAGCAAGTACATAGAAAACTATACTCGTAAACACCCCCTTTTCCTAATAAGAAGCAAGCTTTATAAAAATTTCATTCTTAGTACTAATGTGTACAGTATGAGAGCAGCGGCATTTATCTTTATCCTGATCTCTGCCCAGCTGGGCCTTGCATTTGATTTCACTGTGGAGCAGGCTGCTACAATTCCGCTGGGCGCTTCAGAGAAGCTTACCATTGACATAAGCAATCCCCTGAACGTATCTGACACTTTTAACATAGCTGTATCCGGGCAGAAGCCCTGGATGACGCTTTCTCCGACAATGGTTATTGCAAACGCCAGCAGCTCTGCAACAGTTAATCTATACCTTACTACAACGCCTGAGACCCCGATTGGCCTGTACATACTGAAGATAAATATAGAATCCGTTAACACTGGCGAGAAGATTATCAAGGAAAGCTACGTCTCTGTTATAAAGGGCGAGATCACAAAAATCGAGGACGTTATTATAAGGGGTGATTTTGAGCCGAAAGGCAATGTCACAGTAGAAATCAATATAAAGAATTACGCACTGACAACTGTTAACAACCTAATGCTTAATGCCACAGTCAGGTCAACAAAGATCATGTCTGACTTCTCTGAGGTGATCGAAAAAATAGACCCGAACCAGACTATAGGCATAACCAGACAATTCGCACTTCCGGAGTATTCAGAGCTAGGCAGGTACAGGATAGAGCTGAGCCTTTTCTATGAAAACAGGGTCAGCAGAGCAGAAGAGGACTTTACTGTTATTGAAAAAGCTGTCATAGAAGAAGGATCAGAGGACATCTTCATGATATTTGGCTCAGGCAAAAAGATTACTGTAAAGAATTACGGCAATACAGCAGGCACCACAGAAATAACCAAGACAGTATCGCCGCTTGAATCGTTCTTCTTTTCCGGCTCGCCTGATTTAATAGAGGGCGACACCTACAAGTGGATTCTATCATTAGAGCCAGGCGAGGAAGCAATAGTCGAGTACAGAACAGATTTCCTGCTGTTATTTATCGCATTCGTTGCTGCTGCAGTGGCTGCATGGTTCTTCTTCTTCAAGATCCGTACTGTGAGCGTGAGAAAGCATATAATACAGAAAAAGAAAATAGAAGAGGGCGAGGAATTCACTGTTGGCGTGGAGGTAAAGAACTCCACCGGAAGCAGCCTCAGCAATGTTGTTGTCAAGGACCTGGTTCCGCCTGTATTCTCTGCCAAGGATACAGTAGGCCCGAAACCAGCAAAGAAAGTGGCCAAGATAGGCACAGAGCTTACCTGGAGAATAGATGAATTGGCAGCTGGCGAAGTACGAATACTTACCTACAAAATAATACCGATGTTCGGCGTAGGCGGCCAGGCAAAACTGCCCAGAGCAATAGCCCGGTTCAAGGTAAAGGAAAAGATGATCCAGAGCAACAGCAATGTAGCACTGCTCGGTACCAAATCAAAAGAGTAATAGAATTAATAAGTAAATACAAAATTAATTTCTGGAGGTACCATATTTCTATATGTTGGTGTTTCTCTTCTCAGTTTTTCTAATGCTTTAAGGTAAGCTCTCTGGTGTCTTATACAAGAAGACCTAAGCCTTTTGTCATCAAATAAGGATTTTTCAATTTTTAACCCCACGGCTTGGGTTATTTCTAACATAATAAATCTAACCTATTAATAAATTTAAATATCTCTTGTTTCTTAATTGTATAGTTGACCCGCGATAGCTCAACGGCAGAGCGCTCGGCTGTAGATTAGTGCTACAAAGCACTGGTCACCAGTAGGTGCTCAGTAACAAACAGACGCACGAAAGTGCGTCAAGCTAGTATGGTAACCGAGAGGTTCTGAGTTCAAATCTCAGTCGCGGGATGATTTATACTCTTCAGTTCTCCTACCGATTTTTAGCTCTTTTTAAGGCTTTTTTGTAATATATAATAAAGCTTGAAAGGTTAGAGAGGTGAAACAGTATGAAATACAGATACAAAAGACATATAACAAACACATTGCTGTATGCAGTAATTATAACAGCCCTGATGGCAATTATAAGACAATACACAACATTAGGAGCTATCATTTTTGCTGTTGTGAGTATTGTTGCACTGGCTGCTGATAGAATGGTAGAGAATAAGCATTTGAAAAGAGGTGATTAAAATGAAGATTGAAAGCATCAAAGGGCTCTATACTACACTCATAGTATTTGAGCTGATTCTAAGCGTAGTATTCTTTATAGTGGGACATCTTATAGGTAGCTACTATATTCGTGGAGTCGGGGTTGGATTGATAATTGCTTGGGTGACTGGTGCCTTAGCCTATTTTGCTGTAAAAAGGAAGAGAAGGAAGGCTTGAATAAGGGGACAAATATGGATAAAAGAAGCAACGAGTAGAACAATATAAAATATCTATTCTGTTCTCCTGCTAAGCGTCATCGCGTTGGCCATAATGGCAATTATAAAGCAATATACAGACATTGGAACTGTTATTTTTGCTGTTGTAAGTGTTGCTTTGTTGGGTGCTAACAGATACATAGAGAATAAACACCTGAAAGGAGAGAAGTAATAAAATGCAAACAAAACAAGCCTCATTGTTGTCTATAGACCAGAAATAGTTTGCCCATCGCTTTTCTTATATCAGCTCATTTAAACTTTTTCACATTTTTACGGATTCGAACCCTTCCCTTGAAGCCGCGGGATTTATGACCTTTTTACCCTGATGCCCATCTTCTTATGGCATAGTTCATGTTCCTTGCTCTGCTTATTATCATAGTCTTTATGCTTCTTATGCCACTCGTCGTGCTCCTTTTTCGTGATTGTTATGTTCTTCTTTTGTTTTTTATTCATAGGCTTGTTTTTGTCTTATGATTTTTAATATTTATCCATCGGGCTGTGCTGTAATCAGTCTTTGACAAATCTGATTATCGTCTTTGTTATTGCTATGGATGCAACCCAGCCTATGGCCAACCCCCCGAATAGAATCAGCCATTGGAATATTCCGAGCGGTACCAGATGGAAGTATATGTTCAAAGGCGTATAGATAATCATCAGCTGTAATAAAACAGAGACGATCAAAGCCAGAATCAGCCATTTGTTCGCAAAAAAGCTCAGCTCTTCTTGGTATCTTATGACCCCGATTCTCAAAAACTCATACAGTATAAACCCTGTAAACAGCGTTGTTCTTGCAATGTCTATGCCAAACGGCAGGACGATGAAAAAGGTAAGCAGCAGTATGATGGTTTTCCCGGTTCCTACAGCTCCTATTATCCACCAGAGGCTCTTGTTTATTATTGGTTCTTCCTTTCTTCTCGGCGGCCTGAGCATGACATCAGGCCTCGGAGGATCAATGCCGAGGGCTATTGCAGGTATCCCGTCTGTCAGCAGGTTTATCCATAGGATCTGCACAGGCAGCAATATCGGTTCCTTAAGGGCAAGCAGCAGCGCCGCAGAGAAGATCACGCCGACTTCGGCAAAGTTGCAGACAAAGAGGTAATTCACGAATTTTCTTATATTGTCGAATATCTTCCTGCCCTCTTTTATGGCGTCCCTTATCGTCGCGAAATTATCATCGAGTAATATCATATCGCTGGCTCCCTTGGCAACATCAGTTCCTCTTATGCCCATTGCTATTCCGACATCAGCTTTCTTGAGTGCAAGAGCGTCGTTTACACCGTCCCCGGTCATCATAACCCTGTTCTTCTTCTGCAGGATTTTCAGAATCCTGAATTTATGGAAGGGGGATGTCCTCGCAAATATGTTCACCCCGGATTCCAGCCTGGTCTCAAGTTCTTCGTCTGATATCCGGTCCAGGTCATCGCCTTCTAAGATACCTTTGCTTTCCAATCCGATGTCGTCAGCTATAGCCTTGGCAGTCAGAGAATTATCACCGGTGATTATGATAGTCCTTATGCCGGCTGTTCTGCAGTCTTTCAGCGCCTGCCTGACCTCATCGCGCGGAGGATCTATCATAGCCTGCAGACCAATCCAGACAAGCTTTTCTTCAACACCCTGCTCTGGTTTTTTGGTTTCCTTGAAAGCAAAACCCAGAACCCTTAAGGCACGGGAAGCGAATTCCCTGTTATAATCCAGGATTTTTTCTTTTGCGCCTCTGGTGAGTTTTGTTATTCTGCCGTTCTGGTAAATACGGTCGCATTTTTCTATAAGGACTTCAGGAGCACCCTTTGAATATACAAAATATTTTTCGTGCCTGCAAACAACGCTCATCATCTTCCTCTTAGAGGTGAATGAGACCTCGTTTACCCTTTTGTAATCCTTTTCTAGCTCTTCCTTGACAAGACCAAACCTGTCTGCAACCTTTCTGATGGCGACTTCTGTCTGGTCCCCCAGATATTTTTTATTCCCTTCTTGATCGTACCCTATGCTTGAGTTGTTGCAGAGCGCACCGCATGTCAGCAGCAAATCAATATCTTTTCTGTCGGCTGTGTCCGCATCAAAGGCCTTGTTATTAGAAAATATCTTTTCTACTTCCATCTCGTTTTTGGTCAGTGTCCCGGTCTTGTCTGTACATATAATATCAACGGCACCGATAGATTCTACCACTGAAAGCTTTCTTGCAAGGGCGTTCTTGTTAACCATGCTCTTGGCCCCAAATGCCAGGGCAAGAACCACAACCGCAGGCAGGCCCTCCGGGATGGCAGCAACAGCCAGTGATATTGCAATAAGCAATGCCTGGTATAATTCATATTTGAAAAACCCTATGAAGGCCAGCAAGATTGTAAGTCCGATTATTAGCCAGCAGATTTTTCTGCCGAACCTTGAGAGTTCAACCTGAAACGGTGTTTTTCCCTCTTCTATCTCCTGCAGCCTGCTCGCAATCTTTCCTACCTCTGTCTGCATGCCTGTCTTTGTTACTACAGCTTTAGCACTCCCGACCGTAACGAACGTGTTCATGAAAATCTGTTCAGAAGTCTTTTTCCCTACGGTGTGCGACTCTCCTGTTAAGATTGACTCATCAAGATCCAGGTTGAAAGCCTCTACTAATTTTGCATCTGCAGGAACTATGTCGCCTGATTCCAGCAGGATCAGATCGTCCGGAACGATGTCTGCTGCAGTTATTTCCATCTCTTTTCCATTTCTTATGACCTTTGCCTTCGGTGTTGCCATTTTTTGCAGGGCCTCAACAGACTTCTCTGCTTTGTATTCCTGAAAAAAGCCCGCGATCCCGGAAGCGAAGACTATCATCAGTATCAGAATCGTGTCTATTATGTCTGATTCCTGCCCGGGAAGGAAGCCGATTGCCCACGATATTATTGCAGCTGCTATCAGTATCAGAATAAGCGGAGAAGTAAACTGGGAAAGAAATATCTTCAGCATGCTGACCTTTTTGAATCTCCTGATTTCGTTCTTCCCGTATTTTTCCAGATTCAGCATTGCTTCTGGGGTTGATAACCCTGATTCTTGCGGCATATTTATTATAGATATAACAATACTGGGGTATAAAGTTAATCAAACGATCAGAAAAGCGTCAGCCTTATCACTCATTTACTTTTAAAAAGACTACGGTTCAAGGTTTAAATGTCAAAAAAGATAAATAAAAATAACTAATAAGGAGATGATGCAATGGCTAAGAGAAAAACAACCAGAAACGTGAGGAAATCGCGCAAGGCCAGAAGCAATATAAAAATAGAAATGAGTGGAAACCTGTCCAGGAAAGACAGAAGAGACCTGCATAAGTTCAAGTTCCATATGAAAGACAAGATGCGCGGATGCGGAAGCGCTATTTATGGACTGGGCTTTTTTGGTGCATTGGTATATTACGTAACCACTGCCCCAAGCGTCTGGGCTGCAGTTCTAGGTGTCATAAAGGCAATCCTATGGCCTGCTTTCCTTGTCTACAGTGCGATGATGTCCTTGGGAATGTAAAATAAGAATTGGAGATTGATTCCTTGTTCTTGTAAACAATAGTAGGATTGTTTCTAACAGATAGGGTTAGAAATTATTTGCCGAATCGCCTGTCCCTTTTATTGAATTCTCCCAGTATTCTATCAAGTTCCTTTGTGGTGAAATCAGGCCATAAGGTATCAGTGAAAAACAATTCAGCATACTCAATCTGGTAAAGCATGAAACCTGAAAGCCTCTTCTCACCACCGGTCCGAATAACTATATCCAGCGGTCTTGGCACCATCAAAAACCTTTCGAACACGTTCTCGTGCAGCTTTGCTATTGTCGGATTCTTCCTCAGCCATCTTGATGAAGCCATCACAGCATCTAATATCTCCTGCTTGCCGCCATAACCAATGCATAGATTCAGAACAGGGCCTTTGTTGTCCTTTGTCTTTGCGACCATCTCATCGGCAAGCTTCCTGATATTCTCTGGCACATCACCGAGCCTTGAGCCCACGACGTTAACCATAACGCCCTTATCCTTTATTATGGGGCTTTCGAGCAGGTCCATGAACTTGCCCTCAAGCAGACTGTATACAAGGTTCCTTGAATAATCGTCCCTGTCGACGTTTTCCGTGGACATAGCCCATATGGAAAGCTCGTTCACTTCGGGATGCTTAAGAATAAGGTGCCTTACTATTTCGTCAGTGACTTTTCCGGATGCGGACCAGTCACCCCTCTTCACTTTATGCTTTATGGCCCAGCGCCTGCTGCCATCCGGTATTATGCCGATATGAATGCCACTCTGCCTCTTTGCCTCCATGAATGTATAGATGTACACATTATAATTAATAGCTGTTCCCGGATTCGCGTGAGCTTAGAGTTCGTTTAAATCCCGATAAAGAGTTAGAGTAACGTCGTGATGAGGCTTGCCGTCTATCTCATACTTAAGATGCCTTGCTCTAACTAAGAAATCAATATCTAGTTCTGATACTGCCTCTCTTACAAGAGGTGAAGACTTCCTGTCAGCTGGTAAATACGCCCTGTCAGCTGGTGAAGACTCCTTGTCAGCTGCCAGTGCTATTGCCACCTCATGTGAGATAGCATAGAATTGTTCATCAAAAGCCTCTGGCCCTTCAGAACCATGGTCACGGCATTTCTCTGCCATGACAGATGCATCAATTACTGATTCTTCAATATCAAACAAAGGATATGCCTCCTTTGCAAGGATATTATCCAGAAAATCGTATTGTGACCTAAGGTTGTTCATTTTTTTAATCTTCGACTCTTCTATACCTTCAGAATACTTAACTGGATCAGAATCAACCCACCATGCTAAATCGCCACGATAGCGTTCAAAACTTAATTGTTTTGCTTCGGCTTCTGCCTCCTCTTGTGTACCCCAGTAATAGTGCTCTGTATGGACAGTATTATCAGGTCCGCCTGTTCCAGGCTCACCTGGCCGGCTGTCTGCAAAATGTATTACAAAGTTTGGCATACTTTTACTTAATCCCAAAACTTAAAAATAAGTTCTTCCCACTTAGAAAATTACGAGACAATTACGTTTGTGATAGTTTATTAACATCCTTTCTAAATATATAGTATGGACACCCTCTGGATGATACGGGCAGTTATAATCTTTGTAGCCGGATTAATGCCACTCCTTTTTCCGAAGCAGGTCAACAGCTTCCAGAATTATTTTCTTAAGAAAATTCACATCAACTACAGGATATGGTACGGGAAAAAATATTATCAATATACAGGCCTTGGTTTTATTATTGTTTCAATGATATTGTTTGTATACTCGATTAGTATATGACTAAATTACCTTTTTACTGTGATACCCATCTTTTTATGGCATAGTTCATGCTCTTTGTTGCTAAATTTGGGGTAGAAATAAAATTAAAATGGGATGAGGGAAAAACAACACTAACTGATATTATCTATCTCCTATTTGCGTTAGTATTGATAGTAACGATTTATATTCTTCAGGGCTGTATCTAGCTGCTAGAATGCCCATTTCCACCCCAACCATCACCTTTATACCGAATCGTGTTTAAATTAAATTATGATAGAAATCTTTGCTGCGGGCTTCCTAGGAGGACTCATCCGCGGCCTGATGGGGATTTCTAAGAAAATATCTGCTTCTCCTTCAAAGAAAAAGGTCCTGCGAAAGGATTACCTTGCTGTTACTCTATTGAGCTCAGGCGGGCTTGGCCTGCTTGTCGGCGTGTTCATTGCTGATGACATTCGCTTCGCTCTTCTGGCTGGCTACGCAGGCACGGACTTTATAGAAAACCTGTACAAAATAAAGATGAAGAAGAAGGAGTGGTGAATAAAAATGGAGGGACTGGCCAGGTACCCGAGAAAATCTTGGACCCTAGCTTTCGTTCTGTTTTTAATTGTCTTTTCATCTATTTCATTCGCCCAAAATATTACGCTGCAAATAACTGGCACATGTAAGGAATATAACGTCACGATAACAGCAACAGGCTTTGAGGAAGCCTGTTATGATGTAAAGATAGAGGCTGTTTCTACAAAAGCTAGCAGCTCTATATATGACCCGAGAGAAGGATGGAAATCGTCATTTTACTATATTGATGAAGCGCTTTGCAACAATACCGGCAGCTTCCAAATAAGAGCAGATGACAGCGAAACCCTCCATTTTCTTGCAAAGCTGCGGCTTGATAACAATGTGTGGCAGAGCAGCTATTATGAAGTGCAGCAGAGCTGTCCTGAAACGGATGAGCTTTTCATCTTTGCTGTTGTCCTGGTTGTTATACTTATTCTGCTTGTTCTTGTGACCTTCTATGTTAAAGGATCTGACACTAAAATAAAGAAGAAGACTAAGAAAAGAAGATAAGAATGCTTAATCAGTTACACTGCATTGAACAGAATACGCAGCTCTCTTCTGTAAGGCTTTGTCTCTCGTTTATTGGTATCAACTAATTCAGCAGTTTCATCGCCTAAATAGCCAACGCGCGTTTCTGTTCCTCTTATGTATACATGCGATAGCTCTCCCATTTCGAATTGTTTTGACTGGTCAATACGGGAAATAATCCTTGCTATCTGCCATGGCATCAGCCATTCACGGACTATCTGGTAGTTATGTGCCATATGCTTAATACAAACCATGAATCCTTAAAAAACTTATTGATAACGTGGTACGTCAAGGGGAAATGAGCTTTAAATTATTTTGAGGCATATTTTTTATAGTATGTTCTTTAGAAGAAAACCAAAGCCAGTCGTACTTAACATAGATAAAGAAAAGATTATCAACTTAACAGAGACAATCTTAAACGTACCATCTAAGGACTATGAGGATTATTTATTCCACGGAACTAATCTAACTAAAGATGCATGGGAACTTGAGACGTATGTGAGAGGATCAGAAAAGCTTCGGAGGCTTTCCTCTTATCTGGTGGATGTCGCACTTGCAGCAGAGGATATGGGAGGAACACTCCGCAATATATACGACAAGGTCTATTCTAAGAATCCTGTTATTGATAAGGATACAGAAAACCATTATCAGGCACTGGTTAATCTGGCAGGCCTCTATGAAACCGGTATTTCCCTGAATAAGAAATATAAGAGAAAAATGGACGAAGACATCAGAAAGAAGTTATCCGGTATATTAGGGATTATGAAGAATGAACTAAACCATGCAAATAAGATATTTAGATATGATATCGAGGAGCCGGTG